>ERZ808054.1601-NODE-1601-length-12111-cov-6.889646_pt1 | contig 12111 bp, 8 predicted proteins | sample MGYA00380201_ERZ808054 | MGnify/ENA primary metagenome ERZ808054 (study PRJEB31490, sample SAMN06133419) | mouse gut metagenome | isolation source: Z5_2 | host: mice | place: China: Chengdu | collected 2015-05 ... | reverse complement strand
ATGGGATGGATGCTGGGTTTTCATTTTCTGGAAAATTTTAACTACCCGTTGTATGCGGTGTCGGTGACGGATTTTTGGCGGCGCTGGCATATTTCCCTGTCCACGTGGTTCCGCGATTATATTTACATTCCGCTTGGAGGCAACCGTGCCGGTGTGGCGAAACATCTGCGGAATATGTTTGTTGTATGGTTTCTGACCGGGCTTTGGCACGGGGCGGCATGGAATTTCGTGCTGTGGGGATTATATTACGGTGTGCTGCTGACGCTGGAAAAATATGTGTGGGGGAAGGCATTGGAATCGCTTCCGAAGCCGGTACGGCATTTTTATGCCGTGGTGATTGTGGTTGTGGGATTTGTGGTGTTCGTGTTTGACGATATGGGAGCTTTGGTGTTATACCTGAAGTCCATGGTGAAGGGGACAGGAAATGCCCTGTGGGGCTGGGAATGTCTTTGGTACCTGAAAAATTACGGCGTGGTGCTGGCGGCAGGAGCCGTGCTTGCTTTTCCGGTTTACCCGTGCTTGAAAAAGCGGCTGGCAGAAGCTGGCAGGGGAGGCCGTTTCGCCTCACCGCTCCGGCTTGCCGTTTCCTGTATGGCGCTTGGAGGGTACGTAGCGTTGTTTTTGGCGGCGACGGCTTTTTTGGTAAACGACACTTACAATCCGTTTTTGTATTTCCGCTTCTAGAGTGTGTTTGAAAATTGCTTTGGAGCGTTGAAAGAAACGGAATGTGACCGGGAGGATGGTTTAGGGAGGACAGTTCAGGTTGGAAAGAATGGAAACGAAAGCGCAAGTATGGCTGAGGCGGCTGACCGCAGGGATGCTGATGGGAATGGTTTTATTCTTTTCCGTGTTGTTTTTTGTGACGGGGAAGAAGGATTTTTCGGAAAACGAAAACAGGTATTTGGCGGATGTCCCTAAATTTAGCTGGCGGCAGGTGCAGGAAGGGGCTTACATGGACGGGCTGACCGACTATGTTTCGGATCATTTTCCGTTCCGGGATTTTTGGGTCGGTTTGAAGACGAAGACGGAGCTTGTCTGCGGGAAACGGAAGATTAACGGTATTTTCGTGGCGGAGGACGGGTATCTCGTGGAAGAATATGCCAAGCCGGAAAATACGGAGCGGATTGCGGGAACGTTAAAGAAATTTGCGGATACCGTGGAGGAACTGACCGCGGGACAGGGCAGGAAGATTCAAATGCGCCTGATGCTGGTACCTACGGCAGTCAGTGTATACGGGGACAAACTGCCAAAACATGCGCTTGTGAACGATCAGATGCAGACGGCGGATTACCTGTATGCGGAGACGGGGATTCCCCCGATAGACTGCCGGATGGCATTGCGCGAAAACAGGAGCGGGGAAAACCTGTATTACCGGACGGACCACCACTGGACTACATTTGGGGCGTATGTAGGCTACCGGGTGTTCTGCAGGGAGATGGGTTTCGCACCGGTTTCTTTGGGGGAAATGACGGCGCAGACGGTTACGGAGGAGTTTAAGGGAACACTGTATTCCAAGTCGGGGGACTACGGGCATGACGGGGATGCAATTGTTATTTATACCAATCCGTCCGACCGCCTGACGGTGGAATACAAGGATACCGGGGAAGTGTCGGACAGCCTGTACAATTTGGAATATGCGGATAAAAAGGACAAATATTCCCTTTTCCTGAATAACCTGCATCCGCTTGTGGAGATTACGAATGAAACGGCGGAAACGGACAGGGAACTTGTGCTGGTAAAGGACAGTTACGCCAACTCCATCGTGCCGTTTTTGGTACACCATTATAAAAAGGTGTATGTGTTTGACACCAGGTACTATAAAGAAGGACCGTCGGCATTTATCGCGGAGCACGGGGGAGTGACGGATGTGTTGCTGCTTTACAATATGAATACGCTGGACGGGGATTCCGGGATACGCGGGGTGTATTGACGGACAGGAACATGGGACGGTAAGGGCAGAATGGGAAAGGAATGGTATTATGGCGGATAAGTTTTGCAGGCAGTGCGGTGCTCCGCTGGCGGAGGGAGCCAGGTTTTGCAAGTATTGTATGACACCGGCGGGGGAGGAAAGTACGGATTCCGGGTGCAGGACAGAGGACGGCGGGACAGAACCACAGGGGACTGTTGTGGGGAAAGTGAATCTAAGGAAAGAGGACCATGGAAGCGGCGGCGGTTTTGATACCGGAAATGCTGTCCGGGGAAATAGGCCGGACAGCATGGGAGGAGGCAGTGAAAACGGCGGTGCGCAGCGGAATCCTTATAAAATATACGGGGTGCTGGCATACTTCAGCATCGGGGTCCTGGTGCCCATTCTATTTAAAATGGATGTACGTTTTGTGCGGTTTCATGTGAACCAGGGGCTGGTGCTGTTCCTTGCGGAAGCATTGTTATCTTTGGTATACGGGTTTGTGGGAGGCATACCGCTTTTGGCAATGGCGGTTTCGGTTACAAGGCTGCTCTGTGTTGCCTTTATGGTGCTTGGGATGGTGTCGGCGGTACGGGGGTCGGAAAAGCCGCTGCCGCTGGTCGGAAAGATTCATTTGGTAAGGGAAGGAAAGTAAGTATGGAATCAGCATACCATTGGACCGCAGTGCGAATTACAAGACGGAAGATTTTCAGGCACCACTCAGGAAGGTGAACAGGATTTCAAAAAAGGAATATAAAATGCCGGCAGGAGAAATTGGATTATGAAGAAAATGATTTACGCAGTAAAAAATGGAAGAAAGAGGGGAATTTTTAGCGAATGGCTGAAATGTTCTGAGCAGACAAACAAGTATCCAAACGCAAAATTCCGCCGTTTTTTATATCAGAGCGAGCTTGAGAATGAGGCGGAAGATGTACCCGGCAGCCTGCGGTATGCCATAAAAGAAGCGGAAGAATATTTGGGGAATTTGGTGTATTTGGGTGGGAGCGCCGACTATTTGGAGGATGTAAGTTGGGAAGAAGATGGCTTTTTGCCCTTCGGTGACGAGTCTGAAGCAGAAAATCCGGAGCTTTTATCCGATAAGAGAGAGCAGGAGGAAGAAAATACAGAGCATACTGATGAAGAATATGGCAAATGGTTAGCTGAAAGCAGAAACACTCTTGATGTGCCGATAGGATACTGGAAGATAGCGGAAGACATGTCACAGAATATCCGTATTATCAAAGATCCGAAACAGAACGAACGTGCCAAATTATCTGCGTCAAATAAGATTAAGGAACGGCTGGTGAAGTGTCTCTCCGATGTGAATTTAAACAAGCTGACTGCTGTTTACCGTAACAGAAAGGAAGAAAATGTTATTGGGTATCATCCGTCTGCCGTAGCTGATTTTGTGACACAGATGCTGCGTGCATACCCAAAGCCGGAATTATCAGAAATCGAGGACGTGGAAGATGAAGTTTCCGTGCAGCAGCTTTTGATGCAGGCAGGAGCCGTGGAAAGCGAACTGCGGGATAAGGTTGTTGGACAGGATGCGGCCATTGAGAAGTTGAGAGCGGCATATTTTGATAGGGAATTGACGGTTCGGTTACAGCCAAATATGGGGGGATCCAGAAGCGCATACCTTTTGGCAGGACCTCCGGGTGTGGGGAAGACTTTTATCGCGCAGCAGTTTGCGTTCAAATTGGGATTTCCTTTTAAACGGTTTGATATGTCAGGGTATTCCAACAATGAAGCGATACAGGAATTGGTTGGTTTTGCTCCGACTTGGAGGGATTCTGAACCGGGTATACTTACCGAGTTTGTGTCTGCAAATCCGAAATGCGTTCTTTTGTTTGATGAGATAGAAAAAGCGCATATTACCGTTATACGACTGTTTTTACAGATTTTAGACAACGGGATCTGCGAGGATAAATATAATAAACGGGATGTATCGTTTCAAGACAGTATCATTTTTTTTACAACAAATGCAGGCAGGCAGCTTTACAGTAATGCACAGAATGAAAATCTTACGTTGCTTCCGGATAAGGTGGTGACGGATGCGCTGGAGAAGGATAAAGATTCGGAAACACAACGGCCCTTTTTCCCTCCGGAAATACTTTCGAGGATGTCTTCGCACACAGTCCTAATGCTGAACCATTTAAAAGCAGATGCAATATACGGACTGGTGAAGAAGGATATAAAGGTCCGGTTGAAAAGAATAAAAAAGAAATATGGCTATGAACTGGAGTGGGGAGAAGAATATCTGGCCCGGACCGTATTATATTCCATGGGCGGAAGTGCAGATGCCAGGAATGCTTCCAAAGCAGCAGGCAAGCTCATTAATAAGGAAATGTATGAGTTGTTGAAACTGGTAGAGGAAAAGCAGGGGTTGGATGAAAGCAGTATTATCAGAAGAATCGAATGGAAATGTGATTTTGAAGGTATCACAGAGGAAATCAGAGACTTCTACTTCGGGGAAAGGGACTGTGTGATTCCCGTCTTCGGAACAGTGAAATATGAGCCGGCTGAAAAGATAAAAAATAACAATGTACGCGTGAGGAACACGGTGGATATCAAAGAGTTTATGGAAATGATTCATAAGGAAAATGTTCTTTTTGCAGTCATTGATTATATATATGGTCTTGAAAATGAGGGAAACGGCTTGAGCGTTGTGGACGCCAAAACTATCGGAAGGGATGCCTTCTTAAAACTTCGGGAGGAGGACAAAGAAATCCCGGTGTATATTTTGGACGGAAGCCGCGGATATGTCTATCCGAAAAAAGAAAAAAATGCCCTTATGAAAAAGGGGGTTGAGGGATTTATCTCCAGTGAGAGCAGATGTTTTGGAAAACAACTGGAGCAGACCTACATGGACGTATGCTGTCAGGTGGTAATGGAGACATTAACAGTGCGGCATCAGGTTCTGACGTATGATACCAAAAAAGAATTTGATGAGAACACCAATGTGGGAAGAATCGTTTTTTGCGATTTCAAACTGGAAACGGCAGTAGAGTCCGAGGATAAGTCTTTGATGCTGTCCGATGAACTGCGTCCGAATAAAAGCTGGGATGATATTTATGTGTCAGAGGATCTCAAAGCGGAGCTTAAATTTTTTATTGATTATCTTAAGAATCCTAAGAAGTACAGAAAAAAAGGTGTGAAGCCGAGGGGAGTCCTGCTGTATGGTTCTCCGGGAACCGGCAAGACTTCTTTGGCAAAGGTTGTGGCCTCGGAATCCGGAGTGAATTTCTTGTCCATCAGCGCAAGTGAGTTGTCTAATGGAGGTCCTGAGAAGGTACAGGATGAATTTCGTATTGCCAGAAAATATGCGCCGGCAATCTTGTTCATTGATGAAATTGATGCCATAGGTATAAAACGGGAATATTCATATGCGCCGAATCCGGTTCTGAACGCATTGCTGACCGAGATGGAAGGATTTAATAAAGTAGACAGTAAGCCGGTATTTGTTATGGCAGCCACGAATCTTGAAAACAAAATTGACTTCGCTCTCCAACGTCGTTTTGACAGGTCGTTCGAGATGACCTGTTTGGATAAAAAGGGAAGAAGGTGGCTGCTGGAAAAACTCATCAAGAAGCAGAGTGATATGTTTGATGTTTCTGCTGAAAAGTTGGAAAGCATTGTTGACAGATCGGCGGGGGTGAACCCGGCAATTCTTGAACAAGTAGTTGAGGCAGCTTTGAGGGAGGGAATCCGGTCAGACCGAATCATTGACGACGACTTGTTTGATGAGATATTTGAAAAACGCACTTTGGGCGAGGAAAGGGTTGGCAGGTCCCCAAAGACGATAGAGCGTACTGCGTATCACGAGGCAGGCCATGCCTTGATAGATTTATACTATGGCAGACCACCCGCTTATATGAGCATTGTGGCAAGAGGGAATCATGGCGGATATATGCTGTCTGAAACAGGGGAAAGGGATTCGACCAAAGAATATTATCTAGAGAGAATCTGTTCTGTATTAGGAGGCAGGGCAGCCGAAATGGTATTTAAATATGGTCTGACACATGGTGCCACCTGTGATTTGGAACTGGCTACAAGTATTGCTGCGGCTATGGTGTGTGAGTATGGCATGTATGAAAAGGAAATCGGATTAGCCGTGATTGATGAGAAAGAGCTTATATATAACGGAAAGGCAAAAGAACTTATCAACCGGATTTTATCAGAACAGTTGAAAGAGGCAATAGGCATTATCGAGGCGAATCAGGATGCGATGAAGCGTTTGGTAAAAACGGTCATGAAGAACGGGAAGAAGTATCTGACTGAGAAAGAAATCCTGGAGACCGCAGGCAGGCTGAATAAAAAGTAAAAGGCTTTGAAGTCTGTGGAACCGCCGCATAACGGACGGCAGGCACTGCTGGTGTGGGAGGGGGATCAGCCCCTCCTACGCTGGTTTTATCGGGCCCGTCAATTGCGATTCCTTTAATGATTTTACCGCTCTTTCCGTAATTTTATCATCTTCTGTAATGTTTCCACATAACAGCGGAGCATTTACATCATATAGTTTGCTGTTTTGCAAAACGCTTTCATAACTGTAATTAGCATAGCAGTATGCACAGGCGTTTTTACATGTGTTATAGGTGCCTACTTCAATGCTTTCCACACAGCCGCATTCTTTCCGCTGATTTTTATCTTTATCCGCTTGTATTTTACATCCGGTAATTTGCTCAATGACTTCTTTGTCTATGCAGCAATTATGTTCTATTCCACAGGCTGACAAATCAATCGCTTCGGCGCAGGACGCAACCTCTATATCATTATCTTTGGCCAGGGACGCAATCTGTGCTGCAAATCCAACTAACTCTTTTTCGGGTAAAGAATAGGAATTCATTGCGCTCATATTTTTTTTGTTTTTCGCGTACATATCAACAAAACTGATGACACATTTAGAGGTATATCCGTTCAATTCCTCAGCAATTTGTTCAAAGGCCCTGAAATGATATTCCGGAGTATATTTGTCAGTGAAAATGATTGGGTCATATCGCCAAATTACTCTTTCCTTGCCGATTTTCTTTGCCAATTTTTGAAATACCGGAATCATATGCTTCTTCTTGTGTGGGACATTGCGTTCTATATCATTTCCAAATCCGGTAAGTGTAAACTGAAAATAATATTTATAGGCATCCAATTCATCTAATCTTGAAAGCATCGGTTCCGGATTCTTGGTCCAGAATACGATGCAATCAACTACCTCCGGAGATAGTATGATTTTACTGATTTGGTGGGCATTCATCGGATTACGGACATATAAATATCCGCTTTTTATTCTGTTATAAAACCATTCCGAATAATAATTTGGAATATCTGTTCTACGGCTAATACTTAGAATCATAGCGTCATTTTCTTTCAAACTTTATTCCCGCGGGCAACGGACCAAGTAACCGCACTTGTGCGGATATCTTGGCGGCTGCCGTGAGGGTGAATACCCCGCTGCTTGCAGCGGGGGTGTTGACTGTCACATGTTTTTCGTATTTATTAAAATTCAAAAGGAAATTTGACTTCTTCTCCTGCGGAGAAAGCAGACTCTCTTGTTGTCTCAGTAACTTTGAAACTTGCGCCATCCCATCCCTGTCTGGTGTTCAGAGAGCTGTATACGCTGCCGGTTCCCTGGTTGTCTGCAAACAAACCGTACTTTGCTGATTTTTCCGGCATGACAAAAGATTCACCCTATATCTTTGCCAACTCATTTGCAAGAACATAAGCTCTATTCTTAGTGATTTCCTCCAAGAAGGAATTCTGAAGCAGACGAGCTCAAGTATAGCATATTTTCCCGCCGAAAACAATTCCCATTCTATGTCCCCGGCTATCCGGAGTAACCGTTCAGCCAAAACTGTTACTATCCAGACCGTCAAGGGATGAGTAGTATTTTTGCCGTTGCCATTTCGCCGCCGAAAACGGAGAACAAGATTTTATAATCCTGCCCCGTTTTCGTCTGCTTTATTCCAACGGCAAAACTGTCCACACTGCTGCTGCGGCTGTCGGTAGGTTTTGCGGTGGTGCTGCCCCGCGCCTCCGGCATTTTTCAAAGAGCAGAATACGGGCAAAGTGTAACCGGCGGGCGTGGACATTTAGACCTTTGGCACAGCCTCCAAACCCGCATGATTAGGAGCTTTCTGTTACGCTTTGAATCCCGTTTCAAGGCAAGGCAGGGCTGCTCTGTGCTGCCTTTATGGTGTTTGGGATGGCGCCGGCGGTACGGGTGCTGGAAAAGCCGCTGCCGCTGGCCGGTAAGATTCATTTGGTAAGGGAAAGTTAGTCATAACCCTTCAGGGTAATTCATACAATGTAAAAAAGTATTCTGAGGGGTTTTCTTTTGAAGGACTATATCGAAGAAAGAGCAATTGATATTGCCAATTATATCATTGAGAATAATGCCACGGTAAGGCAGACGGCGAAACAGTTCGGGATTTCAAAGTCCACGGTACATAAGGATGTGACGGACAGACTGATGCAGATTAATCCGGCACTGGCAAAGGAAGCGAGGAAGGTACTGGATGTAAATAAATCCGAACGGCATATCAGGGGCGGGCTCGCCACGAGGGAAAAATACCTGCACCAGCATGATACGGGTATGTAAGGGGCATGGTGCGGTACCGGAGTCCGTTTTTTCTGTTTTGGCGTTATTTTTACACCGGTTTCCATGCAGACGGACTGCCACGGTCCGTTCCGGGACCGGTAATATGTGATGCAGCGCTGCAATTATTGGGATTTCCGCACGGGCATGTACGGAAACGCCCCGCAGTCGGCAAACCGGTGAAAAGTAACCGGCTTGCCGGCGGAGGTGTAAACGTAAAAGAAAATTTTGACAAGGGATAAAAGAGCCGATATAATGTAGGGTACATGGTACTGTAAAGCGCATTGGAAAACGCGGAGGATGAAATGGACAGAGAAATGATTGTGGTATTGGATTTCGGAGGGCAGTATAACCAGTTGATTGCCCGGCGTGTAAGGGAGTGCAATGTGTATTGTGAGGTGCATCCTTACAATATGGGATTGGACAGGCTGAAAGAAATGAACCCGAAAGGAATTATTTTTACGGGCGGTCCAAACAGTGTCTATGCGGAGGGGGCGCCGGTCTGCGAAAAAGGGGTATTTGAACTTGGTATTCCGGTGCTCGGCATCTGCTACGGCTCGCAGCTTATGGCGCATCTTTTAGGCGGAAAAGTTGCCACGGCCCCGGTCAGCGAGTATGGGAGGACAGAGGTGGATGTGGAGAACGGCTTTGCCATGTTCAAGGGGGTTTCCCCAAAAACAATCTGCTGGATGAGCCATACGGATTATATTGAGCAGGCACCGGAGGGTTTTACGGTGACGGCGCATACGCCGGTATGCCCCGTGGCGGGTATGGAAAATGCCAAAAAAGGACTTTACGCAGTGCAGTTCCATCCTGAGGTGATGCATACGCAGGAGGGAATGAAGATGCTGCATAATTTTGTCATCGGCATCTGCGGCTGCAAGGGCGACTGGAGAATGGATTCCTTTGTGGAAACGAGCATCCGGGCAATCCGTGAAAAGGTCGGTGACGGAAGGGTTTTGTGTGCGCTTTCGGGCGGCGTGGATTCCTCGGTGGCGGCGGTGCTGCTTGCCAAGGCAATCGGCAGGCAGTTGACCTGTGTGTTTGTGGATCACGGTCTGCTTAGGAAAAACGAAGGGGACGAGGTGGAGGAAGTATTCGGTCCTGACGGTCCTTACGACCTGAATTTCATCCGTGTAAACGCGCAGGAGCGTTTTTACGGCAAACTTGCCGGCGTGGAGGAGCCGGAACGGAAACGGAAGATTATCGGTGAGGAATTCATCCGGGTGTTCGAGGAGGAAGCCAAGAAAATCGGCGCCGTGGATTATTTGGTGCAGGGGACGATTTACCCGGATGTGATAGAGAGCGGTCTTGGCAAAAGTGCGGTAATAAAATCCCACCACAATGTGGGAGGGCTGCCGGACTGCGTAGAGTTTAAGGAGATTATCGAGCCTTTGCGGCTGTTGTTTAAGGATGAGGTGCGTAAGGCCGGTTTGGAACTTGGAATTCCCCAAAAGCTGGTTTACCGCCAGCCGTTCCCCGGTCCGGGTCTTGGAATCCGGATTATCGGGGAGGTGACGGCGGAAAAGGTGCGGATGGTACAGGATGCGGATGCGATATACCGGGATGAGATTGCAAAAGCAGGGCTCGATAAGGATTTGGGCCAGTACTTTGCGGCACTGACCAATATGCGTTCCGTGGGTGTCATGGGCGATGAGAGGACGTATGATTATGCGGTGGCGCTGCGGGCGGTAAATACCTCCGACTTTATGACCGCTGAGGCGGCACAGATTCCCTGGGATGTGCTGGGGACTGTGACGAGCAGGATTGTGAATGAGGTGAAGGGAGTTAATAGGGTACTGTTTGACTGTACGGGGAAACCGCCGGGGACGATTGAGTTCGAGTAACGGATAAAATCCCGGAAACACTGATAAAATGGGCGTTTCCGGGATTGCTTTATGCCTGTTGGCTCTAAAATGGCTCTAATTATTTGATGAATACTGGATTTCGGGCGAGTATCGTGATACCTGCAAACAAATTTAAAGAACTAATTGCCATTCATATATCTTCGTGTTACAATACATCTACGGAAAGTACCCATGACAGGGTGGTAGCCTCCCGAGTTTATGAAAACCGGCGTGCCGGAATACATAGGAAGGGAGGTGGCGCCGATGACAGCTTTTGAAATCATTTCGATTTTCATTGGAATATTAGCATTGCTGATGTCCTTTGGTAGCTTAATTGTTGCGTTGCTTGCCTTTCTCGATAAGAGAAACAACAAGCGAAAATAAAAATGCCTATCCTGTCTGATCCACAGGATAGGCGGTGTCCGTAAGGACAATCATTAACCTAAACTCGGAGCATCCACTTTGGAGTGGGTGCTTTCCCTTTGTATTGTTATAATACCATTGAATGTGAAATGCTTCAAGGGATTTCTGCTAAAATCTGTAGATATTGTTCAGTAAATTTTGATTTCCCCCTCATAATTATCGGCTCTTTCCAATAGAGGACCGGTTGCACCCATTGTAAAAGCTATATCACTGCTTCGGATAGACAATAGTTTCATTCCAATCTTTAGATTAAGGAAGTCCAATATTTGCTGATTAAGCTGAATGATACCATTCTCTGAAATATTTACCCAACAGTATGACCGCCCTTTGTATTTGATAAATTCGCCCTCTGCGGTCTGATAACTTTGTAAAGCCGGATTATCAGTAAGAATGTGTCCTAATTTTGACGGTTCTAACAATCCTTTTCTTGTTACACAAAAGCCGCCAGTGACTTTGCTTCCAGTAAAAAGATAGACTTTTTCCTCTACTGTGGCCTTGTACTCTGTAAGAGCCTGGGCTGGCAGATGGATTGTCAAATCATTTCGTATCAGTGATTTTCCGAAAATAAATTTACCGCCTTTATTCATCTGTGGCATATATCATCAACTCCTTTTCCTAAAAGTGGAAGTCCACTATACCACAAGAAAATTCAAATGTCACTAAGGCTCTCTAAAGTGTGGCAAGCTATTTTTCAGCATAGCGAGAATGATTAGTTGCCGGGATATATTTTTTACAGAGAGTGCCTGTTGCCTCTAATTGTTTTCGGAAACGTTGTTCTCCGAGTAATAACGGAACGCTTTTACAATATAATCAGAAGCCCCTTTTCCATATTGACTGTCAGTCATGCTTTTAATATAATCGCTTGAATATGTGTCGATAAGAACATTGATATAGGACTTATCAAGGGATACGTTAGCGCTGTTTTTCTGTACAAGCTGCAACAGTTCATCTACAATGGATTGTATGTTAGGGGAAGAAACATCTTCTGACAAATTGGCGGCTAATCTGCCATACAGTATATCAGACTGTTTTCCGATTTCTTTTACTTCCTCCGTTAATTGTGTTTCCATAAGTTTAGAGAAATGCTCTAAATTATGTTTCATGGCTTCGGTGTATTTTTCAATACTGCCGAATTGTTGAATGGCAAGTTTAGCTACCTCTGCTTCATCATCTTTAATTTTTTGAATAAACATATCAAAATTTTCAATGCTTCCCCAATGTTTGATAATATCATCAGTGCTGTTATTTTTAAAATCCTCTAAAGCGGTGATGTAATCAGACAGGTCAAATTCCTTAAAACTCATACATTGCTCTCCTTTCTCTAAGCGGCTAAGAAGCTGTATAAG
>ERZ808054.1599-NODE-1599-length-12121-cov-8.868399_pt1 | contig 12121 bp, 16 predicted proteins | sample MGYA00380201_ERZ808054 | MGnify/ENA primary metagenome ERZ808054 (study PRJEB31490, sample SAMN06133419) | mouse gut metagenome | isolation source: Z5_2 | host: mice | place: China: Chengdu | collected 2015-05 ... | reverse complement strand
CTTGAAGCCGAGCTCAAGAAAATCGAACGCTGTCAGCTTCTGATTCTTGACGACCTGTTCCTTGTCCCTCTTGACGCAAAGGAACGTCCCATACTGCTGGACATAATCGAAGACCGGCACGAGCGCAAATCAATAATCATCACATCCCAGTATCCGCCCTCGGCATGGTACGACATGGTGGGGGATCCGACTGTGGCTGACGCTATCCTTGACCGCATAGTCCACTCCGCCCATACCATCGAACTCTCCGGAGAAAGCATGCGAAAACTCAAGGCTAAAAAGTAAGCCCGAATTAAAATCGACAAAATTAAATTGACCCCCGCCGCCAGGACTTTTAAGGGGTCAATCTTATTTTGACGATGGGGTCAATTTTTTTCCGCCGACAGGGGTCAATCTGCACCGACTTTTCCAATCAGACCAACGATTGCTCCGATGACAATCATCATCACTTTCGCCACCTTTGCAACCGCCTTGCTTATGCGGTATTGATAGGAGGATTGGTGAGCTTGCCTTGACCTATTTATATGTTGTTCTGTGGCTTTCATATCGGCGGGGGCTTTTTTTAACCTCATGCGTCCAAAGACAGTGTGGTTGTTTGAGTTGCTTGACTCCTGAAAGGCGTGTGGCACAAAAGAAGGGATGTTCACGGCAAGACGGAAAAATACTACTCGCAGAGTGGAGATTCTTCCGGATCGACGCGAATGTCCCTTTGCCACACGTTTATTTTGGCAAGCAACTCCAACAGACCCACAAAACTCAGGTACGCATCAGATGAAAATGGCCTCCCCGATATACAGGAAAGCCACAGGACGACATTGAAATCAAAAATGCCGGACTTTACTGAACGGCATCATATGAAATCGGAAATAACAATAAAAAGGAACAGTGAGAAAAGGAAAAGGGCTGTGCAATCCCGGAATAGGATAATGTCCGGCATTTGTTCAAGCCGGAGAACAGCGGAGGCGCAGGGCAAATGGCGGTCTTTATCACCGTGGATTGAATTACCTGCTGGGACATGGAATGACCGTGTTAAATCGTAAGATGTGAACAACCATCCCCGGTTGCGCATCTTTCGGCGACACGGATATTTGATGTTTCGCATCGCAGTGTGACAATGTAGAAATCAGGAACCGTCCTGTCAAGGACAACTATCAGACTATGATAAAAAGAAAGGAGAGTGCAATCCCGGAACAGGATAATGTCCGGCATTAGTTCAAGCCATAGAGCAGCGGAGGCGCAGGGCAAATGACGGTCTTTATCCCCGTGGATTGAATTACCTGCTGGGACATGGAATGACCGTGTTAAGTCGTAAGATGCAGACAACCGTCCCCGGTTGCACATCTTCCGGCGACACGGCTATTCGATGTCCAGCATCGCAGCGAAGTCCAGCGAAGTATATTTCAGATTTAGTCATCTGACATTATTAAGTATCAAAAATTATGAATACTTTTGTGTGCAAAATTACGAATTGGAGTTACGGCTACTTCATAGTGACCCCAATTATGGGGTTGCGAGAGGTGTACTTTCCGGTGTTGGCATAGGTAAAAACAGGCAAAAAGCGACAGTTAAAAAATCTTAACGCAAGCCAAAAATCCAAAATTCAATTTCCTCGGCTTTCCGTCAACTTCCACAAAAGTACACGATTAGTACCCACGTCTCTCTAAACCCCTCTGAAAATCACCGAGTTTGCCCAAATAAGAAAAAATCCGTAATTTTGTATTATGACACAGGATTTGACACTCTCTCAGAATAAAGAGTACCGTAGCTAGGTTAAGGAACTCAAGCAACGGTACCTTTCCGCCCGTCTTAAAGCATCCGTAGATGCCAACCGCACATTGTTGGAATACTATTGGAGTCTGGGACGCGACATCGCCGACAAACAGTATGCCAACACTTATGGCACCGGATTCTACAAAACGCTTAGTCATGATTTGAGGTCTGAGATGCCCGGAGAAAAAGGCTTTTCAGAGACCAACCTCAAATACACATACTATTTCTATCAGCTTTATTACCAACTGGTTGAAAATCGTCTACGGGGCGTAGACGATTTTGAGAAGCAAAATCATCTACAGGGTGTAGACGATTTGCTTAAAGAGATATGCTCAATTCCATGGTTTCATCAACAGCGTATCATAGACAAATGCAAAGGGGATGCGAAAAAGGCTCTTTTCTTTGTCCGTAAGGTAATAGATAATAGTTGGGGACGCGATGTGTTGTTGAATTTCCTCGGCACCGACTTGTACGAGCGTCAGGCAAAAGCCCTCACCAATTTCAGCAAAACGCTCCCGGCACCTCAAAGCGATCTTGCCTAGCAGACCACCAAAGACCCATACGTATTCAACTTTCTGGCAATGACGGAGGACTATAACGAGCGGGAACTTGAAGACGCTCTTGTCGCTAACGTGACGAAATTCCTTGTGGAGTTGGGCACCGGATTCGCCTATATGGGGAGACAGTATCGACTCCAGGTAGGCGAAAAAGAAATCTTCATTGACCTTCTGTTTTACAACACCCGCATACACGCCTATTGCTGCGTGGAATTGAAGACTGGCTCATTCGAGGCATCCCATCTTGGACAGTTAGGTCTGTATGTTACGGCAGTCAATCATCAGCTGAAGACAGAATACGACAATCCTACCATCGGATTGTTGATTTGCAAGGACAAAGACAATATCGAGGCTCAGTATTCATTGGAGGCATACAATCTTCCTCTTGGAATATCTCAATATGAGCTATCCAAACTTATTCCAAAAGAGATAAAGAGTTCTCTTCCATCTATAGAGCAGATAGAATCAACGCTGGAGCAATTATCGGAGAATAACGAGGGTTGATATTTCCTCTCCAGCCTACATCTTAGGATTTGATAGTCCCGATTCATAACGAGTCGGGACTATCAGTATGGGCAGCCCGATTTCCACTCAAAGCCTTTGGATTAAAAATTAAAAATGGTGCTAAAATGGTGCTAAAACGGTGCTAAAGCATCCAACATAAGACAAGCTGAGAAAAGCGAAAGTTGATGTCGGTAAAAATGTCGGTAAAGGTGTCGGTAAAATGTCGCTGAAAATGTAGCTAAAAAAGTTTCTTTGACTCAGATGAAGGTAAAATGAGGGTAGAAATGAGGGTAGAAATGAGGGTAGAACGAGAACTCAACAGTAAATCCAACAGTAAATTCAACAGTAAATACAACAGTAAATACAGTTGAATCAATTACATTGCGAAAGCGGCAAGAGGCAGGGCTGTCTGCATTGGTTACGGCGGTTATGCCGTCAAAAGGTGACGGTGCGGGCACTGACACCTTTCGACCGCATCGCGCCTATGCTCAACTGCGGAAATAACATTCACGAGTGAGCCGAAAGCGCAGACACTGTTTCTTTGAAGGCATTATGTTCAATGAAATTGAACACAGGTATTGCTTTGAACAAACGAAGCGCAAGGATGAGGGTGCAGCTATCGCTTTTGGGCATAAAGGGTTAGAAGCAGAGCGAAGGCAATGCTTGACAGTAACGCAGGAAGATTGGTGTCATCATAAAATAATGCCTTGATCAGCCAATATATTCCGCAGATCCCAGCCAATATCCCGACTACCAGACAGATATTTTTTCCTGTGATGATTACTTTCTTATCTTTCTTGATTTCCATATCGGTTATCCTAAGATTGAAATTCGCTTTGCCATTGTATCTATCTTGTCATGATAGGCTTCCTGTAAATCTGTCGGAAGGAAAGAGACATCTATCAGCTCGTGCCATTTGGGGATGGCTTTGGAGAATCGGGCTAAAAGGTTTGCTATGGCTTTTTCATCTATGCCGCTGTCGCGCATCGCTTTCTCAAAATCTTCCCGCTTTATCCGTTTCTTCTTGCCGTTGAGCGTCAACGCAAGTTCTTCGTCATCCTCAGGCATGGCGAGAGCAGTTGACAGCAGGTCGTATGCCGGGGTCAGAATATAGTCGTCGGCAGGACGGAAGAGGGAGAAGTTCTTCAGGTGCATGTCGGCGTTTCCTGTCAGCCATGAGAACAGCACTACTTCCCAGAAGTTGACGACATCTAACAATGGGGCTGAAGAATGCTGACGTATCAGTTTAGCGATACGCTCGTATGAGCCTTTGTATTTGTCCTCAGTAAGCCTTTCCGAGAGCTGGCACATATCCTCCATCGCAATCTTGGTGCCTTTCTTGGTACGGTCAACGCGACGGGTGATGTAGCATAGTTCGCCATCGGCAAACCGTATCAGCGAATGTGGCACGGTCTTTATTCCGGCAGCTTCCGCCAGGTGCATGGTCAGGTCTTCGTTTTCCGGCAGATTGGCGAATCGGTCGGTCTGAGGTTTCAGTATAAACCGTCCCCATATTCCAACGATAGTGAACCGTTGAGGCTCACCGGCGCGACCGCGTGAGATGTCGAGCGACAGCTTTGCCTGAACACCGGTTACAGTAGTGCTTGCCGTCACTATCTCACGTGCCAGTTCCTTGATATTGTCGCGGGTATAGGGCAAGACCGGCACCGTCGTCGATTCAAATATTTTGCGGGCACACGTCTTATGGTAATCGACTTCACCATCTGCCAACGGCTTATAGCAGTAAAGACACTTATTCATTGCCGTCCTCCTTTCTTTCCATAGGTATGACGCTTATGTTGCCGATGCAGTCTTTGCAACAGGCGAGCAGCAATGAGAATCTGTCGCGGGCTGATATTTTCCAGCTCTGTTCCGCTATGTCGAGGAGCCATCCTTCGGGGATGAGTCCGTCAAAGAACGGGAAAAGCACATTGTCGCGGTATGGCTTATCTGTCAGCGGCAAAGTCAGGCTAACGGCAACGACACCATCCGATTCCAGATAATCTGCATCATAGCGAAATTCATAACCCAAATCATCTTCGGTCAGAATCCCGGCGAGCGCATTATTCAGAAATACCTTTGCCTGTTTCATGCCTCAGTGATTTTAGCCGGAGTCATTTCGGCTCCGAACATTGCAAGAACTTGATTCACCTTGTCAAGGCGAAGGGTCGTTTTCCCTTGTTCAAGTTCGCGCACAAAGCGCAGACCCACCCCGGATTTCTGGGACAGGTCAACTTGCGTAAGCCCGAACTGCTTACGCATCTCCTTGACATATTTAGCTAACTGAGTCATGCGATATACCCTTTTGGGTGCAAAGATAGTAAATTTTATTCAGATTACACCATAAAGGGTATAAATTATTTTGCAGCAGTACAGATTATACCCTTTAGGGGATATTCATTCTAAACCGGTAAGAGGCTGGGCGGTCTGCATTGTTGACCGCATCGCGCCTATGCTCAACTGCGGAAATATCATTCACGAGCGAGCTGAAAGGGTTTGTCGACGAAGCCGGTGCGTTTCAGCAGTCCTCGGGTCTGTGGAGGCCATTATGGCTTTTGCTCCATCGCTTTCATCGGACATTTCCTCACACATTTGCCGCATTCGATGCAGAGGCTATAGTCTATTACCGGAAAGCCGTCGGCATCCTGTGAAATCGCTCCGACCGGACACATCTTAATCAGTGGACATACATGGTTGTGGGGGCATATACTTTTATTGACCTGTATCATAGTTTTGTTTTTTTATTTGCAAAGTTAAGTGTTATTCCATGTTCTACAAAATAGATTTTTTATATCTTTGCATCGAATTTATCGAACACAAATAAGACTATATGACACTCCAGCAAATGGAATACATTGTGGCGGTTGATAAATACCGCCATTTTGCAAAGGCGGCGGAATCGTGCGGCGTTTCGCAGTCCACCCTGTCTTCTCTCGTTCAAAAACTTGAGGCGGAACTTGATGTGACTATATTTGACCGCAATAGTCATCCGGTCAAGCCGACGGCTGTCGGCGAAGAAATCATCAGCCGTGTAAAACAAGTGCTGTTCAACGCCGCACAAGTCAAAGAACTGGTGGCCACACGAAAAGGAGAGTCCGTCGGAAACGTCTCGCTCGGGATTATTTCAACCGTTGCGCCGTATCTCTTGCCGAAGATGTTTAAATATATGTCGGTCAATCATCCCGACATACATCTGCATGTCGAGGAAGCGAGGGTTTCCACCCTTGTTTCAAAATTGGAGCGCGGGGAGATTGATATCGCGATTATGGCAACACCTGTCAGCAACAGCGAGCTGCTGGAGATTCCGATTTTCCGTGAACGGCTAATGGCTTACGTCTCCCCGGAATCGCCTATCCACAATGACGACGTCTTGCAAACAAACAGCCTTCCCGTCGACAGCGTCTGGGTGCTCCGCGAAGGCTATTGTCCCAATCGCGGCGTTTTCCATTTCTGCAACAATATCACGGGCAGACAAGCCATATATGAAGCTGGAAACGTGGAGACTCTCATAAAAATCGTGGATGAGAACGGCGGGTATGCAATCATCCCCGAGCTGCATGTGCCACTTCTCAGAAAATGCCAGCAAACAAACGTACGCATACTTGCAAACCCCGAACCGAGTCGAGAGATAGCTTTTGTTGTTCACCGCAATTTTGTGCGTGAACGACTGCTCAACATCTTTGTCGATTCAATTAAGACCATAATACCCGCGGATATGCTTTATCAACGAATCCAAAAGTTTCCGATAATCATCTAATCGAATTTGTCGATATTGTCATTTATTTTATCGTTTGCATCAATGGTGCAAATGGAGTAATTTTGCAGCATTAAAACACTATCGATAAATAAAAAACAATATGGCTAATAAGCAATTTTTCCGTTCACTGCCACGCAAAGGCTTCCCACTATACTGGATTCTGCTGGGATATCTTGTCGCAGGCTACTTTTGGCCGGCTATCGGATTCATTGCCATAATCTGTATGATAGCGCCTGTCGCTTTTGCTGTGCGCAAGGGTCGTTGGTGGTGCGGCAATGCCTGCCCGCGTGGTAACCTCTACGACAGGATTCTGACGAAATACTCGCCGCACAGATCTATCCCGGCGTTTGTGCGCACCCGAGGATTCCGTATCCTTATGGTGATGTTCATCTTCACCATGTTCGGCATACAGATGTACCGGGCATGGGGCGACTGGAACGACATGGGGCGTGTGTTCTGGACAATCATACTTATTACCACTATCGTAGGCGTGATTCTTTCGTTTATTTACGCTCCGCGCACATGGTGCTCGTTCTGTCCGATGGGAACGTTGTCATCTTGGGTGACTCCACGCAGCGGCAGACTTCCAGACAACTACAGCCGCATTATGGTGAGTGAAAAATGTACCACCAAATGCAAGCTCTGCTCTGCGGTATGTCCAATGCAGCTGAAGCCGTATGAGAGTCGGAATAACGCAGAAGGCTTCCTTCATCCCGATTGTATCAAATGCGGCAACTGCATCAAAGGATGCCCCTTGAAAGTCCCTGCAATGAAGCCATAACCGACAGCCAATAGCCTCCGTCCGAAAAAGAGCCGGCATTTAAGCCGGCCCTTTTCGTATGTATACCACTTGTTGAAAAGGTCTGCTATCGCCGAAGATGCAGAATCTGCTTTTGAAACCGGCAAGAGGCTAGGCGGTCTACATTGTTGCGGCGGTTATGCGGTCAAAAGGTGACGGTGCGGGCACTGACACCTTTCGACCGCATCGCGCCTACGGACAACTGCGGAAATAACATTCGCGAGTGAGCCGAAAGCGCAAGTCGGCGAAGCCGGTGTGCGGTGCGAAGCATTCGGACTCACCGCAACACCGAGAACCGGGAACGCCTCCGAGGATTGGCAACGGCTTCGCTGATGCCACCTCTGAGACTTATTGCCGTTCCTCCGTGTTCTTTTCGCTGTTGCCTGACAAGGCCTTTTACGACCGCCCGGCCACTTGCCGGTTCTTTGCTAAGGCAAAGCGGCAAGCCGATGAGTTTCAGCAGTCCACGGGTCGAGACAGTGATAATCCGTCTTCCTGCGTTGTCGGCTTATCACAGACTCACCATTCCGGGACTGGTCAGTTCCATTTTTTCAGTGCCTTATTGTTTCTCCAGATAAATCATATCACGCAATGTTACCCCCTCCTCAATAATCGGAGCGGGGTAATTATCTGTGAAGAAATTTGGAATACGGTGAGAATATGAATAGCCGCAGGATTCATAGAATCTCAATGTTGATGGCGTCTCTCCAGTTCCGAGGATAATCTTTTTATTTGGATGCCGCAATTCGGCGTGTTCAAGCATACTGCGACCGTACCCATGCCGACGGTATTCGGCTTCGACAGCGAGATTCTTTATTTCTACAGTGTCTGAATCAAGATTGACGGCTACGCAAACAGCTATCGGCTTACCCTCCAATAAGCCAACGTAAAGAGTCCCCGAATCAAGATACTTGTCAATCATAGTCTCTGATTCATCTCCAATCAAAAGTAGAGGAAGATACTGTTTCTTATCATTATCAATTTCGGTGATTGAAAAGTTATCATCTGTTCTCATATTGCAAAATTACTACTTTTTCACGGGATTTCAGTGCCAATATGCAGTCATTCGTTTTCACCGCCGCGGAGTCTTAGCTCCACTTACGCGAACTATCAACTAATGAAGCCTTGCTTGCTCGGATTCAGAAACGTGCGGAGCAGGGCTATTCTTTGCCCTACGGCAAAGCGACCAAAGGTCGATAACTTTTGCCTTTTGGCTGAAAAATCTCCACACTTGCAGGTAGTATTTTTAACCCAAAGGGCGAACAGCCCTTCTTGGCCTCCGCACGCGGCCGTGTCAACGAGCAAGCAAAACTTCGATAGTCGATAGACGCATAAAAAAATGTCGCACGATGAAAACGAACAACAACATATCAAACAGACGAGGCAGAGCATCCATCTCCAGTCTCAACCGCATAAAAAGGGTTCTCCTCTGGGCGGTGGGGATAATCGGGGCAATACTCGGATTGGTGTTGTGGATGTTTCTCCGACCGATATTCCGAGGCGTGGGCTGGGTCGTCAGCCTAATCTCCGCACTGATGATAATCTATTGGCTACTCACTTTATAAAACTCAACTGATATGGCTACACACAAATCAAACAACGCTGCAATCGCAGCAATGCAGCAGATGCTCCAAGAGCGTTGCATCGCAGAACCTATGTTCGCTATCAAGATGGCGAACCCCTCAAAGAGTATGGAGGGAGCCGTGAACTATCTCTGTTCGCAAATCCAAAAGAGCGGAATGTGTTGCGTGGACGACACCACTGTGATGAACATATTGGTCCACTATTTCGACGAGAACGAGATTGAGGACTGCGGAAAGGTCAACTGCAACATCGTGGTATCCAAGCCGGAACTCTCCGAGGAGGACAAGGCGGAACTCAAAGAGCAAGCTATGGAGCAGTACAAGCAGGAGCAACTCCGAGAAATCAGACGGCAGTCAGCACCGAAGGCTCAACCCAAGCCGACAACTGCACCCAAAGCCGGAGCAGAAATCAATGTTCAACCCAGTCTTTTTGACTTCTAAAACTCCAAGACGATGAAACCGAGAAATAAGAAACAACAGCATATAGTGGAACTGAGTGGGCGACTTCGCCCGCTCACCACTCCACAAAAGCAATGGGCACTCAACTCAACAATCAACCATTACGGCTATCGGCTGAAATCCGGAATGTGTACCTGTATGAAATGCGGACACGAGTGGCTGGAGACCCGTAACGGAATGTGCCTATGCCCCGAATGTGGTACTCAGATTGAAATCAAGGACACCAAAGAGCGTGTAATCCGTGATAAGTCCTATTTCAACGTAATCACCACTATGGAAGGCTATCAGGTAATCCGTATGTTCCTGATGATAGTGGAAATGCGCAAGGGTATGAAAGCGAAACCCGCCTATCTTGAAATCGGTCAGTATTTCATCGACTCCAAAGGCGGTAAGACCGTAGTCGCCATTCCCCGCACACTCGGCTACTATGTTGATACCTTTGCATTCGGCGCACCGCTTGAAATCAGAAATGACGGAGACGCTTATATGTACGTTGCCGACCAATGGGTCTATCCCCGCATCAAGGTCACTGACACAATCAAGCGCAATGGGTTCAAAGGCAGTTGCCACCATATCCACCCCGTGACACTCTTTCAGCAGTTGCTATCCAATCCAAAGGCTGAGACGCTGATGAAGTCCAACGACATAGAGTTGCTCCGCTATCTCTGCAACAACACCAATGAGGTTGACAAGTATTGGAACACAATCAAGATAGCCAAGCGAAACGGATACAAGGTCACAGACCCCAAGACGTGGTTCGACTACATCAAGATGTTGGAGCGTATGGGCAGAGACCTCAATTCTCCCTCATTGGTAGCACCCAAAGACCTCAGACACGCCCACGATGAATATGTGGAGAAGGTCAACCGCCATAGAGCGAAGGAGCAGAGAGAAAGAACGTCAGCAAGCCATTGAGGATAAAGCCAAGTTCGAGGAACTCAAATCCCGCTATTTCGGAATGGCTATGACTGACGGAGAGATTGAAATCCACTCAATCGACAGTGTGGATGACTACTATGAAATCGGAGAACGTAATCATATTTGTTGCGGTCCAGCCAAATATTTTCTCAAAGAAAGTACGCTGACACTCACAGCCTATATCGGCAACAAGCAGATAGCCACAATAGAAATCTCGCTTGACAACTTCCACATCATCCAATGCAGAGCATTCGCCAATGGTATTTGCGAATACACGGAGCAGATAGCCGACATCATCAACTCCAACAAGAAGATGATTGCAGAGCGCAAGAGAGCATAAGTTTAACCGACCACCGCCTCCGGGCGGTGGTCACAATCCCCCCAAGATTATGACACGAATGACCCAAAACGGAATATCAACCACGCAAGCCGGACAAGAGCAGTATGAAACATTCTACTCTTCCCATCGTGGCAAGAAGATAAGCAGAATTATGTACGACTTCCGAACCCAAGAGGGTGAACTCTTCTCGGTAGTCGCTCCAACACTTAAAGAATGCCGTCACAAACGTGACGAGTGGCTCTCCAAACGAAGCAAGTAACCATAGCCATATCAGTGATGAGGGCGGTGAAGCGTAAATGCTCCATCGCCCTCATTTTGCCAAAAATTTCGGCCGCCACAGGCGGCGATAGTACGCTGCGATTTTTATCTTTTGCGATAAAAAGGCCATAAATCTCCCTGCTCATCTGCCACATACATGGTATCGCGCACAAGTGAATGAATTATAAGATACTTGTTTTCCGGGTCTCTTTGTTTAACATAGGCTTCAAGTGTATTTCCTTCTAATCTTAACTTTTCCCAATTCTTAAACTTTAAGAGCTTGTTTAAAAACAAATGTGAATGAAAAATGAGCATCAGTCGGATGCTCAGGCATTTATCCTTTGTGGATTGTTTAAATAAATGAACAAACATAAACAAACACAAAGAATTATGTATCTGACCGATTTGACCGATGCTCAGAAGGAGTATATAAAAGGAACAATTCTCATGGATAACTGGCGTAGCAAATATGATTTTTTTCTCATACTTGACGCGATAATCTACATAGATGTGAGCGGCTGCCAATGGCGACTGCTTCCGGAAGAATACCCCAAGTGGCAGACGGTCTATTACTATTTCAGGCGCTGGGGCGCAATGGATGCCTTTTCTGAACTCGAGGACAGTCTTGTGGAGAAAGTAAGACTCAGAAGAGGAGAATCGCCACACCCGACCATTGGAGCCATAGACAGTGAGAGTTCCCGTTGTGCTCTTCCTCGTTCCCAAAAAGGAATTGACGGGAACAAGAAGGTAAAGGGCGTAAAACGCAACATAATAACTGATAAGGACGGTGACATTCTGGAGGCGTCCACAACCCCTGCCAATATTCACGATTCCAAATCCGCTTACGCTCTTGTGGCGATGCTTGTCGTCGCTTTTCCATGGATAAGACGCATCTATGCAGACAGAGGCTATCGTGGAAATTTCATAGAGGAGGCCAAACATGATTTTGGAATTGACATCGAGATTACGCATTCAAATTATTCCGGTAAGTTTGTCCCGGCAAAGAAAAGATGGGTTGTGGAGAGGACTTTCGCATGGCTTGAAAATTTCAGACGATTATGCCGAAACTACGAAGAGACGACAGAATCCGCCAACGAAATGCTCATGGTCGCAGCGGTTGCGATTACCCTACGCAAACTCACTTCCGTTAACAATCGTTTTTAAACAACCTCTTAA
>ERZ808054.1598-NODE-1598-length-12124-cov-4.686727_pt1 | contig 12124 bp, 6 predicted proteins | sample MGYA00380201_ERZ808054 | MGnify/ENA primary metagenome ERZ808054 (study PRJEB31490, sample SAMN06133419) | mouse gut metagenome | isolation source: Z5_2 | host: mice | place: China: Chengdu | collected 2015-05 ... | reverse complement strand
GGCGCTGGTGGACAGGATCATTGAGTATATGCAGAATGGCTGTCAGCTCAAAGAGATCTACAGGGACAGGATCGAGAAAACCTTTCTGTATGGTGACAGGAATAACTGCAGGAGAGTGTATGAGGAAATTGTGAAATTGTGATCGGAAAGATGAGGGACTATAAATGATAATATTCTTCATGCTTTTGTCGGGTGCTGCTATTGTGGGGGTTCGGAAAGCAGATCCGGCAGAAAGAGACTATATGTCAGTAAATATGACAAACAGTATAAAAGGGGTCTTTTTATGCATGGTCTTTCTGTCACATATCTGGGGATATACCGACTTTTCACATCCTTATTTGGACGGATCTTATCAGAGATTCATCAGGGGAAGATTAGGACAGTGTATTGTCACGATGTTTCTTTTTTATTCCGGGTATGGGGTTATGGAGTCTGTCAAGAGAAAGGGAGAGACGTATATCAGGGCGTTTCCTGCACAGAGAATTTTGAAGGTATTACTGCAGTTTGAGGGTGCCATTGCGCTGTTTTGGCTCTATAGATATGTGACAGGTACACATTACGGTTTAAAAAAGATGCTGCTGACATTGGTAGGCTGGGATGGAATCGGTAACAGTAATTGGTACATATTTTGTATTTTGTGGTTGTACTTATTTACATTTATTTCATTTAAAATATTCCCAAAGAATCATAAAAAGGCTGTTATTGGGATTGGTATGCTATCGCTCCTCTATATGGTGGTCATGCATAAGTTCGGAAAGGAATATTGGTGGTATGATACAGCTTTGTGTTATACATATGGTATGCTTTTTTCCTTATATCGCAAAAAGGCAGAAGCGATCGTAAATGAGAATACTGCTTCATGGGCGTTCTTTACCGTTGTCTTTTTTGCCTTTCATACGGTTTTGTACGCTGACAGGAATATCGGTGTATTCGTATATCAATTGTGGGTATTTTGTTTTGTCGCAGCGATTGTGATTTTTACGATGCGCTGGGTGGTTGACAATCCATTTTTGCGCTGGGTGGGAGAGCATCTGTTTGAGTTGTATATTTTGCAACGGTTGCCAATGATGATACTAAAGCAGTATATGCTGACGGAAGAGGCAGATATCATGGTTCGGTATTGTTATGTAGTGATCTGTTTCCTGAGTACTGTGATCATTTCAGTGCTTTACAGGAAAACGATCGGAAGACTGGCAGGGATGATCCTGACAGAGCTGGAAAGGAAAGAACCGAGTTCATGACAATAAAAGAGCAGTTAGTGAAGATCTTCAATATTTCGTTTGCAGTTATATTTTATTATATTGTGATCCTTGCGATCGGAAAGATGAATCTGCAGTCGCCAGTCAGCGGTATGATCCTGATCCCATTTCTTTATCTATTATATCGTCTGGTAAAATATGCGGATGTACATTTGACATACAATGCAGTGGTCTGGTGGATCCTGCAGGGAGTCTCGTTCGTTATTATGGTGATCATGGTATATCAGCTTCGGGTTGCGGTGTCATGGGACTGGGGGCAGCTGCTGCGCACAGCACACCATTATACGATGACCGGGGAGATAGACAATCCCGCTTATTGTATGCAGTATCCCAACAATCATTTTTGGCTTGTATGTCTGATCGCAATTTTCCGGTTTGTTTTCATATGTACTTCAAGTACAGATTTTGCCGTATATAAGGGTGCTTCCATGATGGCTGGTATTTTTCTGATGCAGGGGACTTTTTGGCTGACATTCAGAATAGCCAGACATCTTTGGCATGATGGAAGGGCAGTTTTTGTGGGGATATCAGTTTTGTGTTATGTTCCATTTTATCAGTATGCTATGTTTTTGTATACTGATGTGCCAGGGATATGCATAGCTGTGCTGTTTCTGTATTGTGCTGTTCTGTTTGAAAAATGTAATGAGCGATCAAAAAAAGTGTTCTATGCCGGTGCGATCGAGATTTTAGCGTCATTAGCAATTTACATTAAGTTGACAGCATTCATTGTGTTTGTGGCAATAATGATAGCGTATTTGATGAAATACAAAATCAAGATGATGGTTTTATACGGGAGTATCGCTGGTATATTTTTGCTGCTGGGCAGCACTGTGATCGGAAGTCTGATCGATCACACACTGCAGTTTGACAGGAGTGAAGCGTTACGACATGAGTTTCCGCCTACGCATTGGATCATGATGATGTTGAATACGAGCGGCGGTTTTTATCAGGAAGACGTTGATTATACTAAAAGCTATACTACATACGAGGATAAAGTGTCCTCTAATATTGGCAAGATTAAAGAACGTATCGTTGATCGGGGAGCGGAGGGAACAATAAAACATATTCTCTATACGAAACAGGTCAGGACGTGGACGAACAGCTGTATTGCAGGGGATGATTATGTAAGCAGAAGACCGATCAATGAGCAAACTTTTTGTCAGAAAATCTTTTCTCAAAACGGCAAGTGGCATGGATTCTGTCTGTTATATACATGGCTGGTACACAGCATCATATTGAGTGGTTTAGTGCTATCTGCGGTATTGTCCTGCAAAAAGAAGGTAGCGGAACAAAGAATGCTTGCCGGGAGAATTGCAGTTTTTGGGCTGTTTTTGTTTCTTTCGATATGGGAGTGCAATTCAAGATATTTGTTTGTGATGATGCCTATAATGATGTTGGTATCTGCCGATGGCATGTTTTCACTATATGATAGGTATTGCTGTCTGCTCAAAAATAAACATAGAGAACAATGTCCGATCGATGTCATGGAAATGTAAGTAAAGACGAGGCTGCTTGAATTCACAGCGCAAAAATGCTATGATAAAGCCATCAGGCAGGAAACGTTGACAGCATATGAACAGATATCATTGTCAGGCGGATCCATATATTGCGGGAGGTGTGGATATGGGCAGCAGAACCATTGTAAATGTAGGGGAACAGCGGTTTTACAAGTTGATCGAGGAAAACAGGTTTTATATAGACAAGACAGAATTTATCAGGGAGTGGTGGGAGAATGGTTCCACAGTGACGCTGATCACACGTCCCCGCCGCTTTGGCAAGACATTGAACATGAGTATGCTCGAGTGCTTTTTCTCCAGAAAGTATGAGGGCAGGTCGGATCTGTTCGAGGGGCTTTCAATTTTCGGACATGATGCGGAAAAGTACAGAAACCTGCAGGGAAAATATCCGGTGATATTTCTGACCTTTGCGAACATCAAGGCGGTCAGATATAAAGAGATGGAAACAAAGATAACAGAAGTGATCGCCGGATTATATGAGGATAACCGATATTTGCTGGGTACAGACTGTCTGAGTGACAATGAGAAAGCGTATTATAAAAATATAAAAATTGGAATGCCGGGCAGCATTGCTGTGGGAGCGGTTCATCAGATGGCGTGTTTCCTGCAGCGCTATTATAACGAGCGTGTGATCATTATCCTTGACGAGTATGACACGCCGATGCAGGAAGCATGGCTCTCCGGCTACTGGAATGAGGCTGTCAGCTTTTTCAGCAGTTTTTTTAACGCCACATTCAAGACCAATCCGTATCTCGAGCGCGGCATGATCACAGGGATAACCAGGATCGCCAAGGAAAGCATTTTCACTGGATTGAATAACCTTGACGTGATAACGACCACATCTGATGAGTATGCGACCGCGTTTGGATTTACGGAAAAAGAAGTTTTTGAGGCGCTTGATGACATGGGACTTGGAAGCGAGAAGGGAGAGGTAAAAAAATGGTATGACGGTTTTACGTTTGGATGTCATACAGATATATACAATCCATGGTCGATCGCATCGTTCATCAGAAAAAACGGAAAATATGAAAATTACTGGGCGGACACCAGCTCAAACGGACTTGTGAACTCGCTGATGCAGACAGGGGTGCCGGGCATCAAGCAGACGATGGAGGCGCTTTTGCAGGGAAAGAGTTTTGAGGCAGAACTGGACGAGAAGATTGTCTTTGACCAGCTTGACGGGAGCGTCAGCGCAGTGTGGAGCCTGTTGTTGGCGACTGGATATCTGAAAGTGCTGGATCTGAGATACGTGGGCGAGCGCAAGAAGAAGATATATACATTGACACTCACGAACATGGAAGCGGAGAGCATCTTTGAGAACATGGTGAAAGGGTGGTTTGGCGGCAGCACCGAGATGTACTACAATGAATTTATCCGTGCACTCTTAAAGGATAATGTCCGCAAGATGAACACTTTTATGAATAAAGTGGCACTGAACACGTTCAACTCATTTGACGGCGGGAATAAGCCGTCGGAACAGACAGAATCCGAACGGTTCTACCACGGATTTGTGCTTGGCATGGTGGTGAACATGGCAGGTACGTATCTCGTGCGGTCTAACCGCGAGAGCGGCTACGGCCGCTATGATGTCATGCTCGAGCCGGTTGACAGGGACAAAAAGGCGTTTATTTTCGAGTTCAAGGTACTTGATCCGGATGAGGACGAGGAGACACTCGAGGACACGCTCGCAGCGGCGCATCGCCAGATCAGGGAGAAGAAGTACGAGACGGAGCTTGTGGCGCGCGGCTTTTTGCCGGAGAAGATCCGCAGTTACGGATTTGCATTTCGGGGGAAGGAGTGCCTTATAGGATAGACTGTGATTGTACACAAATGGACGAGACTGATTTCGTAAATTGTGTACAATAAATTTTGGAAAATGTGTAATATATGTTTTTGTTTTTGGCGCTTCATGTGTTAAGATGCAACAGGGATGTCGGGATGCAAAACAGGAGTTCATGTAAGATGAAGAATATGCGAAACATCGTATTTATCGTGATGATAACAGCCAGTACCGTGCTGCTGATGTTATGCGTCGGACCTATAGATAGCTTTACGCACGGAAATTATTGCGACGCTGTCGACTACTCCGACATTGATCAGGAAGACCGCCTGGGGTATGTCGATCTGGGAAAAGATGTCTTTGAGGGGGGTTTTATGCCCGCAAAAAGACATTTTGTCGGGCTGGCGCTATGCTTGATCAATGTGCCCCAGGATGCCGGGGGCACAATCACAGTTTTGGTGACGGATTCTGTGGGCAGCGTGTTGGCTGAGGAGGAGATCTCCTTAAATGAGGTGACAGCGGAGAAATGGCACAGGGTTTACCTGGATGCTGACCTCAGGGTTGGAAGCAAATATGTTTACACGATCAGTGCGCAGGGGTGTGATGAATACCCGGGGCTGCCAATCGTGGATGAGGATTACCTGGGGGAGGAGAGCATCGACCGTGAGATCTTGATAGGATATATTTATGCGGATTCGACCTTTTCTTTTGCCGAAAAGCTTTTGATCGAGATGTTGATCCTTGCTGTGTGGCTGCTTTGCATCAGCAGATTCCTGACGCGCGCAAATGGCAGAAAGATCGTTGATAAGACCGCGTTCCTGTTGCTGATGATAGCCGGCATGTCATGGAATTTCATGTTCAATTCCCTGGATGTACGGAATGATTCGTTCTCCAAATTTCAGGCGGACTCGGAGACACTGGTCACGGGCATATTCTATGCAGATCAAAATGCTCTTGGAATTGACCGGTACGGGCTTGGCAGATACACGGATCTGCGCGGTACGCACAAAGTGAATCATATGTCGTTTCTGACGGATAGCAATTGGTTGTGCGGGTATTCAAGGATGCAGCCGCAGATAATGGTCGGAAATACAAAATTGAGCCGTAAAGCGGCTATGCCGGGCAATTATATTCGGTTTTCAAATGGTGATATTTTTCGTATTCTGGATCAGGAGCAGTCCGATTCGAATCTGATCATTTCATTGGAAGCAAAAAAGGCATTGAACTACTACAAATATGGGGATCTGCTGGATGCACAATTCCTGGATCCCGGTATGCGGTTATTGAAAACAAGGGAGATCAATTCTTATAAAAGCCAATACGGGTTACAGGGAAAAGTACTCAAGCATATGGCACGGTGTCTGGATCTCGAGGATGTGATCCAGGTGTTCAATGTGATCTGCTGCATATTGACAGCAGTTGTTTTTACGGGCATTGTCATCCTGATCAATAAAAAGTATAATACTCTGATGGCAGGATGCTTTTATGGTGTGTTTTTGTTGTCGCCATGGGTGGTGAATTTTGCGAGAAATCTGTACTGGCTGGAATTCACATGGTTTGTACCGATGTTTGTGGGGCTGTTCTGTTCCCTGCACAGGGACAACAGGGGGTACAGGATCATTAGTTATGATGCGGCTTTTGCGGCTGTTTTTGTAAAATGTCTGTGCGGTTATGAGTACATAACGACAGTTATGATGGGATTAGTTGTATTTTTGCTTGCAGATCTGTGCGTGTCTTTTATGAATGGGAATAAAAAGCAGTCAGCGGATATTTGTAAGACTATTTTCATACTTGGAATGGCTGCAATAGCAGGTTTTATCGCAGCGCTTTGCATGCACGCGAATTTCCGCGGAGAAGGGGATATCATTGAAGGAATAAAAGAAATTGTCACAAATGATGTGCTCAGACGCACTTTTGGGGGCGATCTGAATAGTTTTGACGAGCGATACTGGGCGTCATTCAATGCATCCATGTGGGAGGTATTTCGTACATATTTTCACTTTAAGACAGAGGTGGTCACGGGAGTCGGAGGCAATTTATTCCCTGCCATTTGTATTGTTCCCGTTTTGATCCTCCTATATGATCATAGGAAGAACCAGATGGATCGGTGGGAAGCTGTCTTGTATGTGTGCTGTTTTGTCACTTCCGTATCGTGGTATCTTTTAGGAAAACAACATTCTTATATCCATACGCATATGAATTATGTCTTGTGGTATTTTGGCTATGTTCAGATCTGCTTTTATATCATTCTGAGACGGATAACAAAGGGATGGAAGCGGACAGGAAAGCAGGATGAGGCACTATCACAATGAAACATTTAGAGAAAGATGGTCCAGACAACGATAGGATGGTCACGGCGGCAGCGGTGATAATGCTGTGTGCGATATGTATTTTGCATGCGGCGGAGGCAGGGCATTATGTAGATTTTAATCCGATCAATGGGACATTTCAAAATTTTAATCCAGTCAGAAGGCTGCTGTCGGGGCAGATAGCATATAGGGATTTTCAGGATTATCTGGGACTGGGGCATTTGTTTGCAGGTTCAGCCGCAACACTTCTTTTTGGCGGGGACTTTAGGGCAAGCCTGATCGCATTTTCCTTTTTGACTTTCGTGGGATTAGCATTGATTTTATTCGTGGCCGGGTATGCGGTATTTCATAAAAAATCAACAGCATTCGTACTCACAGACTTTGTTTTGATCCTGTTGATCACACAGCCATATCTTTTCAAGAATGTGATCGCCGGGACGGACGAAATCAATAATGCCTTGAAATATGCGTTGGGGACAGGCAATTCGGCGAGACTGGTGCGTGGTATGATACTGCCTCTTTCGTGCGGTGTATTTTGTTTTCCCGACAAAAAATATTGGAGGATCAAGCGGTACAGGAAATTGATCGATGTCTGCTGTATCGGTGTGGCAGCAGGATTTTCATTTATATGGAGTAATGATTATGGGATAAGCTGTTGGCTGTGCCTTTCTATTATGACGTTTGTTATCATTTTTTCGCGGACTAAAAAATTGTGGAAAGCGCTGACGGCGACAGCGGTCGAACTGTTGGTATCACTGATCAGTGTGTTTTTGTTTGTAGAAATCTTTACGCTGGGGCATTTTCCAAACTGGATCCGCTCCGTATTTGGAACCGGGGCTACCAGGGATGGTACTACAATGGGGCGAAAAGTTTTTATCTCTATGATGTTGACTTCTCATACATCATGTTGATCCAGGGAATCCTGTGTGTCGTGTATCTGTGGAAATTATTCAAATGCGGGGCAGACAACGCTTCTCTAGGACGATATGGAGTGTTGGCATTTATGAATATGGTTTGTTTTTGTGCTGTGAACGAATACAGATTGTTGAGCGGGAATCATTCAAGGGAGGTAGCATTTGCAGTATTATTTGCGACGGTTTTATTTGAAATGTGCAATGTTTTGTGCACTGTTCTGGATTTGGAAAAAATCAGGGCAGCAATGCGTATTGCAGTGTTTACGGTCTGTATGGCGTGGATCATCTCCAGCCTGAAAACAGAATTTGTCTTCTGGGTGATTTTCGATAAAGAAGGTCAGTATTTGGAGGCGCTGGGAGGAAACAGTAAAGATCGGGGAAGGGATTTGGTGGAAGCAGCAGAGTTCCTCGGTGATAGTGAGTATTTTGCAACATACGCATCGGCACAGGAGGTGATCAGTGGGACGTTCCAGCCTTCTGGAACAGATTATATCATCCATGTATTGGGCGATGACGAGCGAAACAGATATTTGGAGTGTTTTATGGGAGGGGACTTTGCGCATGCAGCCACGATCAAGGAATCCTTTACGCAATGGGAATACTGGTGTGAAAGGGCAAACTGGTTTTTCTACAGAGAGTTGTATCAGGGATGGCATCCGGTCTTCTCTAACACTTACGAAATGTATTGGGAAAGAAATTCCAAAGCGGAAAACAATGTCCTGAAAAACGCATGTTCAGTGTGCGTGGAAGAGGTGGATAACGCCACAAAGAAGATCATCGTGCAGGCAGATCCTTCGGTCAACGGAATCGCGGATGTCTACATAGATTATGAGGTCAAAAAGCGGGATAGAAAATTGAGTAGATTGACCTTTCAGACAATGCTGCACACAGAAAACACAGGTACTCTTTTCAGCGAAAATAACTATTATGAGTCCAATAATCTGAGGAGTTCCGGCGCTGAGTATATACCGGTCAGGGTTATAGATGGCTATGGGGAGATCACGCTGACTTCTTTTCCGGAGGCGAGCACGTATTTGGTGTTGAATGAGGCAGCATGTTTCGACATTTATCAGGTGGTATTTGATTATGTCGAATATAACGAGATCGTTGAAGTGGATGGAGAATTGGGATTTGCTGTAGACGATCACTTAAAGAATCGAAAGTCGTTGGAACATGTGTCAGGGGTCATGATTGCCGGGAAGGCGTATGCGGTATCAGAGGTCATGACAGATGAAAAGGGGTTGCGTATCATGATATCGCCAAAAGCGGGAGACATTCTGGACACAGAGATGCTAAAACACAATACAATCATACGGATCATCAGAGATGGAGCCTGAGGGACAGCATCTATATGCACGGAAGAACTTCAATATGTGGAAGATGAGGGGAAAGGATGTTTGAGGAGAGGCTTATGGAGCAGGATAGAGAATATAAGATATCCGTGGTGACGGCTGTATATAATGTAGAAGAATACCTTGGCGATATGATCGAAAGTATTATCGCGCAGACGATCGGCTTTGAGAATGTGCAGCTGGTTCTGGTGGATGACGGTTCCACGGATCGATCGGGAGAAATCTGTGACCAGTACGCGGACAGGCATCCGGATAATATTGTGGTAGTGCGCAAGGAGAATGGAGGGGTTTCCTCTGCCAGAAATGAGGGATTAAGACATGCTAAAGGCGAGTATGTGAATTTTACGGATGCAGATGACATGCTGGAGGAGAATGCGCTGCAGTTGATGTATGATCATCTCAGGGAGAACGGGGAATGGATCGATCTGTGTGCGATACCGTTCCGGCTGTTCGGGGCCAGGAATGAAAGTCATACATTAAACTACCGATTCGATGCGGGAACCAGGATCGTTGATCTGCAGCAGGAATATGATTGCATCCAGTTGTCGATAAACAGCACCCTGGTGAAAAGGGAATGTTTTAAGAATCGGAAGTTTGACGAGGGATTGGCATATGCGGAGGATGCACAGGTTGTAGTTGACATCCTGCTGGATCAGATGCGGTATGGGATCGTATGTGGAACAAATTATTTGTACAGGAAGCGTGAAGCAGAGGATTCAGCGATCGACATATGTGGGAGCAGGGTGCACTACTATAATACAACAGTCAGAAGGTTCATACTGTATGTTCTCGAAAATGCAGCAAAAAGAAAGGGCTGTATACCCCTGTTTGTACAATATACGTGTATGTATGACCTGCAGTGGCGTTTGAAAAAGCATCCGTTGGTCAACACAGGCGTATTGACTAAAGCCGAGGAAGAGGAATATAGGAATCTTTTGCTGACAGCATTGCAGTATATTGACGACCAGGTCATTGCCGCACAGAGGAATATTGACAAAAGCTATAAAATGGCAATTTTACTTTTGAAAGAGAAAAACCAAAGCAAAAAGGAACTGACGGTCGACGAGAACATTCTGAGAGTGGGAGTAGAGGATGTATTGTCCATTGATGCCAGTGATTATGCCCTGGTTTTTGAGTTCATTGAGATTTCTTCCAGGGAGATGGTCTTAGAAGGGTACGTGAAATATTTTGCGGAGCCTGATGATATCGGAGTTGTATTAAAGGGAATATGTGATGGAGATGTCTTTGCGGAATACAAGGCGGAGACCACTTCGAGAAAAGAGAAGTGTACCTATTGCATGGGACAGATGGTGACACAGGCAATAGGATTCAAAATCCGCATCGGACGGCAGGAACTTCCCGACAGTCTGGAACTCCGATCGTACCTGCAATATCGTGATCATGATATACTGTGCGAAAACATCTCTTTTGGCAAGTTCTTTCCGCTTGCAGGTCAGATGATAAATAGTTACTGTCATTTTAGCCAGGCGGGAATGCTTTTGACTTATTCTGGAAATGGGCTGAAGATAACAAGCGGTGTAGACGGGAAGACGGTGAAGCGATGCGAAAGAATGTTTCAAAGGGAAATGCTGTCACGCAGGGATAAAAGAGTCGCCAGGGCATGGATCGCAAGAAAGATTTACCAGGTATTCAGGCATTTGAAGAAAAAGGAAATATGGCTGATCAGCGACAGGCTGACAAAGGCGGATGACAATGGGGAAGCTTTTTTTACATACATGAATACGGCAGGGAAACGATCGGGCATAGACACTTATTTTGTACTGAATAAAGAGTCGGAGGATTACGAGCGCTTATGTCGGGCTGGAAAAGTGGTATGTTATCGCTCCGTGAAACACAAGATTCTATCCTTATTGTGTGATAAAATGATTTCATCTCAGGGGGATGAATATGTCTTCAACCGGTTTTTTAGCATGGCTTATCTGTATAAGGATATCAGATGTCAGCAGAAGATCGTATTTTTACAACATGGTGTCAGTCAAAACGACTTGAGCGGCTGGCTTGCGAGGGCGAACAAAAATATCAGCCTGTTTGTCACGACCACCCGCAGAGAGCATCAGTCTATATTGGATTACCCGTATGGCTATGACGAGAGCCAGGTAAAGTGTACGGGCATGCCGAGATATGATCATTTATATGATAATGCGGACGCCGGGCGGAGCATTACCTTCATGCCCACATGGCGTAAATATCTGACCGGGAATTTGAATGTTGACACCGATTTAAGAAGGCTGGAAAAAGAGTTTGGCAGCAGTGTGTACTGCAGGATGTATCAACAGGTTTTTTCAGAGCGCAGACTGTATGAAGCGGCAGAGAAATATCATTATGAGATTCAATTGATGCTGCATCCGGCAATGCCAAGGGAGTGCCTGAAATACTTTCATTGCGATGACCGTATCAAGATATTGGGGAAGGGTACAAGGTATAAGGAGTTGTATGCAAATTCAAAGTTAGTGATCACAGACTATTCATCGGCAGTGTTTGACTTTGCGTATCTTCGCAAGCCCGTCTTATATTACCAGTACGATATAGCTGATTTTTATTCCGGGCGCCATATATTTGATAAAGGCTATTTTGACTATGAGAGGGATGGTTTTGGCGAGGTGGAGTACACACCGGGGGCGCTGGTGGACAGGATCATCGAGTATATGCAGAATGGCTGCCGGTTAAAGGAGATCTACAGGGACAGGATCGAAAAGACATTTCCGTATAATGACAGGAATAACTGCAGGAGAGTGTATGAGGAGATCGTGAAGTTGTGAATCAAGGCGGGACTCTGTTTTGGTGGGGTAGCAAGTGGGAAAGGAAAAATGCTGGAATCTATCTTGTGGTGTCCGACTTTTTCTGATAAAATATTTATATGGGTACTGCCATAACGGTAGGCGGCTGGTCCTTCTACGGAGGGACTGTGACCCTCCGATTACATAGAAACCTGCTTGCAGGAATCTGGGAAAGGAGGGCTGAGTGGATGTTGA
>ERZ808054.1596-NODE-1596-length-12137-cov-4.044776_pt1 | contig 12137 bp, 12 predicted proteins | sample MGYA00380201_ERZ808054 | MGnify/ENA primary metagenome ERZ808054 (study PRJEB31490, sample SAMN06133419) | mouse gut metagenome | isolation source: Z5_2 | host: mice | place: China: Chengdu | collected 2015-05 ... | reverse complement strand
AAAATCAAAATCAGGGACTCAAAAAAAGCTCACAAAAGTGATTTGTTTACAAATTGTTCATTCATGCGTTTGTCCTGCTTCTTTCTCACTTTTCCACATTGATACATCCATTTCCGCTCTCTCTAAAATCATCTTTTGTAATTTTTTTCAAAAGATAAGAAGCTGCTTCTTGTCGCATACCTGGTACAAAAGCCCCCGGAGGGGCCGGAGGCTTTCAAAAAGAGGGGTATATAACCTGTCTTACACAGGCATAATGCCAAACAAAATGGCGACAATCATGCAGATAAAGCTGAATCCCCATACCCAGAAAAAGCTGTTTCTGATATGGTCTTTAATATCCACATCGGCAAGGCCCACGCCAAGAAGTGTGGCGGGAACCATGGGGCTTATGAAGGTGGCGCAGTTGCGGCATACCACCATAGCCACAGCGATTGGGGTCGCGCCGATTCCAAAGCCTTCTCCAATGCCGATCATAACCGGAAGCATTCCATAGAAGTAGCTGTCCGTGTCGAAAGCCAGAGCAAGCGGAACGCTTAAAATACCAATAACAAGAGGCAGATGACGCCCAAGAACAGCCGGAAGGAAACTGCTGATTAAATTGGACATACAGGTGATCACGCCTGTGGTTCCTTCCACATCCTTAACCAGTACGCCCATAAGGACAGCCGCACCCATTAACGTGGAACACATCATGAGAGCCGGACCTGCATGGCTGTTGATGACCTTTTTCTGTAATTTTGCGCCCGGGTAGTTTACAAGAATTCCGGCTGCCACGCCCATCATAAAAGGCACATAGCTGGGGAAAATATCTAAAATCAGCAGTGCAATCACAGCCAGGGTCAGCGCAATATTAAAGACAAACAGTTTTGGTCTTGCCAGTTCACTGGCCGCTTCTGCCTCGCTGTTACTTAACACAACCTCACCTTCAAGCTTTGCAAGGGTTCCGTTTAATCCTGCCCCGCGTTTCTTTTCGATCATGCCGTTCAACACTGCCACAGCCAGAGCCAGTATAATTCCTGCTACCTGAATCGGCAAAATGGTCTGCCAGAGAGAAGCCGCTTCTATGCCAAGCACCGTTGCCGCCCGCATGGTGGGGCCGGCCCAGGGCATCAGGTTTAAAACACCCATGGCAAGGACACTGATACGCAGCAGTGTGGTGGGCCGCATGTGCATCTTTTTATAGACAGGCAGCATGGCCGGAACCACGATACAGAAGGTGGATGCCCCGCCGCCGTCAAGATGGCCGATCAGGGCGATGATACAGGTCATGACGCAGACACCAACCACATTGTCCTTTACAAGCAGCATCAGTTTACTGATGATCACATCGAACATTCCGGCATCGGTCATGATTCCGAAGTACAGCACGCTGAACACAAACAGGGCGGCTGTGGGACCCGTGCTGGAGAAACCGCTTTTGATGAGTTTTGCGATATCGTCCCAGCTATAATATTTTCCAGCAACCAGAATAGCTGCTAAAATCATGGGGAACACGATAAAGGCAATGCTGGGAAGGGTTTTACTTTTAAATAAGGTAATGACAATGGCGACAATACAGGCAAAGCCAAGAACGCCGACGAATGCTTCTGACATGGTAACTCTCCTCTTTATTCAAATTTGTGTTGCAGTTCAAAGTAAAAAACGCTTATGAAAACAAGTTTTCAACGCATTTTCACTTTAAATCTAATTCGTGTGACTGTTCAGCCCTGCATCTTCTTGTCCGCATGCGGACAAGAAGCGTAAGGCGTCCGCCTTATGAAGATTCAAAGTAAAAAACGCTTATGAAAACAAGTTTTCAACGCATTTTTCACTTTAAATCTTCGCAGGGCTGAACTGGTGTTGTAAATTCGTATTCTTTGATCTGCCTCACAACATCAATGATAGTGCCGTCTCTGGCCTCAATGATACCCACGATCCGGTCATCAAACTGCACCGGATCCGGTTCGCCCGCTATGGCATAGGCCTTATCCCTCAATTCCTCAATGGTCACAAACGGCAGATCCACATCTTTCATACATTCCATCAGGTCCTTTCGCCTGGGATTGATGGCAATGCCATAATCCGTAATTACCACGTCCACGGTTTCCCCCGGTGTGGTAACGGTGGTTACGTTCGTGCAGATGGCAGGGATGCGCCCCTGTAAAAGCGGTGCAATGACGATGGTACACTTAGCTCCCGCTGCCGTATCAGGATGCCCTCCCTGAGCCCCGGTAATCATACCGTCAGAGCCCACCACCACGTTGCAGTTGAAGTTTACATCCACCTCCAGGGAAGCCAGGATTACGAAATCCAGCTTGTTGACATATGCCCCTTTATTAAAGGGATTGGCATACTCGGACGCGGAAATTTCAATATGGTTCGGATTCTTTTTGATGGACTCAATGGCGCCCATATCAAAGTCCTGGGTATCCACCAGCTTATTCACCAGGCCTTTTTCCAGAAGCTCGCACATAGGAGTGGTGATTCCGCCAAGACCAAGGCCCATATGGATTCCTCTTTCCTCCATGATCTTTCCAAGAGAGATCGTGGAAGCAATGGAGGCTCCTCCCACCCCTGTCTGATAAGAGAATCCTTCTTTAAAATAAGGAGTGTTGATTACAAATTTTGTACAATAATCCGCCATCATGATTTTTCTCACGTCGGTGGTGGGCTTTGCCGCGCCTGTGGCGATCTTCTCCGGATTTCCGATTTCATCCACCACACAGACATAATCCACATGGACCATGGAAATACTGGCCGGAGCATTGGGGAAAGGCACCAGGCAGTCGGTGACGGCAACCACCTTATCGGCATACTCCGCATCCACCATTGCATAAGATAAAACTCCGCAGTCGCTCTTTCCGCCATTGGCCCTCATATTTCCATACTCATCACAGGTGGGAGCCCCGATGAAAGCAATATCAATGTGAACTTCTCCCGATTCCACTGCACGGACACGGCCGCCGTGAGAACGCATAATGGCCAGATTCTTAAGCCGCCCTGTGGAAATGGCCTCTCCGATCTTTCCCCGGACGCCGGAAGACTGGATGCCTGTAATAGTGCCGTCCTCTATGTAGGGGACAATGGGGTCATGGGCTTTTCCCAGGGAGCTGGCACAGATGGTAATGTCCTTTACTCCCATTCTGTGAACTTCCTCCATAACCATGTTTACCACATAGTCCCCTTCCCGGAAATGATGGTGGAAGGAAAGGGTCATACCGTCCTTAATGCCACATTTTACGAAGGCTTCATGAATATTTTCCACCAGCTTGCTGCGGGTCGGGTCACAGAGTGCGTGAACCGTCGGCGCCGCTTTTTTATATTCAAAATTATCATAGGCATAAGCGCCTTTGAAGGCCTCTTTTCTGGTCTCCTTTAAAATCTCCTCCGGAATCTCTCTTCCTGCTGCATTGATCATATCAGGTTCCCCCCTTTATATACACCTGCGGCTTCTGCCATTGCCAGGGTCCTCTTCGCTCCGTCATAAAAAGCAATGTCGATCATTTTTCCATCTACGGTAAATACGCCGATACCCTTTGCTTTCTTATCCTCGATTTCCCGGACCACCTTTTCCGCAAAAATGATTTCTTTTTCCTTCGGTGTGAAGATCTTATGTACCACCGCGATCTGTCTGGGATTTACCAGGGATTTTCCGTCAAAGCCCATGAGCTTTATCATCTCGGTCTCCCTCTCAAAACCCTCCATATCATCCAGATTTGTGAATACCGTATCCCAGCACTGAACTCCTGCCGCTCTGGCTGCCATGATCATATGCTGCCTCGCCCCCATGAGCTCCACTCCCGTTCCTGTGATGGAAGTCTGAAGATCTTTCGTATAGTCACCACCGGAGAGGGCAATTCCGATCAGCCGTTCAGAAGACTGACAGATTTCCAGAGCATTTAACACGCCGCGGCAGGATTCCAGGGCTGCCATTAAAAGCGTGCTCCCCTCTTCTCTTCCAAACTCTGCCTCCGCTTTCTGCACATACTCCTCCACGGTCTTTACATCCCTGGCGCTCTCGGTCTTTGCAATCCGGATCGTATCAGCGCCGCCGGCCACACAGACGCGGATATCTTCCTTCCAGTGGGGCGTGTCAAGGCCGTTAATGCGTACTACCCGCTCCACACCATGGTAGTCGATTTCCTGTAACGCATGAAACAGGGAATATCTGGCCGCATCCTTCTGATTTTCCGCCACGGCATCTTCTAAGTCCAGCATAATGGAATCCGGCCCGTAAATGTAAGGATCCTTAATCAGTCCCGGCTTCTGGCAGTTTAAAAACATCATGGAACGTCTTAATCGTTTTTTATTTGGATGCATTACTGAATCACACCTCCCCACGGAAGATTTTCTGTGATACCGTTGGAACGGTACACGGCACATTCAATTCTCGCCTTTAAGGTACAGTCAAGGGCGCCCTTATCAAAGATTGTCACCTTTCCGTTTTCCACATTGAGACGACTGAGTGTTTCAAGGGCCACTTTTCGGATCTGTCTTCCATACTGATGAATCACGCTGCTTTCTATGGTAAGTTCGATTCCGTTATCCCCCGGCTCCACAGTGATCTGTGCGTCGCTGGATTCCAGCGTCCCCGCCATGGCAGTTTTTCTGATTTCCATAAAAATCCCTCCTGTTTTGTCCGGCCTGCGGTTATTTAAAATCGCTTCCCCACGGGCCTGCCGTTTTCTCTGCTCTGTACGTATCATAGCATTTCTTTCCTTTTTCATCCAATACATATCCTTCTATACATCATATAGGAATTTTCTTATAGCCTGTGGGGAAAGCAATGGTGCCGAAGGCACAGACCTGCCTGAACGGCACAAAAAATACTGTCCGGTTCTCAGATACGAAAACCAGACAGTACCTGTTTTTACTTTTTTGTGCCAGACCCTTTAAACAAAGTCTATCTGTTCATCAAAAATGCAGCAGGGGCGCGCTGCCTGGAAAATGGCAGTCCGCGCCCCCGTTTTTTGTTCTTTCTTCCTTATCCTTAATCCCTTACTGGATCCATGCTCCTGTGCTGTCGGTCTTATAGCCCTCCGGAGTTGTTCCATTTACCAGCAGAGAGCCCTGAGGGCCGCCCACGTTTTCGCGGAAGTAATACCAGATACCGTCGATCTGATGCCATCCGGTATACATATAGCCCTGTGTTCCGTCCATCTGATTATGCAGGAAATAGCGGTTTCCGTCAGCATCCGTAAACCAGCCGGATACCATGTAGCCCTGCTCGTTGAAACGATACCACTGGCTGATTCCGTTCCATACAAGCTGTACCCAGGTGCTTGCCGGATATGTGCCGTCGGCGTTCTGGTACCACCAGCCGCCTGCGCCCTGTACCCACTGTCCGGAGGAATTTGTTTTGGATGTTCCACCGGAGGATGAGCCCTGTCCGCTCTCACTGTCACTGTCAGAGGAGGAGCCGGATTCCTTAACGTCCTCGAAGCTGTCTACGACAAATTCGCTGAAATGGCCTGCTCTTACCCGAACACGTGCATCTTTCGTTCCTCTGCTGAGAATCGTCTGGTTCCTGAACACTTCATCACCATGGGTTACCCGGCAGCGGTTTCCGGTGATCGTACTCGGAAGCGGCAGATAGAAGGTGATCGTTCTCTTTATATCCGAGTTCTCAACCTTCTCCTTGCCCTGCCCTACACCGTTTTTGATAATTTCCAGAGTCACGTCCACATTGAATGTAAGCTTAGTCGGAATCAGGACAACGTCCCCATTATCCTTCACCTCGGCCTTGAACTCCACATCCTTAAGCTCGCTGTTCAGCTGAACAACCGCCTTTTCGTCCTCTGCAAGTTCAACCTGTACGGCATTTTTAAGGTCACTCTCATTTGCCTTTGCATTCGTATTGGCGCTGAAATCCTCTACAATCTTAGCGATTGCAGCCTCCTTGTGTTCAGCCGTAACCTGCTCCGCGCCCTCACCGGTGATTGTTACTTCATCTGCATTGACAGAGACTTCTACGTTGGTTCCTGTCGTTATTTCTCCTGCTGCCTTTGCGATTACGGTCACCTTACACTTTGCAGGCACATAGCCTTCTGCTGTGACAGTAATCGTAGCTTCGCCGGCTTTGACCGCCGTAACGGTACCGTTGGCATCGACTGATGCTACTGCCTTGTCTGAGGACTCATAGCTGACAGTAACACCTTCGGGAAGTACGGGATCTGTCTCGATCTTTTTCGCAGCCTCTTCCTCTAAGGTCATATCAATGGCTTTCAGTGTCTTAAGCTCTGGCTCCGGCTGCTGCTTCGCAGTAACCGTTACCTTACAGGTCGCTTCCTCATAGCCATCCGCTTTGATGGTGATCGTGGCTGTTCCGGCCTTGACCGCCGTAACAGTACCATCCACACTGACTGTTGCTACTGCCTCATCCGAGGATGTGTAGCTGATGGTAACACCTTCGGGAAGTACGGGATCCGTCACGATCTTTTTTGTGGCTCCTTCCTCTAAGGTCATATCCGTTGCTGTCAGGGCCTTAAGCTCCGGACCAGTAACCACAATGTCACAGGACACTGTTTTCGTAGGATCTTGACTCAAGGAGATTGTCACAGTTGTATTGCCTGCTTTCTTGGCTGTAACCTCAACGACACCGGTGCCATCAGTAAGATCTGCATCAGTAATCTTTGCTTCAATAACGCCGGTAGTATCCTCCCCAAGAACTGGTGTCATTTGGGCATTTGAAGGTGTTGCCGTAGCTCTAAACGCAATCGTTCCCGTGCCATCGACCTCCAGCTCAAGCGGTCCTGTGCTATCCAGCGTAAGCGAATACTCCGCAGCTGAGGCGTCAGTAACTGTAACTTGACATGTTGCAGTCGCAGTCTCCGCTCCCACAGTTAAAGTCGCAGTAATCGTTGCTTTTCCTTTGGCAACACCATTGACCACACCATTCGTCACAGTTGCTACTTTTTCATTACTGGTAGCCCAATCAATTTGGGGAGCATCTGAACTTGTGGCTTTAAGCTTTACATCCACCGCAGTAAATGACTGCCCTTTACCGGCCGTTATATTCATCTCAGTTGGGTTCAGGGCAATTTCGTTGGCATCTGAACCAGTAGCTATGTTTACCGGTACCGGCGCTGCTCTTAAGGCGCCTGTCACGCTGTCCGCGGCAGCTCCAACCGTTTCCTGCACATCCGCATACGTTATGCCCGAGCTTGCTGCCGGGGTAAGAATCATCCCGATACCGAGCATCACGGCTGTCAGGCGTTTTACCCACGTATTCTTCTTTTTCATTCTCATTCCTGTTTCCTACCTTTCTCTCTTCCCGCCGGAATCCGGAATCCATTCCCTCTTTTCATCACCCCTCCTTTCAGCCCTCAGAGCACTCACCCTTCCGGGATACGGCCCGGTTCGGCCCGGGAATCAATTATGATGATGTCAGGAGCAAAAGGCCTTTGGCCTCTTTGATACCGGATTACTCCGCACTTTTGTGCTCCCGCAATCCTCAAATTATGTAAGTGTACAAACAGGCTCCTTCATATAATCAATATTATAAGAAGCGATTATTTGAAAAACTTACATACATGTTTACTCTAACATATACTGGAAATATTTTCAAGTGCTTTCAAGTGCATTTTTATGGCTTTGTAAATAATACGTAACGGTTCATAACAGTCCGGATAGCCTCTGAACTGCTGCTTCTTTACATCATAAAAAGTCCTCACTTGGCATAATATTGATTATGTCGTGAATAATTTCTGAAATTCCTCTTCCATTTCCGCCTAAAACAGTGAAAGCCACAGCAAAAGCATATTATCCTCATTCACATCTGCCGGAAGCTTAGAAAGTTCAAAGAAACGGAATCCCATCTTATCCGACCGCAGCCGTATAGCTTCGTCTCATAATGCTGTCAGAAACTTCTTTACGGACAATCTCATCAGCCTTGTCCTTTTTATAAAAATCTCCTGGCTGTTCCCCACCAGTTAGATTCATAATAATCCGCCTCCTATGCAAATATTTTTTACAAAACAGTTGCACAGAGAAGCGTTTTATATAGGATTAAGTCAACGTTTCAGTCGAAAATAAACCTTCCACTAATTTATTAGTTTTTTAAGCAGCCGATAGGAATCACATACACGCCATCCTGCCGACGATATGCCCAGTCACCGGTTCCCGTCAGAACCATGAGGAACGACGGGGCGTTCATCTTATCGGTATCAATTTTAGCTTCCATTGATTTCAAACTTTGGGCTCCTTCCTCAATGAGCCTGTCGCCTCCAAGCTTGATTTCAACAAGACCGTATTTTCCGTTTCTCAAGTGGATAACCGCATCACATTCCTGTCCGCCTTTGTCCCGGTAGTGGTAAACCTCTCCGTTCAGAGCGTCCGCAAAAACACGAAGGTCTCTGATGCAGAGCGTTTCAAAGAGGAACCCGAACGTTTTCAAATCATTGATCAAATCATCCGGACCAATACCCAGAGCGGCAGCAGCGATAGACGGGTCGATGTAATAACGGGTGTCAGACGAGCGAATCACTGTTTTTGACCGCAGATTCGGATTCCAAGCCGGCATATCCTCTGCAACAAAGATTTTGCGAAGCGCATTGACATACGACGCAACGGTTTCTTCGCTGATCGGTGTCTCATCGTTTGCGGCTATATCCTGTGCAAGCACAGTATTGGGAACTTGCCCGCCCTGATTTCTTGCATAGGAACGCATAAGGCGTTTTACCCGTTCGGGATTCTTCTGTACATTGTCTGCCCGGTTAATATCGGAATGGACAACGGCGTCATAGTAATCCATCGCCTGATCCAAAGCGATTTCATCACGCATATCCACCGCTTGCGGCCATCCTCCCCGGCACACAAGAAACGCCAGACGGTCAATGCTTAGATTAGAGTCTCCTTCAATTTCCGCTGCACCGGCAAACAGGTCTTTCAGACTGACTTCTCCAGTTGAATCTCCCGATTCATACAAACTCATGGGTCTCATTGTCAGCCAAGTGAAACGCCTTGTACCGGAATGGGTGATTTCCTTGGTATCAGCGGGAACAGCGGAACCGGTAAGTATAAACTGCCCTAACTCTCCGCGATGATCAACCTCAAAACGGATCGCATCCCAGAGCTTTGGCGCAAGCTGCCATTCATCAATCAGTCTCGGCGCAGCGCCTTTTAACAATCGCTTGGGATTCAGTTCAGACATGGCGATGTTCTGTTCTTTCTTTTCTGGGTCATCCATATACAAAATACTTGCGGCAAGCTGCTCAGCAGTAGTTGTCTTGCCACACCACTTAGGCCCCTCGATCAGTACCGCACCTTTTCCTTCCAACTTCCGTATCAGAATATCGTCGGCAATTCTTTTCCTGTAGTTTTTCATTGGGAACACCTCGTTTCCATTCATGCTGTTTTTATTATACGCCGCAAGGATGGATTTTACAACATTTTTCCGATGGTTGGCGAAATATTTTTCCGACGATTGGAAATCAGCCCATTACATCAAAATCAGGATACAACTCCAGCTTTGCATAGTCCCCATCGGACATAGCGACGAGCTTGTTCAGCGTGGAATCGGTCAGCTCAAGAAGCTCTGCTTCCTCCACGCTCAGTTCCTTTCGCATTTCAGACCCTAAAAGCCGGATAATCAGCACTCAAAACGTCAGAACGCTGGATCCCCATTCTCCCTGCCAAGCGACAGCTTCAGCTGACAGATCTGTTCGCTCAAATATTCGTAATAACATAATGCAACGAACTGAAAGAACATCCTCCCCTTAGGGCTTTCGCCCGACCATACCCTGAGCCGAGAGCCGTCCACCCGCTGTTTCCCGGACTCAAGGAAGCACTCTATGGTTTCCCTGGCGCGGTATTTGCGGAGGCATTCGGAATGTCAAAGTGGGATAAACTATTAACACGTATTTGCTCTTTATCAAACGATATCCGGTTTGATGAATTGCGTAAGGTATTAGATAGTTATGGATATGAGATGAATGCCCCAAAAGGCGGAAGTAGCCATTATATATATTAGAAAGAAAGGGTGTAAGCCAATTACGATACCAAAGCATGAGCCAATTAATAAGGCCTATGTTGAGATAGTGAAACAAATCGTAGAAAGTGAGGCCATAAACAATGAAAACATTGAATGATTATATGGCAATGTCTTATCGGATGGAAATTGTGGAGGATAAGGAGGAAGATGGTTTTGTGGTTTCCTGTCCTGACCTTCCGGGTTGTATTACCTGTGGTGAAACAATAGAAAAAGCGGTAGCAAACGCAGCGGATGCTAAGCGGGCATGGATTAAAGCTGCACTTGAAGAAGGAATTGAAATCAATGAACCAGACAATCTGGAAGACTATTCCGGTCAGTTTAAATTGAGAATACCTCGCAGCTTGCATCGTTTATTAGCGGAGCACTCCAAAAGAGAAGGCATCAGTATGAATCAGTATTGTGTATATCTTCTTTCAAGAAATGATGCTGTTTATTCAAAGTAAAAACGGGTGTGTATCTGCATAAAACTTAAATAAAAATAGTTAACAATGGCAAGAGATACGCCGAATTTGAATAGGAGACATTTGGACTGGAAACCTAATAAAATAAGGGTTTTCCAGTCCTTTCTATATCTCTGTGATGTTAATATAATGTTGAAAATAAAGCCATCTACTTTTCCTACTCCAAAATGGATGCGGTTGAAATCCCTGTCGAAATGTGGCAATATCTCTTTGGGACTACCAGGATGGTAGGCGGTTAGCCCTCCCCGTAGGGACTGTGATCCTCCGTTTACATAGAAACCTGAAAGGGAATCTGGGAAAGGGGGGCTGGGCCATATGGATATTTTGGGACTTATTGCGGTGTTAAGTTTCGGCTTGACCTGCTTTGGTATCGGATATACATTCGGTAAAGATAGTAGCAAAACACAGAAATAGCCGCCCTGTCTGGAAAACTGTGCGGCTATTTTAGCTAAACATATTTCGGGCCAACCGTCTATCGGTAGCTCCTGTGAGGCGTCTGTTACCAGCAGGCGTCTCTCTTTATCTAAAGAATAGCATAATTTGTGGGAAAGTTCAAGGATTTTCTTTTACCGGTGCCGCTCTCCCGGAATTTCTCATAAAAATCTTTTGCACATTCCAAAATCTTACTTATATTATGTCATAATATAAAAATATATGCAAGAAAAAAGGAACTCACCACTTGACAATGTGGCAAAAATATAATTTGCTTTTCATAATTTGTAGGAAAGCTCCCATTATGAAGAGGCACATGCTGTATTCCGGAGAGAGTTACCCAGGCAGAATTCCAGGGCTCCTGAACTGCTCCAATTACTACACAGAAGAGCAATTTAAAAGATCGAATATGCCGGTCTTCGGGAACAGAGGCGCGTTTTGCCATCGTAGATGAATGGCATATCCGAAATGAATAATGATAAAAGGCTGGAAACCAAGTAAAATTAATGGTTTTCCAGCCTTTTGCGCTAAATATTCAGCAATCCGGCAATATTCGTGAAATTGATATATAAGTCATCATAGATATTGACCTTGATAGTGGCATCAAAGCTGTATGCCACATTGATAAGCTCTCCTTCAAAATAGTTGACTGTTACCATTCGGCGTTTCGGATCCACAATCCAGTATTCCCGAACCCCATAATTTTTGTAGTAGTATGCTTTCCGGATATAATCGTCTGACGGATTCCCCGGGGAAACAATCTCAACGATAAAGTCCGGGGCGCCGTTACACCGATTTTCGTCCAGTTTATTTTTGTCGCATATAATCATGATATCGGGCTGTACAATTGTAAGGGGGTGATCGGAAAGCTTCACATCAAACGGAGCAGGAAATACTTTGCAATCTCCTTTCCGGCTTTTTACATAGGAGTTGAGCAGAGTGATCAGTTCCAAAAGTATTGACTGATGGATTTGGGATGGACTGGCCATGTAATAAATTTGCCCATCGAAGACTTCTGCCCTGACATCTTTCGGGAGAGCTTCATATTGCTCTAAAGTATTAATTTGAAACTGCGGCTGTAACGCTGGCATGAATAACACTTCCTTTATTTAGAGAATAGCATAATCTGTGAGAAAGTTCAATAATTTTCACTTGCAATCTTCACAAGAATCCGTTATGATTAATTTAGAACGTGCAACTGGCGGAATAAGTGGGAAAACCACGGGGAGCACGTTTTATATTGAGCCGGCCGCCTGGGCGCTTCTTTTTTGAGG
>ERZ808054.1595-NODE-1595-length-12137-cov-5.633582_pt1 | contig 12137 bp, 7 predicted proteins | sample MGYA00380201_ERZ808054 | MGnify/ENA primary metagenome ERZ808054 (study PRJEB31490, sample SAMN06133419) | mouse gut metagenome | isolation source: Z5_2 | host: mice | place: China: Chengdu | collected 2015-05 ... | reverse complement strand
TCGGCCCCGGGAAAATGGCCGCCGATTTTGGTCACATAGGCGGTGTCGCACCGGTCCAGGAGGGCGGCGTACACCGAGGCCCCGCCGATGACAAAAGCATCCCGGGGAGCAACGGCCAGCAGGTCCTCCAGGCTCCGGAACACCTCCGCCCCCTCCGGGGCGAAGCCGGGGTCCCGGGACAGGATCAGGTTAGGCCGCCCTTTCAAGGGCCTGCCTCCCGGGAAGGTGGCCAGAGTCTTGCGGCCCAGGATCACCGGATGGCCCAGGGTCAGTGCCTTGAAATGCTTCAGGTCCTCCGACAGGTAAATCAGCTGGTCACCGTCCTTCCCGATGGCCCAGTTTTGGTCTACCGCTACGATCAGATTCATACCGCGTCTCCTTTCCGCTCGCGCCTCGCCTGTTCACGACGGCTCGGACGCTATACTGCAACGGGTATTTTCTCCTCCAGGGGGTGGGCCTGGTAGCCCTCCAGCTTTACGCTGGCCGGGGTGAATTTATAGAAATCGGTGACTGTCTCGTCCAGGCTGAATTTGGGGGCGTCGAAGGGCTCACGGGCGATAAGCTCCTCCACCACGGGGACGTGGCGGTCGTAGATGTGGCAGTCGGCGATGACATGGACCAGCTCCCCGGCCTCAAAGCCGGTGACCTGAGCAATCATGTGGAGGAGGACGGCGTACTGCATCACGTTCCAGCCGTTGGCGGTGAGCATATCCTGGGAGCGCTGGTTCAGGATGGCGTTGAGGGTGTGTCCCGACACGTTGAAGGTCATGGAGTAGGCGCAGGGGTAGAGGGCCATCTCGTGGAGGTCCTGGTGGTTGTACAGACTGGTCATGATCCGCCGGGAGGCGGGGTTGTGCCTCAAATCGTAGAGTACCCGGTCCACCTGGTCGAACTCCCCCTCGGGATACTGGTGCTTCACCCCCAGCTGATAGCCGTAGGCCTTGCCGATGGAGCCGCTCCCGTCGGCCCAGGCGTCCCAGATATGGCTGTGCAGGTCGTGGATATTGTTGGATTTTTTCTGCCATATCCAAAGCATCTCGTCCGTCGCGCTTTTTAACGCCGTTTTCCGTAACGTCAGTATCGGAAATTCCTTCGACAGATCATACCGGTTCACGACGGCAAACTTTTTCACCGTATAGGCCGGAGTCCCGTCCGCCCAATGGGGGCGCACCTTTTCCCCTTCCGTACTCGTTCCGTTTTCCAATATGTCCTTACACATTTGAATAAAAATTTTGTCCGCCAGACTCATTTGTTTTCCCTTTCCAATTTATGTTTCCGCGGTTCCATCCTTATTTTCATGGACAGCGCCTTCCGCCGCCATCCTATCTGTCCCACTTATCGCAAAGGGAATTGATCTGATCCGCAAATTTTCCCAAGTCCTTATTTGCTCCGCCTTCGTTCTTCCGAATAACAGCCATAAGCCTTTGCCCTGCCGCCAGCAGACGGTCGAAGATATCCTGAGCCGCCCGTTTTTTCTTCAACGGCTTCGGTTTCGCCACATATTCCGCCTCTCCGGTCAGCAGATCGAAACATGTGCCGCTGTAAGGAGCATAAGCTTCCATCTTGTGTTCTTCTTTCAAACAGGATACGAAAGATTCGCAAATGCTGCTTTCACCGTGTACCACAAAGATTTTTTCCGGTTTCTTTCGAAATCCTTCGATCCAGCGGATCAGGCCGTCTTTGTCCGCATGGCCGCTGATCCCCGGCAATGTCCTGATATCCGCCCTCACTTCTATTTTCTCTCCAAAGAGCTTTACTTCCTTTGCTCCTTCGATTAACGACCTTCCCAGCGTGCCGTTTGCCTGATATCCTACAAACAATATCGTACATTCCGGCTTCCACAGATTATGTTTCAGATGATGGCGTATCCTTCCTGCCTCGCACATGCCGGAAGCGGAAATTACTACTTTGGGTGAATCATCGAAATTAATGGCTTTTGATTCGTCGCTGGTGATCGATAAACGAAGTCCCGGAAAACGGATCGGGTTAATTCCCTTTCTCACCAGTTCCATTGCCTCTTCGTCAAAACATTCTGCCACATTTCTCTGAAAAATATCCGTCGCTTCCACCGCCAGCGGGCTATCCACGTATACCGTAAAATTCGGGAATCTGTCGATTCTCTTTTCCTCTTTGATCTGCCGGAGGAAATAAAGCATCTCCTGGGTTCTTCCTACCGCAAAGGAAGGAATGACCACATTGCCTCCTCTGTCAAAAGTTTCCTGTAATACCTTTGCCAGATCCGCCACATAATCCGGCCTTCCTGTGGAATGCACTCTGTTCCCGTAGGTGGACTCCATGACCACATAGTCCGCCTCTTCCGTATAAGCCGGATCTTTAATCAAGGGCTGGTCGATATTTCCAATGTCCCCGGAAAATACGATTTTCTTTTCCACCCCTTCTTCCGACGCCCATACTTCGATGCTGGCAGAACCGAGCAAATGCCCCACATCGGTAAATCTTATTTTTATCCCTTCGTCTAATTCTATGATGCGGCCATATTTACATGAAACGATATGCTTGATCGCTCCATCCGCATCTTCCATCGTGTAAAGCGGCTCATAAGGTTCTATTCCCGAATGACGCTTCGCTTTCCGGTTTTTCCATTCCGTTTCCTGCATCTGTATATGCGCACAGTCGCGCAGCATAATGCTGCATAAATCCGCCGTAGCTTCAGTAGCCAGTATTTGCCCTCTGAAGCCTTTCGCGTATAATGCGGGCAGCATGCCCGAATGATCCACATGGGCATGGGTCAGCAGGACATAATCTACCATAGCCTCCCCGATAGGCAGTTCCGCCTTTTCATAGTTCTGAACTCCCTGTTCCATACCGCAATCTATCAGAATATGCTTGCCCCCGGCTTCTAAATAATGACAGCTTCCTGTCACTTCATGGGCAGCACCTATAAAAGTTAATTTCATATAAACGCCTTTCCGTTATTCTTCAAATGGTTTCCAAGCAGATTTTCCATTTCTCCCGCTCTCCCGGCAATATCCGTCCGGTAATACAAATAGTCTACCTTTCCATATTGTCCAATGACCGCCCCCGCAAACAATTCGAGGTCTTCTTCACTATCCGCATCTCCATGGAAGAAAAACATTTTGCTTCCGTATTCTTTTTCCACTTTATCTTTTAGTAACTTACCGCGTTCTTTGTCGTTATCCATTAGGGCAATGTGGTATCTGCGTCCCGCATACTCCTCAACAAGACTGCATCCTCTGCCTTTTGCCCCTCCCACGACTACGCATATTTTCTTCCTTAACATCGTTTTCTCTCCTCGCTTTGAATCATTCTTGTTTTTTCAGTGCGCCTTGCCTGTTCCATCATTATACAAAAATCGACTCTTATTAGCAAGAATGAAAGGGCTTTACGCGATGCTTTACACTCCCCATTTACTGTATAACGTCTACTTTCCCCTATTTCAGTTCGTTCGCCATCGTATAAAAATGATAATAGATTCCGCGTTTTTCCAATAATTCTTCATGGTTCCCCTCCTCCGCGATGCCTTTCTCCGTCAGAACCAAAATCCTATCGGAATTTCGTATACTCGATAATCTGTGCGCGATGGTGAGCGTAGTTCTCCCTTCCGAAAGCCTTGCCAAAGATTTGGCCACCGCAAACTCGCTTTCGTTATCCAAAGCCGACGTCGCTTCGTCCAGGATAATGATCGGGGGATTTTTCAAAAATACCCTGGCAATGCTGATCCTCTGCTTCTGTCCGCCGGACAATTTCACGCCCCGCTCTCCCACATAGGTATCATAGCCGTCCTTCAGATTCAGGATAAATTCATGGGCTCCCGCCCGCTTTGCCGCTTCTATCACCTCCTCTTTTGAGGCATCCTGCCTTCCGTAAACAATATTTTCATAGATCGTCCCTGAGAAAAGATAGACATCCTGCTGGACGATGCCTACATTTTTTCTCAGACTCTTTAACGTAAAATGCCGGATATCCTTTCCGTCGATCAGTATCCTGCCCTCCGTTACATCATAAAACCGTGGAATCAGATTGCACAGGGTCGTCTTCCCTCCGCCGGAAGGCCCCACAATCGCCACCTTCTCCCCATGCCGGATCTTCAAGTCCAACCCGGTAAACACAATATTATGGTCGTCCGGGTATTCGAAGCTGACGTTTTCAAAAGAAATATTCCCTTCCGTCTCCACCATTTCTTCCGCATCCGGCTCGTCAAAAATCTCAATATCCGCCTCCATGATCTGCAAAAAACGCTCAATCCCTGTCATTCCCCGCTGGAACTGCTCAGCAAACTCTATAATCCTGCGGATCGTGGCGATCATCGTTGTTACATAGAGCATATAAGCCACCAGATCTCCCGGCACGATCATCCCCTTCACCATAAAAATCCCTCCGGCCACCAGCACCGTCAGGTACATAAGGCCGTCGAACATTTTCGTAGTCGCCTGAAAAGCCGCCATATAGCGGTAAGTTTCTTTTTTTATATCCAAAAACTGCCCGTTATCCTTTTCAAATTTCCTGTTTTCCGCCTCTTCGTTGGTAAACGCCTTCACAACCTTCTGCCCGAGAAGGCTGTCCTCGATCCTGGCATTCAATTCCCCGATATGGTTTCTCTGTTTCCGAAAAGCGCCCTTCATTTTAAAATTCAAGGACATGCATACTCCGATCATCACCGGAACCACGAGAAAAATAAGCAGGGTCAGCGGCAGGTTAATTCCCGCCAGTATGAGAAATGCGATCAGTATCTTGATTCCCGCAATAAAAAATTCCTCCGGGCAGTGATGGGCAAATTCCGTCACATCGAACAAGTCGTTCGTGATCCGCCCCATAATCTGCCCCACCTTCGTATTGTTATAATAGGTGTTGGAAAGCTGCTGCAGATGAAAATAAGCATCCCTGCGCATATCCGTCTCGATCTTCGCCCCCATGACATGCCCCATATCGGCCATATAATAGCTGGCAATCGTATCGATGATGCGCAGAGCCAGATAAAGCAGTCCCAGGCCCGCAATCGTCCGCACCGAAAGTTCCGCCAGGCGGTATAACCCCTCATTGGTAATATAGCGCATAATAAGCGGCAGCACCAACTCACATATGGTAGTCAGCGCCGCACAGAACAAGTCGAAAAACAAAGTTTTTCTGTATGGTTTAAAATACGGAATAAATCTTTTCAGCAGTTCTTTTGTCTTATATTGTCTGTTATCCATAATTTTTCTCCTCTAATTTGAAGTCAATTATATCATAACCACATACAATAAAGCAAATAAGAAAGGCATGGAAATCAGTTCCGGCGGAGCGTTAAAAACGCCTGTCGGAAGAAGAAGGAACCGGAGGGAAGCGGGCCGGAGGAAGGCGGCAGGAAGGGCATGGGTTCGCAGCTGCCTTGCGTAAGGAAATGAGATTTTCTTAATATTCCGTATCGCAAACAGCAATTTGGTGACACGGATGTCACCAAAAGCCCGCAATGAGCCTGGATGGCGAATCGCGGGCGGTTGCGTCCGCCTGATATTGCTTTGCCGGAATATTTTAGAAAATCCATTTCCTGAAGCCGGCGCAAGAACCCATGCCCTTCCTGCCGCCTTCCTCCGGCCCGCTTCCCTCCGGTTCCTTCTTCTTCCGACAGGCGCTCCTCCTAACCTGCTAAAACTGATTTCCGTGTAAAAAGGTGATTCCGCTTGTTTTTTTCTGTTTCAAAATTAATTATGCTAATCGTAGCTCTTTCTGCCGATGCGTTTACTGCCGGCTTTGCATACGGTACGGATAAGGTGAAGATTCCTCCTCTGTCCGCCGTAATCGTATCTTTGCTGTCTGTTCTGCTTCTCGTTTCTTCCCTGGCCCTTGGCGGCCTCTTCAAAGCATATATCCCTGCCCCGGTCGCTTCCCTCCTGTCATTTTTCATCCTGGCCGTGCTGGCTGTGCTGAAAATTTTTGATAGTTCCCTCAAGAAAACGATTACCGAAGCCAACGGCGGGGATGTGGCCGTCCTCTCTCCTTCGGAAGCCCTTCCTCTCGGTTTTGCCCTCTCCGCGGACAGCGCAGCCGCAGGAATCGGAGCCGCTTCTTTGGAATTCTCCCTTCCCGTCACCGCCGTCCTCACCTTCGTCATCGGCATCCTGGCCATTTACGGCGGCTGCCGCCTGGGAAGGCTTCTGGCTTCCAAATCGGAATTCAACTTTTCCATCGTAGGCGGATTCCTGCTCCTCTTCCTGGCTTTCTCCAAACTGCTGTAACGCGTTTAATCCCTTTCCATCCAAGCGCTTTTCAGTTCCGGCTCATGAGAAGAGGGCCTTTTCCATGGAGATCCCTCCGCCTGTTCCTCATAAGGCGGGATTTCCTTTGTCGGCTCCCCGGAAGGAAAGGCTGTTATTAAGCCCCTTTCTTTCTTATGTTCCAGGCTTTGCTCCGCCTTCCCTCCGACCACCAACAGTTCATGGACTACCAGCGGCATAAAAGACAGGGCCGCCAGCCATCCCCATTCGTGCAGTGAGAGCTTCACCGTCCCGAATAATCCGACAAAATACGGAATCTCCGTTACCAATGCCTGCAGCCCTACGCCGGCTGCACAGGCAAATATCATCGAACGATTGGAGAAATGATTCATCCGAAAAACCGATTTATTCACATCCCGCATCCCGACCGCATGTACGAGCTGGCTCATGCCGAGTACGGTAAAGGCATGGGTCTGCGCCTTGTTGAGCAGCTCCGGCAATGCAAGCATTGCTTTTATATTGTGTAAGTTGACCGGCAATTCCTGCCTGACAAGGGATCCATAAGGAACCTGCAAAAATGCAGTAATGCTGATCGCCGCGATCACGGCTCCATAACAAAGAGTGCATGCCAGCCCGCCATGGGCGAAAAGATTTTCATCGCTTTTTCTCGGTTTCTGCCTCATCAATTCCCCGCCGTCATTTTCATCCACGCCAAGCGCCAGCGCCGGAAAGGAATCCGTAATCAGATTAATCCATAAAATGTGGCTGGCTTTTAACGGGGAAGGAAATCCGGCCAATATGGCCGCCAGCATAGTAATGATCTCTCCGAAATTAGAAGAGAGCAAAAACAGGATGGCCTTTCGGATATTTTCATAAATACCCCTTCCCTCTTCGATCGCCTTACGAATCGTAGCGAAATTATCGTCCGTAAGGATCATATCCGAAGCATTTTTCGCCACATCTGTGCCGTTCATTCCCATAGCAATGCCGATATCCGCCGCTTTGAGGGAAGGCGCGTCATTGACCCCGTCCCCCGTCATCGCCACGATCCTGCCCTTTTTCTTCAGCGCACTCACAATCTTAACCTTATGCTCCGGCGATACTCTGGCATATACTCTTATGTATTCCGCCTTTTTTTCAAACTCCTCCCCGCTCATTTTATCCAGCTCTCCGCCGCTTAAACATTCCTCCCTGCCCCCGGCGATCCCAAGTTCCTTTGCGATGGCATAAGCGGTGTCCACATGATCGCCCGTAATCATGACCGTATTTACCCCTGCCTGGCGGAATGCTTTCACCGCTTCCGCCGCCTCCGGCCTGGCCGGATCCATCATTCCTACCAGTCCGACAAAAGTAAGTTCTCTTTCCTCCGCATCCGGCGCGTCCCGCCGCATCGCCACCGCCAATACGCGCAATGCTTCTGCCGACATCTGCCCCGCCGCATGGAGGATCTCCCGCTTTGCCGATTCCGTCAAAGCCGTTCTTTTTCCCCGGGCGAGCATATATCTGGAATGCCGCAGAACTTCTTCCGTACTTCCCTTCGTGTAGGACACCTGCGCATGTAACGAACTGCCGTTCCTTCCCCTGTGAAGGGTTGTCATCATTTTACGGTCGGAATCAAAAGCCTTCTCTCCGATCCTGGGATAATCCCGCTCTATATCCTCCCTTGTCATGCCGTATTTCCCCGCCAGATCCAAAAGGGCCAGTTCCGTAGGGTCTCCGATCCTGCTTCCCTCCGCAATCACACCGTCGTTGCAAAGCACACAGCCGAGCAGTAACTCTCTGTGCCTTTCCATGTCCGCCTTATCTGCCGGAAAGACTCTGCCTTCCGCATAGCATTTTTTCACTGTCATTCGGTTCTGTGTCAGAGTACCCGTTTTATCCGAGCAGACCACATTGACCGCTCCCAGCGTTTCCACAGAAGGAAGTTTTCGGATAATCGTATTTACCTTCACCATCCTGGATACGCTCAGGGCGAGAACAATAGTCACGATCGCCGGAAGCCCCTCCGGCACAGCCGCCACCGCCAGCGAAATAGCCGTCAGCAGCATATCACCCACATCCCTTTTTTGCATGACCGCCACAAAGAAAAGAAATATACAGATAAAAACCGCCAGGGCGCTCAACACTTTCCCAAGATCCGCCAACCTTTTCTGAAGAGGTGTTATTTCCTCCTTTGCCTCGCTGATCATCCCGGCAATATGCCCGATCTGGGTCTCCATGCCCGTAGCAACCACGATCCCTTCCCCTCTTCCATAGGTCACGTTCGTTGACATATAAGCCATATTCCTGCAATCCCCGATATCCGTCTTGCCCTGCGCTACATAATCCGCATCCTTATCCACCGGTACGGACTCTCCCGTGAGCGCCGACTCTTCAATTTTCAAACTCATCGTTTTGGAAAGGCGCAGATCCGCAGGAACCTGGCGTCCCGCTTCCAGACAGACGATATCCCCCGGCACTAAGTCTCCCGCCGGAACTTCCATTTGTCTGCCGCCTCTTTTTACAATGGCATGAGGGCTTGTCAGTTTTTTCAGCGCTTCAATCGCTTTTCTCGCCTTGCCCTCCTGCACCACCCCCACGAAGGCATTGACTGTAATCACCGTAACGATAATCAGGGCATCTTCCATTTCTCCAAGAAACAGGGATATGGCGGTAGCTACAAACAGAATAAAGATCAGCGGATCGTTCAGCTGTTCCAGGAACAAAACAATCTTCGTTTTTTCTTTTTGCTCCTTTAACAGATTTTTTCCATATTGCTTTTGCCTCCCGGCGACTTCCGCATTGCTCAGTCCTTTTTCCGTATCGCATTGTAAAATTTGTCCGACTTCCCGAACCTTCTTGTTTTCATACATATTTTTTCTTTTCCTCCCGCCTGTCCTTTTCTCTTATGCTTTTATATGCTTGTACAGGGTAAAATATGTGTGAAATCAAATGATGCAATTATGATGCATTTTTGATGCAACTATGATCCATGGCCTTGATAAGATAGAATATCAAACGATGTACTGGACAGACTCATCGTTTATCTTGAAAAAGTAAGGTAATACATAAGAGGACAAAGTTATGAAAAAAAGATGGAAAAAGGGCGGATGGATATTGTTATTTTTACTGGGTATGACGGTCGTTTGCTCCTGTTCGTCCGGCCGAGATATTACGGATATAGAGGGCATGCGTGAGCAGGAATTGGTGCAGGACGGCGGATTGGAAGAAAGCCAGGAGGAGCAGAGGCCGGCAGCAGAGACAGCGGAAACGGATCTATTGGAAGCCGGAGAGGTATTTTCCCCGGAGGAGCAGTCTGCAAAAAATAAATCTCTCTTTTTTGAGGAAGCCAAGAGGCAGAAAGCAGGGATAAAACCGGCAGAGGAATTGTATGAACGACTTTTCAGCGATCAGATTTTTCAAAATGGCTATATGGCTCTTACCGGACTGCGGATCGATGATATTGACGGGAATGGGCAGCTGGATATGCTGGTTATGGTCATGGATGCGGAGAAAAAAGCCTTTTATGGTTCGGGGTGCCTCTGGATTTATATGAATGGGGATGAACCCTACTGTTTTAAAGAGGAAGACTGTTCTTTTTATGGCTGGTTTGACGTTTTTTGGGAAGATATCGACAATGACGAAAATGTGGAGATCGTGTTCAGCGCACAGGGAACGGGCTGCGGAGCGGTCGGCGATTCTTATAAAGCCGTTTTTAAATACAGGGATCATGCCATCGAGCGGATGTCGCTTCCTTCTGATTTGGAAGAAGATTATGACTGCGGACTTCAGGTAGATCTGATCCAGGAGCCGGAAATCGACCGTTACAGCGCTTACTGCCCTTATTTTGACGAACAGATTTTTTTCCATGCGGAAAATATAGAGGGATATCCTCCATCCGACAAGGCAAGAATTACGGGAGCTAATGCACGGGGGTTTTTCAATCTATGTGTCGCGGAATACGATGGAAAAAAGGTATTACAGGCTTCGGAATATCTGTACGGGGAAGGAGGCACCGTACACAATGTGGCCATTGCACAATTTCTTATCACCTGGGAAAAAGACGGCACCCCAAAGGTAATTAAATGGTGGATCGAAGAAGATAAAACGAGATGGGCCAATAACCACGGCTCCCGGATTTGCTATGCGGACGGCTATTATTATTATTCCAGCCAGCTAGACCATTATTATTTATACCGTGTCAGCGAGGACGGCGGCCAGCCCGAATGCCTGGCAAAAGTCCATGCCGGAAATATCTGCGTCCAGGACGATGAAATTTATTTTATTAACCAGAGCGACGGCTATGGAACGGTCTGCAAAATGAAAACAGACGGCAGCGGCATGGAAAAATTGTGTGAGCAGGGAAACTCTTTACAACTTAGCGCCGAATATGTATATTTTTCCTCTATTTATGAGGCCGAATATGACAAATCAGGAAAGATAAAAGAAGAAGCCCAGGAATCTGACAGCGCTTTGAAAATGCCGTACTTTTTATACCGGATGAAAAAAGACGGCTCGGAAAAAGAACTAATCGCCACGAATGTATGGCAGTATACACTGAGCCAGGGAGTCAAGTATGCCGGTTCCGTTTATTGCAGCAAATGGGTAAATAATAAAATCGTTATCGTCCGAATGGATTTGAACGGGCAGAATGAAGAAGAAATCTGCCGTTTTGATACCAGCGGACGAATCACGGCCTATGGAAACAGTATATATTATACCGGAAATTTTTATGGAGAAAGGGAACAAATCAGCCAATATCATCCAGGATATGGAAAAACCACCGTTTCTGCGGTTCCTGCATATACAGACTGTTGTTTTTACAAGGGATATTTTTATGGTCTGAACGAAGAAATATGCGAGGACGGACGAAAAGTAACAATTTACCGCATGGATTGCAGTGAAAAGGAATATAAAGTTCTTTACGAAGATTCTTTTTCATGCCAATATCCGGAAGGCGGTTATGTATCGGATATTTATGCTTCCGAAAAAGGTATTTTTTTCCGCAAATTCGTTTCCCCGGAAAAAGGCTGCCGCTGGTTTTCGCTAATTCAAAATGCCGAAACCGGCCAATGGACGGCAGACGAATGGGAAGATGCTGAAACGACACCCGTCGCCCTGCCCGCGGAAAATATAGAATACGGAGAAATTAGAAGCGTTATCTCTATGTTGGAAAGCACCGAAGGATATGAAGCTTATTTGGCAGATGATCTGGAGTATGAAGATTTTTATATCACGGAAGAAAATGGAGAAAAATACAATCCATACCGGGTATGCCTCCCCCAATTTAATGACGGAATCCCCGGACATAAAAAAATCAACCGATATTTCCAGGAAGCTTACCAGGCCGCGGTGGCAGAAAAGAAAGATTTTTTTGATATGCTGGAAGAAAACGGTCATGAATGCGCGCAGAATCAGCCCGAACCGGATCAACCCGGATCAGATCAGCCCGTATCGAACCGATTTGATACAAATTGGTATCAATCGATCGACTATAACTATATTTATATCGGGGAAAAATATATTACGGCAGGAATCTATGAAGAAGGTTACTTTGGCGGGATACGGAGCTGGATCACCCTTTGTCCGGTCACTTTCGATAAGCAGACCGGCGAAAGAGTCTCTCTGGAGGATATTCTCGGCATGCCTCTTCAGGAAGCCGTGGCCAACCTAACCGGTTCTGTTTACAAATATATGGAAAGCATCGGAAGGGGAACATTCTTTTTGAAAGAAGATGATATTCTGACGAAAAACTATAACCCGGAACAATTTGTCCTTTTTCCGGAGGGAATCGGCATTTATTACGAGCAATACGCTATCGATTGCGGCGCTGCGGGGGATTATATCTTTGTGATTCCTTCCGCTCCGCCCTCTGGAAAATGAAAAAACAAAAAATCAAAAAAATTGTAAGTTTGTCAAACATATGTTACACCGACCGCAGATAATCTCTTAATACCTGACTCGGAGTTTTCCACCCCAGAG
>ERZ808054.1593-NODE-1593-length-12146-cov-3.528378_pt1 | contig 12146 bp, 11 predicted proteins | sample MGYA00380201_ERZ808054 | MGnify/ENA primary metagenome ERZ808054 (study PRJEB31490, sample SAMN06133419) | mouse gut metagenome | isolation source: Z5_2 | host: mice | place: China: Chengdu | collected 2015-05 ... | reverse complement strand
CCGGGCAGAGCCGGGTACAAAGCCCGCAGCCTGTACAGGCATTACTGATTTTTAATTGATCCGAGTAACTTTTGGTTCTGCCGTAGTACCACAAACGCTGGCAGAGTAATCCGGCGATTCGGTTATAAAGATGCAGGCCGTTTTTGGGATACCTGCCTTTCCTGATTTCCGCTGCGCATTTCTCAATCTTTCTGTCTGCTTTCCGGATGATTTCCCGGTTCTCCTGAAAGGATTTTTTCAGCAGCTTTACATCACAGACAGAATCAGGCATACGGATATGGAAACCGCCAACGATTTCTGCGCCATACTTTTTGAGCAGCCGTGCCGAGCAGCCCGCGCCGTCCCCGCTGAACAATCCCATCGTGGCAACGCAGAGTATTTTTTTACCTTTCCAAAGCTCCGGATGGCTTTTGATAAAATCTCTTACCATGACGGGAACATTTGAAAACTGGACAGGATATGCGAAAATGATAAAGTCATGCTGTGATAATAAATGTACCGCTTCTTTCTTCTCCATAGGAACCGCCTGTGCGGATTCATCCAGTAAACGGACAAGCTTTCGGACACAATGTTCCGTGTTCCCGGTTCCGCTTAAATAAACACCAATCATACAAAAAGACACCAGTACACACCAAATTTATCAATGGATGTAAACTGGATACATTCCCCTCCTTAGTCATAGTTTTTTGGATTTCTCCTTCTGGTTATTTTACCGCCATTGACCGATTTCGGGAAGACCCGAAAACAAAACCCTTCTCAAAATCGGTCTATGAAAAAACAATAAACAAGTTCATTTTTTCTTAAGATGATTTAGAGGTTTTTTAGAGACTACTCTGATAGAATGGATGAAAAATTCGCAGAAATACAGGATAAACTGTGGATTTATATTTTATCAGAGAGGAGAACAACATGAAAAAGAAAACAAGGAAAATGGTCTTATAGACAGGGGTATTGTGTATTTTGAGCCTTGCCGTATGCGCCTGTGGAAAGACGGAGGATGCGCAGGATGTGGCGGAACCGCAGGTGGTTCAGGGAGAACCGATCCCGGAGGATGATACAAAAGAAGAAGATGCTACTCCGGAACCGTCCGCAGAAACAGAGGGCACAGAAGGCGGAGACAAGCAGGAAAGTCCAGGGGCAGAAGCGGTGCCGGAATCTGGAGAAAACAGTAATTCGGGAACAGACAGTACACAGAAAGAACAGCCAGAAGCACAGCCGGAGGCGCAAAATACATCCGGCACATCGGCGCAATGGGTTGACAGCACGCCGAATCTGGAGGGGGATGCCAAAGACCTGAAAGACGGGCAGTTGACCGTGGTTGAATCTGTTACGGAAAAAGCGGATAACGGCGGGGATATCATGGTATCGCCTGGTAGCGGGGATGATTCGGAGTTTAACAAGGTTACCGTTACATATGATGAAAACACGCTGTTTGCTATCCAGACAATCTATGACGGAGGGGCCAGGGCTGAAATGTCAGCAGCGACAGCGGCAGATCTGGCAGCCGGACAGCACATCCAGGTATGGGGGAGCTCTTCAGGCAGCGGTCTGAAAGCAACCCAGATCTGTATCGTAAAAGTGGCGTAAATGATTTCTGTCCTCTTTTGGAAGGATGATTCCTTATCAGGAGAGGGCAGTTTTCTTTTATAAACATTTAGGAAGCCTCCATTTCTTTCACAAAAAAAACGGCGTGTCTGAAAAAATATTCTGAAAAGGTCACCTTTCGCATCTCCAGAGCGTGTCATAAGTATAACAGCATCCAACCGAAGAATACCCGGAAAGATTTTCGGACACGGATGTAGTTCGCAGGGACATCTTCTTGTTCGTCATATGCCGGACAGGAAGCGCCGGACGGACGGTAACGGGAATTCTTCCAGGTCCGGGGTATTGTGACAGATGGATGCAGAGCAGGAAAGGAGATGGAAAGATATGGACCTGGAAGCGGCAGTAAGGAAACACAGCGAGATGCTGTACCGGATCTGCATTGTGATACTCGGCAGTGAACAGGATACCCAGGATGCCATTCAGGAGACCTTCTGCAAATATCTGGAGAAAAAACCGAAATTTGTGGACGACGAGCATGAAAAGGCATGGCTGATCAAGGTGGCGACTAATCACTGCAGGGACATACAGCGGTTCAGATTCCGGCACCCGAAGGTGCCCATTGAGGAGCTTGCAGGCACACTGGTATCCCGGCAGGAGGATAGGGAGACGGTGCGGGAGCTCCTCCAGATGCCCCCAAAGCAGAGGGCCGTGATGGTACTCCACTATGTAGAAGGATACCAGGTAAAGGAGATTGCCGGTATCCTGGGAATTACGGAGCATGCGGTCAAAAAGCGGCTGCAGCGGGGAAGGGAGCAGTTTCGGATGATCTGGAAGGAGGAATATTGCAGATGAGCACGGTGAACGGTGGTCAGTTGAGACATGCGATGAATCAGGTACACATGAAAGAAAATTTTGAGGAGGAAATGATCATGAATGTAAGAACACAGATGGCAGACGGAACCTACAGACGGAACAGATTTAAGAGGAATATGGTATCGGCGGCGGCCTGCCTGCTGGCAATCGGGGCAGTGTCCATTCCGGCCTATGCAGGGTATCTGGGACTCCGGAGTGCGATCACCAGCGACAAAGTAATGGCAAGGATGCAGGAGGTCCCCGAAGCAGAGGTGCAGGATATTTATAACATGGTCCAGTATGAGCAGCGCAGCTTCCATGCCGACCAGTTCAACAGGGAATATACGAAGGAGGAAGAGAGCCGTAAGGAAGCGCTGAAAAAGGAGTATGAGAACGGCAGATTCCCGGAGGGTACGCTGACACTGGTGGAAAATGCAGGGCAGGCTGTGGATTCTGATCAGCTGGTTTATGCCAGAGACACCGGCTGCTTCTATCTGCCGGAAAGGGCACTGACAGACGAAGAACTTCTGCAGATCCTGGACTTTAATTCCAAAAGAGACTTTGCCCTTGAACAGAATCCGAACGTGCAGCAGCAGAGGCAGGAGGCATGGGAAGAGGCAGACGATTCCGATACGCTTCGTTAGAAACAGGGGAAAAGGCGGTTTTTCGTAAACGCATTAACACGGAAAGAAAGTACAGGATTGATACTGTCTGAAAGCGGGCAGGTACAGGGCATCAGGATTGAACAGGCCATGATGCCCTGTAAGAGCGAAACGGAATCAGCACGTATACATGGAGGAAAAGAGAGAATATGAGAACAGGAAAATACAGGCTTTGGGGCACGCTGTTATTGGCAGGAGCTTTGTGTCTTACTGGCTGCGGCAGCACGGAGCCGAATGCAGATGTTATGGCGGCGGATGTACAGCAGACGGCCTTGCCGGAGGATTTTTCGGATTCCGGTTCTGGTGGGAATTCTGGCATTGCCCCGCAGGAAAGCGGCCAGAGTTCTGTACTGCCGCCGTTATCCACAGAGGCGCAGACCATAGATTATAAGGGGAATGTGCATGTAGACTGGCTTACGGCGTCTTCGGATGCCATTTATTTATTGAGTAAAAATCAGGACGGGGGCTCCGGAATCCTGAAAATGAAGCCAGGGGAAGTTGATGGGGAAGCCCTGCAGGTGACGGCACCGGATGGGATGACTTTTTCCGTTATGACCACGGATGAACAGGGGAATTTGTATGTGGTGGCGGAGGACAAGGATATTGAGGAAGCGATGAGGGATGATGAGGTTGTCTGCCCTACAGAACACTGTGAAGTATGGAGGGTCAGCCCGTCCGGTGAAGTGACGGCAAAACTGGACATTTCCGAATATGTAAAACAGGAAGTTTTTTCACCCCGTATGATTGCAGTGGCAGGGAACGGAGATATTTACCTGTCAACCCAAAACGATGGAACAGTAGTGCTGGCCTTTGATGGGGAAGGGAACTTCCTGAACAAGATCAGTTATGATTACAAGGTCTATACGCTCCGCACCGCCATGGGAAGAGGACGGGACGGAAAGGTTTACGCCGTACTTTGGGATTATAAGGATAGCACTTCTGTAATCGTCCAACTGGATGGAGGCCGTATTTCAGGGGATACCACTTCTTTTATCCTCAACGGTGATGGCGGCTGTTATGAGTTTGTATGCCCGGGGAGGGATTGTGACCTTGTGATTTTCGGCGGGGATGGAATCCTTGGATATGACCTGGGGAGCGCCGATAGCAAATGGAAGGTTCCCGCAGGTAAACTGCCTTTCAGCACAGAAGGATTTTATCCGATGGCAGCACTGGCAGACGGGAGGGTATTGTTTTTGGATAGCAATAAACTCCATTATGTCCCGGCGGCACAGCAGTAGGCAGCATTTTTCCGCTGCCGGAATATATGGAATCATACCATAATTATGCCAGGTGAGCATGTCAGGGGCCCGTGAAACAGGGGCTTTGACATGCTTAATTGGCTGTTTTTTGTAAATCCCACAAAAAGACAGATGCAGGAGCGGATATGGAGCAAAGGAGAAGACAGCCGGTCTGGAGGGAAGAGAGCCGGAGAAGGAGAGAAAAGAGGATTGCCAGACTACGGCGGAGGATCATAGCCTATACAGTCCGGGGAATCGTGGCGGCTGTCCTGGCAGTCATGCTTCTGCTGATGGTCTGCGGCTGTCTGTATATCCGGGATTTTTTTCGCAAAGATCATAAGGATGCTGCTCTAAAGGCAGATCCCGTTCGGGAAGCCGTACCCGGTGTGGAAGAAAATAAACGGGATACGGATTTCCCAGAGCAGGAAAAATATACGGTAGTCCTCGATGCCGGACACGGCGGGGAGGACGGAGGAACCGTGGAGCAGACGGCCATGGAAAAGGAAATCAACCTGGCTGTTGTGTTGAAAATGAGAGAACTGCTGGAGAACCAGGACATCCGTGTGGTCCTTACAAGGGAGAAGGATATGTTTATGAAGCTGGAGGAAAGGGTACAGGTTGCAAACGGAGAAAAAGCGGATCTTTTTGTCAGTATCCATTGCAACTATTATGAGAAAAACAGTTCGATCTATGGCCTGGAATGCTATTACTGCAGAGGGGCGGAGGAAGGGAAATATTATGCCGAAAGGATTTTGGAAACCGTAGAAAAGAGTGGGGAGATTGTTTCAAGGAATGCAAAGCCTTCCGGCTACTATATTCTGAAAAATACAACGGTTCCTGCCGTATTGGTGGAAGCGGGATACCTTTCCAATTATAATGAGAGGAATCAACTGATGTCAGGGGAATACCAGGGAAAGCTGGCCCAGGGGCTGGTGGAGGGGATTGTAGAAGGGCTGGAAGGAAAAGCGGGGTAGCGTTGTTCATTTCAGGCTTCCCAGATTCGGTCAATAGAGCGATAATAAAGGAAACTACCAGAAAGGAAACGATCAGTGAATATGTACAAAAAGTCCTGGAAGAAAAAATATATAGCGGTTGCGGTGATTTCCCTGCTTATTCTGGCAGCGGTTGTGTATGGGATGCGAAACTGCGGGGAGGATGGTAGAGGCGGAAACATTCTCATCGGGGCAAGCCCGGATACAAGCGCTTTCCAGATGTATTATTTTGACGGGGAAACGGTTGTGGTCAGGACGCTGTATGACAGCGGTACGGAGAAGGAAGTGATTAAAAAAATCAATGGTATCCCCCTCCAGGCAGCAGAGGAAGATGCCCTCTCCCAGATGGAGCCTCCCTTTTACGGGTTCTGGATCAGCGGTCAGGATGGCTTTGATATTTCCGTGGCGGCCTCCGGCGGTGTCTGGCTTAAGAATGACGGGGCGGTTTATTATGGGGATACGGATTTGTCTGCTTTATGGGAACAGATGGAAGGCAAGGATGAGGATACCTGGAATGTCCTGAATTTTCCCAATGCGGGGCATTTATCGGCATACCATACGATCTTCCTTCTGAAAGCGGATGAGCAGACGGCAGAAGGCCCGGAGGGTCTGACTATGACGGTGGAGGACATGGGGACAAGTGAGATTACGGTACGGATTACCAATAACAGCGGAGAGGAATTTTCCTACGGGGAATACTTTTCTATCCAGAAGCAGATAGACGGCCAGTGGTATACGGTACCGGTAAGGGCGGATAACGTGGGATTCCAGGATATCGCCCATATCCTTCCGGATGGGGAGAGCGTCAGTGAGACCTATAATCTGGATATTTACGGCACGCTGGAACCGGGAATGTACAGGCTTGTGGTGGAAACACTGAGCGCCGAGTTTCTGGTGGGGCATGGGAGGATGGCGGGAATAGAGGGGGAGTAAATGCTGTTAAAAACAGCATGGAGAAGGGATGTAACAGAAAATGGGAAGTCCTTAAATGAGGGACATTCGACATAGGATATATGTTGGATGTCCTGTTTTGATGAATAATTTCAACAATAAATATGAGAAAATATCTCATATATTGTTTAAAAAATTTTAAAAATGAGTATAATAGATATTGAAAGACATATAAACTGGAGGGAAAAAGAGATGCTGTGCCAATTTACAGTGAAAAATTATAAAAGCATTCGGGATGAAATGACTTTTGATATGCAGGCAGCTGCTATTTCTGAACATGAAAATAATATAATTCGTGATAAAGATGGAGAATTGTTTTTGCCGATTTCTGCAATATATGGGCCAAATGGAGGTGGAAAGTCAAACGTATTGGAGGCAATGCATACGTTGGCTTCAAAAGTACTTCGTCCATTATATGCAACTGGTGATAAGGAGGAACGTATATTTCTTCAGAAAAGGCTGCTCATCGAACCTTTTGCATTCTCAAAAGAAACGAAAAGCCAGCCAACAGAGTTTGAAATTTTTTTCCGTACAGAAATTGCGGAGTATCGGTATAAACTCCATATCATGAAGGATGTTGTAAATTATGAAAGTTTGGACCGTGTAAAATTGGACACGGGACGACGTTCAGCGCTTTTCGAACGGGATACGGAAGAAATTTCTTTAAAAGGTGTATTTTCCAAACTGAAAGCCAGTGAGGACTTGTCCGCGACATTACCGTTGCTGTCTTATCTTGGGATCACTTATAAAAAAAATGAGGTAGTAAAAGATGTTCTGGATTGGTTTGAATACGGAATTGATTTTTTAAACTATGGTAATCCGATTGAAGAACTTCGTATGGCAGTATCAAATTCAGAGGATGTGAAGCAGCTTATGCTTGACATGATACAGGAAATGGATCTGGATATCGTGGATTTTCGTGTAGTTGAGGATGAAAATGACAGAATCGATGTGTATACAAAGCATTTGGTGGATGGCTATGAGACGGAGTTAAACTTACTGGAAGAATCCAGCGGGACAAGGAAATTATTTGGTTTAATGCCATTTATTGCCGGATGTTTACTTACGGGAACCGTTTTGGTTATTGATGAACTGGATGCAAAGATACATCCTGTTTTGCTGCGTCATATTATTATGATGTTTAATGATATGAGTATTAATAAAAAGAAAGCACAATTAATCTTCACATCCCATGATCTGTCTACAATGAACAATGAAGTGTTTCGAAGGGATGAAATCTGGTTCGTGGCAAAAGGGAATGCTCAAAACTCTAAATTGTATTCATTGGTGGAATTTAAGAACGAAAAAGGCGAATCTGTTCGCAAGGATGCCAAATTCGATAAGCAATATCTGGAAGGAAAATATGGCGCTGATCCGTATCTCAAAAGAATTATAGATTGGGGGAAGGTCAATGCCTAAAAAAGCCGGAATGGAGAAGTGGAAAAAGAAGCGCCGTCAGGAGTATCTGGAAATGAAGCAGTACAGATACTATATCTTCTGCGAGGGGCAGCAGACAGAACCTCTGTATTTTGTGGGATTCAAAAAGCTGATTGAAGATAATCCGATTTATAAGGATATGGTTCTAATTGAAATAGAACCCTGTCAGGCAGAAACGATGCGGGTAATCGGAATGGCGGAAAGATATGTAAAGAAGAACAAAATTCAAAAGGGCCAGATTTGGTGCGTTTATGATAAAGACAGCTTTCCGGCAGATGATTTTAATGGTGTTGTTAATCGGGCAGAGAACTTAAATAAAGAAAATTCTCAACTTCAATATCATACAGCATGGAGTAATGAATGTATTGAGTTCTGGTTTCTTTTGCATTTTGCATATTATACAGCGAATAATCATAGGAGGGAATACATAGCATTCCTGAATGATAAATTCAGGGAATTGGGGATTGGAAAATATCAGAAAAATATGAAAGATATTTTTGATATTTTGACGGAAAAAGGGAATCCAAAGCTGGCAATTCGATATGCCAGACGTATCATAAATGATGGTAAAAGTAAGACACCAGCAGAAATTGCGCCGGGAACGAAGGTGTATGAGTTGGTGGAAGAACTGGTTAAGTATTTGCCGGAGCATGCTGCACAGAGATTTAAGGAAGCTTGCAATTAAAGGGGAAGAGTATTTGGATACATCAGTAAAAAACAAAAAACTACAAACTTTGCCCTGGTATGCCTTACATGATATTGCAGTAAAAAAGGGAATAGAAGAAAAAGAAGTTAACGGAAAGGAAAAGAATACAATAATAGATAAGATCTATAAATGAGAAAATAACGTGAATTGCACAAAAGTATAGAGACATTTTCGATTTTGATGTATATTGTTCTTACCACAAAAACAAACATCCAAAAAGGAAAATGTCTCATGGGTAAAAGTATATATCATTCGAAATCAATTTACAACTGTTTTAAAAGGCTGAATTTAGGCCTCTTCCTGTCTGATGTGTCCCTGAAACATGTCATGGCCATCATCACCGCTGTTTTTATGCAGGGATTTCATGGTAAGACTGTTGACTTTGCTGCATGCAGTTCCTGCCACAGGACAACGATTGCGCATTTCCTCAACCAGGGCAGATGGGATGACGCCAGCCTGGAAGATACCCTCAAACGTACAGTCACAAAGATTATTTATAAAGAAGCTCTTGATTCCGGAAAGCCTGTATTCTGTATTGTGGATGACACCATCTCTTCGAAAACAAAGCCCTCGTCACGGGCTCTGCACCCAATCGAAGATGCGTATTTTCATCAGTCCCATCTGAAACGCAGGCAGGATTACGGACACCAGGCTGTTGCAGTCATGCTTTCCTGTAATGGGATCGTGCTCCATTATGCAACTGTGATGTATGATAAATCCCAGTCAAAGATCGGGATCGTATGTGACATTGCAGAGGAACTGCCGGAAGCCCCGGTACCATCTTATTTTCTGTGCGACAGCTGGTATACTTCTACAAAAGTGATGGATGCCTTTATCCGGAAAGGCTTCTACACCACAGGTGCAGTCAGGACAAACCGGGTGATCTATCCCTGCGGTATCAGACAGAAAATCAGCAGCTACGCTCTTCATATCCGGAAAACAGATGCGGATGTCAGCCTTGTGACAGCTGGAAAACGCCAGTACTATGTTTACCGTTATGAGGGCAGTCTGAACGAAGTAGAAAACGCAGTCATTCTGATCAGCTATCCCCGGGAAGCATTTCACTGTCCAAAGGCACTGCGTGCTTTTATCTGTACCAATCCTTCCCTGAATACCGAAGAGATACTGGACATGTATGTGGAACGCTGGCCGATAGAGGTCTTTTTCCGAAGCAGTAAAGGGAAACTGGCGTTCAGTCAGTATCAGATCCGAACTTCCAGAGGGATTCACAGATACTGGCTGCTGATGTCCCTCGCACATCTGATCTGCTGTATCGGAACAGGAGAAAAGAGGTCTTTTGAAAAAGGCTATGCCATTTTCAAAAAGCAGCTGCAGGAAGAGCGGATCAGGTATATCTATCAGTGTGGTGCCAACCATGCTCCTGTGGAAGAACTTTTGGCTCTAATAGGATAAGTTTGTGCATTTTTCGGAATTTGCTCAATTATAGTTTTCATAATATATCAATCATTTCAAGAAAATAAAAGTTTTTAGAAACAATATTAACAAATTGTTCACTTATTCGTTTGTGCTGCCCCAAATGTAACAGCAGTTGACAAACGCCTCCTTTCATGGCAAACTTTTCTTATAGAACGTATTCTGTTTTTAAAGGAGGGGTTATATGTCAGAACCGTTTTTCATGGCGGTGGATGCCGGGACCGGAAGTGTGCGTGCGGTCCTGTTTGATACGGACGGAACACAGATCGGATGCGTCCAGCAGGAATGGGAGCACAGGGAAGATCCCCGCTATCCGGGCAGTATGGATTTTGACTGGGTACCTAACTGGGAACTGGCCTGCGGCTGTATCCGCGGCGTCCTGAAAGAGACCGGGATCCGCCCGGAGCAGGTAGCGGCGGTATCTACCACCTGCATGCGGGAGGGAATTGTCCTCTACGACCGGGAAGGAAAAGAGATCTGGGCCTGTGCCAACGTGGATGCCCGAAGCGACGATGAAGTAGGTAAACTGATCCGGATGAATCCAGAACTGGAAAAGGAGATCTATCTGCGGAGCGGGCAGACCTATGCTCTGGGCGCGCTGCCGCGCCTGCTCTGGGTCAAAGACAAGATGCCCGGGATCTATGAGAAAACAGCCGCCGTCGGCATGTTCAATGACTGGCTCATCAGAAAACTTACCGGAAAGGAAGCCATCGAGCCGAGCAACGGCTCCACCACCGGCCTGTTCAGCCTTAAAAAGAGGGACTGGGATCCTACCATTGCCCAGCGCTGCGGGCTGCGCACCGATATTTTCCCCGAGGTACGTGAATGCGGCTCCACCGCAGGGACCGTAACCGCCCAGTGTGAGGCGCAGACCGGGCTGGCCCAGGGCACGCCTGTGATTGTGGGCGGCGGCGACGCGCAGCTGGGCTGCATCGGCGTAGGGGTGGTGAAACCGAACCAGGCAGCTGTCTTTGGCGGCAGCTTCTGGCAGTATGAGTACAATACAGGGGACGGACACACAGACCAGGACTGCCGTGTCCGCGTCAACTGCCATGCAGTGCCAGGCGTATGGCAGTATGAGGCCCTTGCATTTAAGCCCGGCCTTGTGATGCGCTGGTTCCGGGACGGCTTCTGCCAGGCCGAGACGGAGGAGGCCAGGCGTACGGGCCGGGACGCCTACGATCTGATGAACGAGAAGGCCAAGGACATCCCCGCCGGGTCCTACGGGATGCAGTGCTGCTTCAGCGACACCATGAACTTCATCAACTGGAAGCACGCCAGCCCCACCTTCACCAACTTCCTTTTGGAGCCGGAGAAGTTCAACAAATACACCTTCTACCGGGCCATTCTGGAGAACACCGCCCTGCTGGTGCGGGGCCACATCGAGCTGGTGAAGGAGGCCACCGGGCACGAGCCGGACGAGCTGATCTTCGCCGGCGGCGCGGCCAAGAGCCCTCTGTGGAGCCAGATCGTGGCCGACGTCACCGGAAAGCCGGTGAAGGTGCCCGTGGTGAAGGAGGCCACCGCCCTGGGCGCCGCCATCCTGGCGGGCGTGGGCGTGGGGCTGTACGCCAGCGTGGAGGAGGCCGTGGAGCGGACGGTGAAATGGGACCAGGTGTTCCAGCCCGACGCCTCCGTCAAGGCGGTGTATGACGAGCTCTATGCGGACTGGAAGGAAATTTATCCCGCCCAGCTCGCGCTTTGCGACCAGGGACTGACCCGGAATATGTGGATCGCCCCCGGCCTCTGATAGGGTCAATTTTGGATAGGAGGAGAAGGATATGTTTATTGTCAACGAGAATGAGCGGGAGTACCGCTTCGGTGAGAGCGGCCCGAAGTATTTGATGAAGGGCCCCCGGATGAATTTCGCTCTGGTGCGCTTCCGCCCCGGGGAGGACTTTCAGGCCCACTACCACAACGTGATGGAGGAGGATTTCTTCATCCTGGAGGGCAAGGTGGACATCGTGGTGGACGGCGTGAAGCACGTGCTGGGCGCGGGCGACCTGATCCATATCGAACCCGGCGAGGTCCACTATGTGAAGAACGCCTACGGCGAGCCGGTGAAGATGGTGTCCACCCTGGCCCCCTATCAGGAAGTGGACAAGGTGAACGTGGACAATCCGGTGTATTGAGGAGGATTTTTACATGAAAACCATCAAGGCCGTCCCCATCACGGCGGAGAATTTCGCCCCTTACGGCTCTATCGCCAACATTACCGACCCCGGCGCGGCCTACGGCATCGGGGAGTACCCCAGCGTGTTTCACCGTGACATGGTGCTGGTGCCCAACGCCAGCCCCGCCGTCACGGCCTTCGGCAGCTTGAAGGTGG
>ERZ808054.1592-NODE-1592-length-12148-cov-5.179273_pt1 | contig 12148 bp, 11 predicted proteins | sample MGYA00380201_ERZ808054 | MGnify/ENA primary metagenome ERZ808054 (study PRJEB31490, sample SAMN06133419) | mouse gut metagenome | isolation source: Z5_2 | host: mice | place: China: Chengdu | collected 2015-05 ... | reverse complement strand
GACCTTCCTTATGAAAAGCATTGCTCTGGGAAAGGAGCAGTACGGTCTCCCGGAAAGAGAAGCTTTCCAGAGGACTAATTTTATCCGGTAATGGGAAGCTGGCAGACAGGAAAGATTTTTTATGCGCAGGGGAAATTTCCCCTTTTCGATCAATGTGTGATGACCGGACAAAAAAGCGCAAGAGATGTCGGGCAGACCAAAACCCCTGATGATATACTGAAAATACAGCAGGAGGTAGCACTATGGAATGGATAGATGCGATCGGGGAAGCAGTTGACTATATTGAAGCTCATATAACAGAGGATATCACGATCAGTGATGTGGCGGACCATGTATATATTTCGCCGTATTATTTCCACAAAGGATTTAGCATGCTGTGCGGATATTCGCTGAAGGAGTATATCCGAAACCGCAGATTGTCGCTTGCCGGCGTAGAACTGATATCAGGCAGTCTTACGGTTACGGAGCTTGCAATGAAATACGGATATGATTCTCCGGACAGCTTTACCAAAGCATTTTCAAGATTCCATGGCGTATCGCCTTCCGTCGTGCGCAGGGAAAAAGCAATGCTGAAATCCTTTGCGCCGCTGAAACTGACAATATCATTGAAAGGCGGTTATCTGATGGATTACAAAATTACACAAAAGGAATGTTTTACGGTTCTTGCAGCATCAAGAGAGTTTGATTACGAGAATGCCAAACAGACGATCCCGGCATTTTGGCAGGAGCATTACGCATCAGGAAAAGGAGCGATCGTTTGCGGGATGTTCGGGATCAACATTGATCCCCAAATGGGAAATGAAAGGTTTGAGTATTTGCTCGCGGATGTATATCATCCTGCCAGAGATATTCCGGAAGGGTTTGTGGTAAGGACGATTCCTGCACTTACCTGGGCGGTATTTCCCTGCAAGGGGGCATTGCCTGATGCTTTACAGGATGTGAACGTGAAGATTTTTTCGGAGTGGCTTCCGGCACTGAAGGAGTATGAATTTGCAGCAGGATATTGCGTCGAGATGTACGACGCGCCGGATAAGTATCCGAAGGGAACCCGGGATGAAAACTATTACACGGAAATATGGCTTCCCGTGAAAAAGAAATAAAGATTGCTTGACCAGCCAGAACAGGAATCATTGTTTTGGCTGGTTTTTTCTGTAAAGGAATTTGACATATGATGACTATTGTGGTAGTCTTATAGTGAAAAACAAATGGAGCAGAGAAAGCAGGTGCGGCATGGTGAAATTATTTGATTCGGAGCGGAAGGTTATGGAGGTGCTTTGGCGGGAAGGGGAGCTTCCGGCAGGGCAGATTGTCAAAATTTTAAAGGAAGAAACAGGATGGAACCGGAACACGACTTACACCGTGATCAAGAAATGTGTGGACAAGGGAGCGGTGAAAAGACAGGAACCCGGATTTATCTGCAGTGCCCTGATTTCCCGGCAGGAAGTGCAGGAGTATGAGACAGAAGAGCTGATCGACAAGATGTTTGACGGTTCGAAAGAAAAGTTTTTTGCCGCCTTTCTGGATGGAAAAAAGCTGTCTCACAAGGAAATAGAGCAATTGCGGAAAATGGTCAATGACTTAGGGCAGGAGGATTAGAAATGGAGTTGATTCAGATGAACCTCGTAGCAGGTATCCTGATTATTGGAATCATACTGTTCCGGTCAGTTTTTGTAAATCGGATTCCTAAAAGAGTGATGATGATTCTCTGGGGAATTGTTGTTTTACGGCTGCTGTTTCCTTCATCGATCCCATTGCCTTTACCGGAAATGGGCGGTTCAATGCCTCAGGCACAGGCAGTGTATGTAACAGCGGCGTTAGATGCCGCAGATGTGGCAGAGGCGGAACAACAGCCGGGAATAGACACAGTAGTATTTGTTATAGAAGAAGCAGCGAAGGAAGGCTGGGGTAAAGCGCTGACGGTTGTTTATCTGTTTGGAACGGCGGCTATGATTTTGGGATCTGTTTATCTTTATGTGCGGGATGGAAGATTTTTCAGGGAAAGCCTGCCTATGGGCGAAAAGGAACGTCAGAATTTGATCGGACGGCTGGTGCCGGAAGAGAAGGAGCAGAAATACCTTAAAAAGGTGTGTTTTCGGATTTCTGACCGGACGGCGACCCCTGTGACTTACGGAGTATTCCGGCCGGCAATTGTTTTTCCTAAGGGGATTTTTCTGAAAGAGGAAAAAGAATTGAGGTTTTGCCTTTTACATGAACTGGTACATATCAGAAACCACGATAATCTGCGGAAGCTGGTTGTTCATGCGGCGTTGTGCCTTCACTGGTTTAATCCGCTTGTCTGGGTGATGTATTTTCTGGTCAACCGGGATATGGAGCTTTTGTGTGATGAAAGGGCAGTGCGCAAAGGCAGGGCGGACAGGCAGGACTATGCGTTGGCGCTGTTGTCTTTGGCGGAGCGGAGGATCATGGGATTCCGCACGGCTTTAGGATTTGGGAAAAATGCGGTGAAGGAAAGAATCCTGGCGGTGATGTCAGCCGGGAAACCAACGGCTGGGGGCGTTCTGGCAGTAGTTCTTGCCATAGGGATGGCACTGACAGTGTTTTTAAGCAGCCAGATGGTGATTGCTTTTGCCAGTGCAGAGACGGCTGCGGAATACACAGTCGCCATGGGGAGCACTGTAGATATAGGATATTATGATGAAAACGGGCAGTCTTATGCGTATGGGGAAGGAGAAAACCAGAGGCAGATAGGAGTAGCGCTTTTTACAGATGATACATGGACATATGATGTAATGGAATCGGCGGAGACAACGGTGGAGGCAGACACTGCGGAAGCAGATACTGCGGCAGCCTGGGAGATCGCTGAAGGAACTTCGCTGCCGGATGAACTGGTGATATCCCTTCGTGAACTTGGCAAGGAGTTTGAAGGGGAAGGACTTCAGATTCAGATCATGCCTGATGATTACCAGCTGTATTATAATGAAAATCCGGTCTACTTTTTTGCCGATAACCGGAATCAGGATGGAGATGGATTTTCAGGACGCGTTTTTGCAAGAGAGGCTGGCGGTGAGAATGGAGATACCGGTGTGGCAACCGTGCGCGATGAAAACGGCGTGATCGTGGGGCTGGTGAACCTTTCTGTGGAAGAGTCTGAGAAATTGGCAAGGGCATGGACTCGGTAAATTCTTATTTAACTTGTTGAGGCAGATAAAAAAATATTTGTTGACAGAATGTGACTACTGTGATAGTCTATACAAAAGACTATTGCAATAGTCACTTTTCGTTTTAAACAGGAAGGAGCTACAGGTATGAAAAAATTATCAGTCAAAAAGGGATTATGTATATTATCAGTGGCGGCGCTGGTTTTGGCTTCAGGGTGTGGAACGCAGCAGGGCGGCGCATCGGATGGCAGTCCGGGGAGTACTCCGGGCGGAGCGCAGGAAAGCAGCATGGGGGATCCCGATATTGCAATGGGGCGGTATGGGGAAGCGGAGAGGGACCTGACGGAAGAGCTGGAGATTGTCAGCGACCTGAAACAACTGCCCGACGGAACCCTTCTCATTACGGATACAAGCTCCGGTATTTGGGAATCGAAGGATTCCGGTGAGAATTGGGAGAGCGTAAGCAATCCCTGGTTAGATGGAAAATGGAGCAATACTTATTTTCTGGATCTTAAAATGGCATCTGACGGAACATTGGGAGTTATTTACAGTGAGAATGAGGAAGAGACGCAGGAACCGGAGGGTGAAGACGCAGAAGCCGAAAGTGACAAAACGGATGATAAGGAAGAAACAGAAGTTGAAAGTGATAAATTGAGCGAGGAGGAAGAAGAAGATGGCTCTTCGGCTTTTGACTTTCATCCGTCCTGTGCATTGGTGAAGCCGGACGGCACACTGATCCCAATAGAGCTTTCCCTTTCAGAGGATGAAATGTACCCTTCCAATATCTGGTTTTCCGACTCTGGCAGGATCTTTTTGACGGCATTTGGAGACAAGATCTATGAGGTGTTTGAGGATGGCAGCAGTGAGCTGCTTCTTACGGCGGATGGCAGACCACAGCTGGTACGGTTTATGGGAGATTTTTTGATTGCAGATGGTTATGATTTCCCTGCGCCGCTTTTTTATGATCTGGAGAAAAAAGAGATTGTGGAAGCGGAGGGGCTGGCAGCTTTTATAGAAGAAAATTATAAAGACCGGGGCTTTAACGGAGGAAGCTGGTATGATTTGTATCTTTTTCCGGGAGAAGAGGGTGAGCTTTATCTGGCAGGAAATAAGGGGCTGCACCGCTATCGGATGAAGGATGGCAGTATTGAACAGCTGATTGACGGGAAGCTGTCCAGGCTGGGAAGCCCTTTGTATACCCTGAAAGCAATGATTGCCCTTGAAAATGGAGAATTTTTGTCAGTTTCCAGCAGCGGAAAGCTGATACGCTTTACCTATGATCCTGATATGCCGAAAGAACCTTCCGAAAGCCTTAGAGTGTATAGCTTAGAGGACAGCTACAGCATTCGTACAGCGATTTCCCTTTACCAGGTCAATCATCCGGAGGTCTATGTGGATTATGAGATCGGCATGGCGGAAGGGGATGCAGTTACAAGGGAGGATGCGTTAAAGAAACTGAATACGCAGATCATGTCGGGCGAGGGTCCGGATCTTTTGATGATGGATGGGCTGCCCATGGATTCTTACATGGAAAAGGGGCTACTCCGTGACCTCACCGATCTGGTGAAAGGGATCAGCCAGAAAGAAGATCTGCTGGAAAACCTGTACCAGAGTATGGCAAGGGATGGGAAGGTCTATGTGGTTCCCGCGGAAGTTTCTCTTCCCTGCGTACTTGGGCGGGAAAGCTATGTTTCAGGGATGAAGGACCTCGCCTCAACCGCCGACGAAATTTGCCGTCTCAGGGAAGACAATCCGGGAAAGGATCTCATTTACATGTGCAATGAAAAGGCGATCATGAAGGCTTTTGCCCCTGTCTGTGCGCCCATGTGGAAAACGGACAGCGGAGAAATTGACCAGAATGCCATTTCACAGTTCCTTGCCCAGATGAAAAGAATTTACGATGCACAGATGGACGGGCTGGATGAAAAAATTTTAGATGACCACAGGATGACGGACGAATACTGGGCAGGGGAATCCGGAGAAGACTGGATGTATGACATTTCTATGTATGGTACCAATGAAATCTATCTGATCGGGGATTACCAACAGTTGGCAGTGGGAATCACTACTTACCCATACGGATATTGGAGCCTTACCTCCGCTGCCAAGAATAAGGGATTTGAGGATGTCATATTCTCGCCTGCAAAGGGTCTGTGTGAGAACGTCTACATACCGGAAACGATGCTGGGAATCAATGCGGCATCCGGGAAAATGGAACGGGCGGAAGAGTTTTTGAAAGAATTTCTGGGAAAAGAGGTCCAGAGAGCGTTGGGAAGCTATGTGATCAACCGGAAAGCCTTGGAAGAAACCTTTCAGCCTGAAAGCGACTATGTGGGAGCAAACGGAGAATATGGCATGCAGGCAATCATCGACGAAGACGGCAGAGAGACAGATTTTAATGTTTTCATAGCGACACAAGAAGAGATGGACACATTCTGGAACTGGATCGAATCGGCAGATACTCCTTATATTGCGGACATGGTTCTGGAAAAGACTGTGTTTGAAGCAGGGGAAAAATATATGCGGGGAGAACAGGACCTCGAAAATACTTTGAAAGAAATTGAACAGCAGCTTGCAATTTACCTGTCAGAATAATAAGGTACTGTGAAAAATAAATTTTTCACAGACAAATTTGGGCTTTGGCCCAAATTTGCAGGTGTTGGAAATCTGGAGGATTACTGTGTCAAAGAAAAAAATGAAATTTTTCTATTTGTTTGTTGTCCCTGGTTTTTTGGGAATTCTGATTTTCGTGCTGCTTCCCTTTGGGGATGTGGTGCGAAGATCCTTTGCCACGGCGGTGACGGGAGAGTTTAACGGTGTGAAAAACTACCAGACGATCTTCCAGAATCAGGCCTTTGTGCTGGCAGTGAAAAATACATTGAAATTTACGCTGGTGTGTATCCCGTTGCTGGTGCTTGCCGGGTTTGTGCTGGCGCTGCTGTTAAATACCCTGAATAACAAAAGGTGGATCAAATCCATTTATCTGTTTCCGCTTGCCATGCCCACAGCGACCATTGTAATGGTTTGGAAAATGGTCTTTTATGAACAGGGATTTTTCAACTTGCTCCTTACGCGGCTGGGACAGTGGACAGGGATGTGGGGAGAGGTACAGAAGGATTATCTCGGCTCGTCGGCAGCCTTCTGGGTGCTGGCAGGAAGCTATATCTGGAAGAATATGGGATACACGGTGGTGCTGTGGATGGCAGGGCTTATGGGCATACCGGCAGAACTTTTGGAGGCGGCAAAGGTGGACGGTGCGGGAAAATGGAAGCGTTTGTTTTATATTGTACTGCCCAATCTGAAAGGCAGTCTTTACACCATTGTGATCCTGTCCTTTCTGAACTCCTTTAAAATTTACCGTGAAGCGTACCTTACCGCTGGGGCATACCCGGATAAGAGCATCTATCTGCTGCAGCATCTCTTTAACAACTGGTTTGTGAATCTGGAGCTGGACAAAATGGCAGCGGCGGCAGTGTGCACCGGCGGGGTTTTACTGGTTGCGATTTTAGGTCTACAGCGGTTATGGGATAGAAATGAAGTTTAAGGAAAATAGAAGGTTAGAAATATGACATTTTTCAACAAGTATCTGCAAAAAGCAGGGGTGATTCTTTTGCTGTTGCTGCCGGCTTTGCTGGTGGTTTTGCCCATATTGATCTTGTTGTCAGGCTCCTTGATGGACGCTTTGGAGTTAAAAGGATATCTGACTGCCGTATTTACGGACGGAAGTGGTTTTATAAGCTGGAAGGTGATGCCGGATTATCCGTCCTTTGAAAATTATGGGAAACTGCTGTTTGAAACCCCGCAGTTTTTCGTGCTTTTCTGGAACTCCATGAAGCTGGTATTGTGTATTCTGGCAGGGCAGCTTCTGGCGGCGGTTCCGGCGGCATGGGGATTTGCGGTGTATCAGGGAAAGGCTGGCAGAATATTGTTTGCGCTTTACGTAGTGCTGATGCTTTTGCCCTTTCAGGTGACTATGCTTTCCAGCTATCTGGTGCTAAATAGGCTGTCACTCCTAGACAGCCACTGGTCAATCATCCTTCCGGCGATATTCTCCACCTTTCCGGTATTTTTATCCTACGGCGGGTTTCGGGGGATTCCGCCCCAGCTTTTTGAAGCGGCGCGGATTGACGGAGCCGGGGAACTGACGATCTTTTTCCGGCTGGGGCTTCCGCTTGGAAAAAGCGGTCTGCTTTCTGCTATGGTGCTGGGCTTTTTGGAATACTGGAACCTGATGGAACAGCCTATGGCGTTTTTGGAAAATAAGGCGCTCTGGCCATTGTCCCTGTATCTGTCGGAAATCACCTGGAGCCAGGCGGGATTTGCCTTTTGTGCCAGTGTGGTTACTTTGATACCGGCAGTGTTTGTGTTCATACTGGGGCAGGATTACTTAGAGCAGGGAATTATTTATTCAGGACTGAAGGAGTGAATAGTGTGAAAAATAAATTTTTCACACACAAATTTGTGCTTGCGCACAAATTTGCGGGTTGTTGGCAAGAATGGGGGATTAAAATGAAAAAGGTAGTTACTGGATTTGCGGTTTTCTTAGGTTTGATGCTGGTCTGTACGGTGGTATCGAAAAGTATTTACGCATACCGGCTTCCCATGGTAAGCGCCTGTAAGCCGGAATCCAAGTATGTGGAGCATACGGTGAAGGCGGACGGAATCGTGGTGGCAGGAGCGGAAAGACCGGTGACGTACCTTTCCGGGCTTCGGATCGACTCCATGCCGGTCCATGTGGGTGACCGGGTGGAAGAGGGGGATGTGTTGTTTTCCGTCGATCTGGAGGATCTGGGAAAATTGATCGATGAAAAGAAAAGCGAGATTTCCAAGGTCTCCCTTCGAATAAATGCCATGCTGGAAAATCAGGAAATTGCCCGGCAGAAAAAGGAGCTGGAGCTTGCCCGGGCAAGAGAAGACTATGATACCACGGCACGGATCAAGGACACGCAGGTGGGGCGGGCGCTGGAAGGCTACGTGCAGGCACAGGAGGAGCTGGAGGAGCAGCAGGAAGAGGGCGGCGGGGAAGACAAAGCCTTAAAAGATGCCCTGCAAAATGCTGCCTATGGGGAAGCGGATGCCAAAGCCGAGCGGGATGAAGCGGTAAAGCAGGCGGGTAGAAAGGTGGAGGATATCCTGATGCCGGAGGAGAGCGCTGCTGACCTGGATGTGGCGAAGCTGGAAAGAGCAGACTTGTCTGAGCAGTTAAATATTTACCAGCAGATTGAAGCCGGGCAGGGCATCGTGCATGCGCCGTTCGGGGGGATCATCACGGAAATTTCGGCGGGCGTGGGAGACCGGGTCCCGGACACCGCAGTGCTGCTGATTTCCGATGAGAGCCTGCCCTGTCAGCTCAGGGTGCTTTTGGATCAGGATCAGAAAAAATATATCAGTCTTAATGATAAGCTTTCGGTTAAAGTGGAGGGAAAAAGCGGCGAACTGGAAAAAGCGGTGGATTATCTCGCGGAAAGCAAAAGCGCCCCTGAAAAATATGAAGCCCTCATTACCCTTCCCGAGGGCACCGGGGCGCCGGGAATGTCCGGCAGCATTTCCCGGACGGAGACCGGGGAAAAGCACAGGCTGTGCGTTCCTGTGGAAGCCATAACCACGAAGGATGACAGAAGCAGCGTCTTCGTGCTGAAGGAAAGGGAAGGGATCCTGGGGCAAGAATATTATATCGACGAAGTCAATGTCAAAGTGCTGGATAAAAACGATAACTGGGCGGCGCTGGATGCAGGTGCGATCGATCAGGACAGCCAGATCATTTTATCTTCTGACAAGGAAATTAAAAAAGGGGAAACGGTCCGGCGGGAGTAGGGAAAATTTTCCCTGCCCGATTCAGAGTTCTTCTGTCAGCTTTTCAATCTCGTCAATGATTTCCCCGATATAGGCAATCGTGTCCAGCAAAGGGGCATCAGTGGTAATATCGATCCCGGCAAGCTTAGCCAGATCTTCCGGAGCTAAAGTACTTCCGGCGGCAAGAACCTTTTTCCAGTCTTCCACGGCAGGGATTCCTTCCTTTTCAATCCGTTTGCAGACCTGCGTGGCAACGGTAAGACCGGCACTATAGGTATAGGAATACAGACCCATGTAATAATGGGGCTGGCGCATCCAGGTGAGGGCGGCATCATCGGAAATTTCCACATCCTCTCCCCAGAACTTCTGCAGGGTTTCTTTCATGATGCGGGATAAGACTTCGGCATTTACACTGCCGCCGCCGTCAATGATCCGGTAAACCTCTCTCTGGTAAGCCGCTTCCATCAGGTGAGTGACAAAGTTGTGGTAATAGGTATTGCTGATCATGCAGGACAATACCCAGCGGCGGAACCGCGGGTCCGGATTGGTCTTTAATAGGTAGTGCGCCATCAGCAGCTCGTTGATGGTGGAAGGTGCTTCCACGAAATAAGTGGAAACATCCACATCAAAAAGGGACTGGGCTGCATGGCAGGCTTTAAAATGCCCGGCATGTCCTAATTCATGGGCAAGGGTAAAGACATCCGACATCCGGTCATTCCATGACAGCAGGATGAAGGAATTGGTTCCGTAAGGGCTGGCGCAAAAGCCGCCGGTGGATTTCCCCTGGTTTTGGGCAAAATCAATCCAGCGTTCCCGGTAAGCCTGCTTTATCATTTCTACGTAATCCTCGCCCATGATGGCAAGCCCTTTTTCAATATATTCTTTGGATTCTTCAATGGTCACCTTAGGGTCGTATTCCGGGTCAATGGCTATTTTCAGGTCTGCAAAGGTCATCCGGTCCAGCTTGTGGATCTTCTTTAACAGCCGGGCAAATTTCCGCATATGCGGGGCAAGCTTTTCCGTGATCAGGTCAATCTGGCGGTGATACAGCTCCTGAGATACCTTTTGAGGGAAAAGAAGGCTGTCAAACACGCTGTCAAAGCCCCGCAGGGTGGCAAGGGTCTTTTCCGTCTGCACCTGTGTATTGTAGGCGGCAGCGGTTACATTTTCATATTCCCTTAGTTTGGCTGAAAATGCGGCAAAAGCATTGCGGCGTATGGCGGCATCTTTTTCATATTCATAATTATCTTCAAACAAGGAATAGCCCAGGGGATATTCCCTGCCATTTGCCGTAAAGGGGGCAAACTTCATATCAGCCAGCTTGGCCATATTGTAGATCTGGCAGGGCGCCTCGATGGTGGGAGAGAGCGCGGCAATGGCACGTTCTGTATCAGGATGGAGCAGGTGGGGCTTGGTGCGGAGCACGTCCTGTAAATAGCAGGCATTTTCCCTGCTGCTTTCAATGGCAGCCTGAATAACAGAATCATCCTGCGCGGCGATCTCATTGTTGACAAAGCTGATCATGCTTCCAACCTGCGCGGCGAGCCTGGAGACCTCTTCATTCAGTTCCTGATTGTGGGTGTCATAATAATCTACAGAAACAGCCAGATAACAGTATTCGATGGTCAGCCCGAGTAACTGGTACATTTCCCGCAGATCATCCAGACAGGCATTGATGGCCTGTGAGGTGACAAGCTTTCCCTTGTAATCTCGCACGATGCGCTCAGAAAGGTCTTTCAGCTTATCCATGTCCTGACGAAGCGCTGCCTCTGACGGATAAATAGAAGATAAATCCCATGTCAGTTCCATGGGAATATCTTTGCGTAATTTTAATTCCATTTAGAATCCTCCTTGTGCCGGTTTTATGCCTTGATTCTGTCGATATCTGTCAGATTAACGCCGGATGAAGTAAGTATAACCTTTAAAGCGTCATATCTGATTTTCATAACCTTATATGCTTCAGATTCCTTTTCAACCAGCAACATGTAAGTTTGTAACTGTACAAATTCTTCAACGGATATTTTTAACATTTCTTTTTCGGTCATTGTAATCCTCCATGCTGCCAGCGCCTGCAAATTTGGGCGCCAGCACAAATTTGTCTGTGAAAATCTATTCTGTGACATATATAGTATAACATAACCGGCAAACAAAGTCTATTATAGGAAACGACAAAAATATTTGCCGTTTCCTATAATTATTACATTGGTCTGGAAATGAATTTGTTTTTATAGTAAAATATGGGTTGTATCTTATAACAATTATGAATGAGGTAACTATGAAAAAAATAGTGCTTGTTATTAATGGTGCGGGCGGAGTCGGGAAGGACACCCTGTGCTCGTTTGTTGCAGAACAGTATGATACCATAAACATATCGGCTGTTGATCCGGTCAAGAAAGCCGCAGCCATATTGGGATGGGATGGAAATAAGAAAAACAATTCCAGAAAGTTTTTGTCGGATTTAAAACAATTAAGCATTCAGTACAATGATTTTCCTACCCAATATTTATTAAATCAATATAACATATTTATCAATAGTGATGCACAGGTTCTTTTTGTGCATATCAGGGAAAAAGATGAAATTGCCCATTTTATCGAGTCGGTTTCCGGGCAGGTTAAAACGTTGCTGATACGGAAAACAAATTTAATCAGGGAATATGGAAACTATTCTGATGATAATGTTGAAAACTATGATTATGATTTTATCTATATGAACGATTTGCCTTTGGAGGATGCAAAAAAGGATTTTTTGAAGTTTTTTGAGAAGTACATAGTGCCGTCATTTTTGGAAGATGATTAACTTACTGAAGCAGAATCAGGGAAGGAACTGTTTGATTATTAATTTATTCTTGACAATGTTCGTAAAAAGGTATATTTTAATATTACATCAAAAATATTCTATATATTCTTTGATCAATGCATTATTGCGTATTCGGTATTTTCTGCCAGATTACCAGCTACTTTTACACATTGACAGGGAGAAATCCCATACTTTACGAACAAAGGAGGATTACTATGGCAACAAAATTGAAACAGTACTTCCCCATTATCAGGGAGCGGGCAGAGGTTCTTGCGGAGATTGGGAAAAACACGGCATTACAGAATAAGTTTGACAAATGGACCAGGGACCAGCAGGAAGACTTTTTAAATTTATGCACAGGTGTAAGGGGGCTGAAGCTTTTGTATGACGGCTTCTTTAAGGAAGTCATGAACCCCGAATACGTGCCGGAAAGATTCAA
>ERZ808054.1591-NODE-1591-length-12151-cov-4.535200_pt1 | contig 12151 bp, 11 predicted proteins | sample MGYA00380201_ERZ808054 | MGnify/ENA primary metagenome ERZ808054 (study PRJEB31490, sample SAMN06133419) | mouse gut metagenome | isolation source: Z5_2 | host: mice | place: China: Chengdu | collected 2015-05 ... | reverse complement strand
AGCTATTCCAACCACCCATAGAGCAGGAAATACTTTTATACCCTAAGAGATTCAAAATCATATTCTCGAATGTCACAAAATGATGTATCAAGTAATTGTTTCTCAAAGATTACTTTAGCATAATCAACCAATGAGTGCTGTGTTAATAAATCGGATATTGCTTCATGAGTTTCATTAACAAATACCAATGACTCAATCTCTCCATCCGTAGCAGTTTTCTCAAATCTTTGCAACAATGTCGTCTTCGTTAATCCTATCTTTGCTATATAACAAATACCGATTGTAGATTGGTTATCTCGTATATAAAAATACTTTTTGTTATCAATCGATACTATATCTTCATCAATAAGACCTATTTCTTCCTTGCACTCTCTCAAAAATGCATGTACTGGATCACCATCAAAAATATCTTCCTCAGATAATCCCCCACCAATATATTGAATCACATCTGGGAAAGAAGTATGATTAGACATTTTTCCCAAAACATAATAACCATCCACCGTAACAATATTGCCTCCAACTGCTACAGCCCTACATTTTACTATATTCTCATTCATATGATTCATTACATACGTCATATGGGAATAATGTGTTTTCTCAAGCTCTATTTTTATTTCATGTGATAATTTCTCTACAGATTTGACACTTAAAACTACTCCATCAAATAAATTTGGATTTTTATCTACTGCTTCTTTCCAATATTTACAAATAATGTTTCTTTCTGTCTCACTGAGAGAAATCTCTGTTTCACTGAGGCAAAAAGAAATTTTATCATTGCATACAAATACTTTCGTATTATTACCACAAACATATCGCGCACTCACTATTTTATAAACCTCCATCTAGCATTTCTTTATATACATTTTTTCAACCTTATTTCTATCAACCTTCCCATTTATATTTACAGGAAAGTATCTATTTGTAAATATAATATTTGAAGGAATCCACTCTGGTGGCATTACATGAAAAAAATTAGTTAAATTTTTTCTCACTATCACTTCTTCAACATTTTCATACTTTTTTATAATTAGAACAATTGTTTCCCCTTCGATTTTATGTGGAACACCTATCACAACACATTGTTCAATTTCTTTTATAGTCTTTAAATGATTCTCTATTTCTTCAGGACTTATCTTAATACCTCTACGCTTAATAAAGCGATTCATTCTCCCACAAAAATAATAATACCCATCTTGATCGACATAAAATATATCCCCCGTCTTTAGTGTTCTTTCTTTCTCAGAAAAATGAAACACTTCATTTGTCGAGTTATTATCATATAAGTACCCTGCCATCACATTCTTACCTGATACTATCAATTCCCCCTTTTCCATTATTCCAACTTTATGTCCATTTTTATCTATTATCTTTACTTCTATTCCGTCCAAAGGAATACCACATGACCCATTCAATATTTTATTCCAATTATTATCCATAATAAAAACTCTTTTGCATTCAGTAATTCCGTACATAGGAATAATTTGTACATTCGGAAAAATATTGTGAAATTTTTGAATAGATTCAACATTAAGAGTATCACCTGTCGATGAGATATAACGTAAAGTATTTAATTTAGTATTTAATCGTCCACTGCATAATAATAATTCAAAAACAGTTGGTACAAGTGGCAATCCTGTTACACCATATTTATTTATTATTCCTGGTATCCTCTGCACGAAATCGAATCCATTAAGCAGTATTATGCTAGCACCAACTGAAAATCCAAGAAAAAGTTGATATAATCCATAATCAAATGACAACGGAATTCCAACCAAAATATTATCTTTCTCTGTATTTTTAATTCTTTCATTTATTTTATGAACAGAAAATATCATAGCATTTTCCGTTTCCATTATACCCTTTGGAAAAGACGTGGATCCAGAAGAATAAATTATACATTGAATTTTTTCAGCAAAATAATTTGCTTTCCTTTTTGGGCTAAAAAATGGATTTCTCGTTAATATTCCTGCAGATATATCAAAAATAAAATCTGCATTACTATTTTTTAATATGTATTCATAACGGATAGAAGATATTTTTTCAGATAAAGGAATAAAAATAACTTCCATTTTCATGCATAAAAAAACTTGAATTACGAAAATATCAGTATTCTTACCAATTATTATCACTATATCTCTTCTTTTTACCCCTGCCAAAATATACATATCTTCATATAAATTAATTATATTTTTCAATTCATAAAAAGTATACTTCTTATCTTCATAAATAAGTGCAATTTTTTTGGGTCTAACACAACAATTGTATTCTATGCACTCTTTATATAACATTTACTCATCCTCTTTGATCATAGTCTCAAATATTTTATATTTTTTCTTTTTACTTATATAGTCAGCAAATATAACTCTCACATTTCCATCCAAAGCCTCACGTGTTCTTTCTGTTATTTCTTGATAATATATATCCTCAAAATCTAACCCTTTATCTAGATAATATACAAATAAATTCTTTTCCCTCTGTTCTACCCTAAAATGTCGAATAATATCCTTTGAGATTCGTTCCTTATTGATAACATTATGAATAATTTTTTTAAATACAATATCTCCTATTGCATCATAACCATAAATAGTATTCGCTCTTCGTCCTCCTAACAATTCAACTACTAGACCTTGTTTGCCACAACTACATCTTTGTCTTGATACAATCCCAACATCTCCTGTATTATATCTTAAAAACGGCATTTTTTTTGCAATAAGATTTGTCGTAACAATAATAGGATTATCGTTCTCATCATATATATTTTCCAAAATCACATTATCCATTACATGCATACTACCACTTGGACATTCATATGCCATAGCCCAACACTCTCTGTTTCCATAATGCATAATAGTTCTACATTTAAATCTATCCTCTATATATTTTCGTACAAAAATGTCGGCATACTCACCTTGTAATTCTATAAATTTTAATGTATCAATAGGTTCAACCACCTTATCTTCTATCTTTTTTGCATAATTATACAAAGTCGAAGGCGATCCACATAGCCACTCCGCATTTTGAGCAGCTATAGCTTTAAATATTTTCTGTATATTATCATCAGAATAGTTTGCAAAATCAATAGAATACTTATCATTTACGCCCATCAAAGGGAAAAAAGTTTTATTTCGCACTGTCACATCCCATTCTTTTCTACATTTCCACTCTGCCAAAGCAAGTAACATTCTCTCTTGTTTTGTCTTATAACATCTAAATGGTTCTCCTGTTGTTCCAGATGTCAATTCATATGTAATAAAATCATCCGATTTTGAAAGATACGATTCAATGTTATAATTAATGTCCTCTCTACTTATAATTGGAATCTTTGAAAGAATTTCATTTATAGAACATTCTAAATCAAACTTAAACTTTGGTATTCTTTTTTCATAATAATCATTATTATGTCTCAAATATTCAAGTAAATCAACCAACGCCTTTTTTTGTTGTGATTCCATATTAGCAATATTCTCCTTCAACTATCTTAAGTAATTCAGCAAGTGCAGCGGAAGCGTCTTTTCTATATAAAATATCTCCACTTTTTTTTGCTTCCAATGGATAAGGAACAAATCTATCATTCTTATCCCAATATCCTTCTGGATCAATATGAATTACTTTTAACCCTGCTTTTCTTGCTGCAGCCTGAATCTTTCTCCTATCAGCATGGCATCCGACACTGATTAGAGATTTTGCCTTCTTATCAAACTCAACATTTGGAAATAGATTCTCAAATTCATATCTTCGCAAAAAGTATTCATCCAATCCAAGCTGAATTGGAACTCCATCAAAATTATTTGTAAAAATAGGTTTTAAAAACACTTGATTATCCATTAACTTTTTCAAAAAAACATAAAAATCCGATTCTGCCTTAGCTAAAAAACACTGTTTATACATAGTTGAAAAAAGTTTATATTGATTTTCTGTGTGAGCAGCAACTTCATAAGCCAATTTATCTTTTTCTGGACTTAATATAAATGTGTTATTACTCTTATCAGTCACATAATAAACATCATGTAGAAAATTGAGCGGTGGTATACCTAATTCAATTGACGGTCCACATCCCAATTCTATATGAGCAGGCAAATATTTCTTTATTTCGCCTATATCACTAATAACCTCATAATTTCCATCAATATCCTTTATGCGTGGTCCATTATTTAAAATTCCCCATGCCTTACTCTTTTCTAATGCATTTTCTTTTTTATTCTCAGTACATACTTGTATCTCTAAAATTCTGTAATATTCCGGAAATTTGCGCCCTTTATTACTATCTTCTTGTTCTACTTGTTTATGCCAAATTCTATAGAATAAATTACCTTTCTTGTACTCTTCAAATGAAGAATCTTCAAATATCTTTTTCCAACCACCTTCTTGCAGTCCTCTTACTATATCGTTATAATACAATGCAATTTCATCTTTCGGAAATGTTACATGAATCCACAAATAAGATTCAACCATACAAAGATTATATGAATTATTTTTCTTAATTATCTCATAATAATGAGAATAATGAATCATTCTTCTTCTCATATCATTTCGACTTTTCCAACCTGATTCATGTCTTGTTCCAAACATTTGATTTCTTCGCCATATTCCTTCATCAAGCTTCCTATTTCTAAACTTATAATTATCCTGATAATTCTCATAATAATTATCCCATTTACTTATTAATTCTTGGCTTAGATTATTTACAATTATATATGGAAAATTCATATCTTTTTACGCAGATGTTTTTAAAAATCAAACATCTTTTCCTTTCATTTATTATATTAATCACGAACCACCAGCTCTGCTAGGGGATTTATACTGTTTCATTAAAATTGGTTGGTAGACGTACCCATTACAGGGCACGTCCCCTTTAGAACCTGGCATGCAGCTTTCCCGCACCGGACTTCCCCGTGATATATTTGCTCGAGTCATATCTTCTAAATACTTCTCTATCTCTGTGTATGATTTCCTCCAGCCAATACTTCCTTTGCTTATATTACACGGTTTGTTGTCAAATTACATCCGTCTCTATGTACGTCATTTTGTTTCTCCATGTAATGCTATACCACGTAATCACCCTTCCCTCTAATGGAATTGCCCATCTTCTTTAGTACTATGAGGATTTTCCAACTGCCTATAATCTATTTGTCCTCCCTATATTGTCAAGTGATTTTCCTTAAAAATCAAGGAATTTTAATGTTTTTATGTCAAGTAAATGAGCCAAGGAGATGGACATTTCTCTGTATCTGGTACGAAAATAGAGGGTGAAGGATACACGAAGTATAACGTCTTTGTTTTCGCTTTGCATGTCCTTGTGTATACTCATCCTTCTATGGCAGAGTACCTCCCGTGTGTGCCAGGAGCACCGTTCTACGGCTCCTAACTTCCTTCGTTCCGCCTGTCCATAACTAGGGGGGCAGCTTAGCTCCTTTACAGGGTCCTGCCCTATGGAAAATATTCCTGTCGACTACTGGCTCATTCTTTGTATTAAGTCTTACTGACCTGTTTTGTATGATTCCGGATCAGGCACCTTGCGGCGGACGTTTGCTCAATTCTTTCCTCATATCTTTCAGCTTTCCTGTTACAGCTGAACTCAGCACTCAGCAATCATTACTATGGGTTCAATTCAACCGTAACAGGGTATTGTCTGTCTGGGATTCCTGTTGCTATGCTGTCTGTACCTGCTGCCGCCGGATGTCCCCCAGCAGTTTCCCGACATCATAGTCCACGCCCTTGGTCAGTATTGTATAGAATACCCTTATGACTTTACAGGCCATCGCTACCACTGACTGCATCTTTTTTAATGGATTTTCCTTGCGTGTCCGGTAATACTCATGTATCTACCTGAACTCCGCATTCTTCCCTATCAGCGATATCGCAGCCTCATACAGCACATACCTCAGACGTTTCCTTCCACGGTAGCTAATCCGGCTTTCGCCGTTATGCTTGCCTGAGTCGTTTGCCACGATCGCATATCCTGCCAGCTTCTGCAGCTGTTTGGGGTTATCAAAACGTCCGATGTCTTCCACCTCTGCAATAAAGCCGCTGACTGTGACCAGCCCGATTCCATTAATGTCCATCAATTTATCGACATATGGAATCTCTTTCAATTTTTCCTCTATGTCCTGAAGCAGCTCATCCAGTTTTGACGCATATACATCCATGTCATTCAGCAGATTTTTCGGTTCAATCCTTGCTGCCTACGCTATGCTCTGCTACCGATACCAGGGCCTTTTCCCTCTTCATTCCGGCGCCTCTCAGCTTCGCATCCCTCCAGATCCGGTTCACAACTTCTGCCCCCAGTTCCATGATGTCCACCGGCAGCGGTGCTGTTTTCAGCACCACCCTTCCGCTGACCGCCTTCAAATCCCCATAAACGTCTTTATATTCAGGGAAGTAGATGGAGAACCATCTTGCAAGCCTGTTCTTGACCCTCATGAGTTCCTCTTGCGTCTGGAAACGCAGGTTCGATAAACTCCTGATTTCTGCATGGATACCGGTCGGTATATAAGGGTACAAGAACCGTCCCTCGTTAACGTGTGCAGCAATCGTTTTCGGATCTTTACGATCATTCTTGTTGGAATTGTTGTCATCAAGCTCTTTCGACTTCTTGACATGATGGGAATTCACATGCATCGGCTTCATCCCGCTGTCCTGCAGGAATTTCCCGAGAACAAACCAGTAGTGTCCTGTCGACTCCATGCCGAAAATCACTGCGGTCTTGCCATGCTTCTCTGTTATCTCCTCCATCCATGCCTTTAATGTCCTGAACCCCACCTCCGTGTTGCTGAACTCCAGCGGTCTCCTGCTGTACTCATAATTACGCCAGTCAAATGCCCTAGCATAATGAGTCTTGCTGCAGACATCAATTCCAACAATTAAAGTTTTTTCAGTAATGGATGCAATCTTTGCGTTCTGTGTGTTACAATTCATCTTGGATACCTCTCTGTTCAATAAGATTTTTACTAACCGTCCAAGTCAGCAAATCTTATTTTACTCTGAGGTATCTTTTTATCAACCACCCTTCTTGGAATTCCCTATATTTGAATTATACAGGAAACTCCTTCTTTAGTTGTTAGACATACCATTTATACATTATTGATTTTTTTTGTAATATCTGATATGGAGACTACAGGATTTCCCCAGTTGACACAATGTCATTGTTTAACATGGCTGACCTAAGACCCCATGATGCTGTGTATATTCTCACCAAAACGATCTATACACATTTTGCCTTCCGTTATGAGCAAAACGTCGGCGCACCAATTTGCTATATTTCTGGTCTGAAATACCTTATGACCCTATTATCTTGCTATCTACGCTGAGCACACACTGTTGCCAGTGCACACCCAAGACTCGCTACTGGTGGTTTAGTTAATCCTTTCCAGACGGGATTTCCACCCGTTAAACATTGTATCCTTTGCTGGGCGCACGCTCATTTATAGTATTAAAATTATTTACTTTCTACATAATTAATAACAAGACTCTCAAGCATTGAATAATTTGTTAATTTTTCCACTATAAAATCTTCATCTTTAAATTGTATTTCAAATTCCTCTTCAATCAGTACAATTAACTCAACAAAATCGATTGATTCATAATTTAATTGTTCTAAAGTTAATTCTTTATTTAAAAAATCTATTTCATCATCAATTCGAGCTTTTTCTTTCACCAATTCCATTAATCTTTTCTTTATTTTTTCTTTCATAACCAATTCTCTTTTCTTTAAATTATTTAATAATCTTAAATTTCTTAGCAAGTTCTTATCAATCAAAAATACAATCATGAATAATCTAGGGATAGCTTAATGTACTCCAAAAAAATTACAAGCATTCGAGTATGTTATTTTTGCCACCTCATTCTCGCTTATACTTTTTATCTCTGCAATTTTTTTTACCACTATTGGTAATGATTTAGCTGAAGTTCCAATTCTATTTTCGTTGCCTTCAACACTGACAAATGGTGAATCTGACTCCAACAATATCATCTCTAACGGCATATACTTAACTGCTTCTTGCAAATTACCATTTTCACTTTTAGTTATTCTTCCACCTATACCAAAATACTTTACCCCAGCATCAATAAATTTTTCCATTATATTTTTATCGTATGCAAAACAATGAATCTCTGCTTCCGTTTTTAATGGATTTCTTTTCAAAATTTTCAACACCTCTTTGGCAGCATTCTGAACATGTAAAACCAATGGTTTTTCTTTTTCGTATGCAAATTCCATGAAAAATTTCAAAAATATAATTTGATTTTGAATTTGATCTGTACTTAATGTTTTACTTGATAAATCCAAACCGGATTTTATCGCAACAACCCTATGATTTTGAACTAATTCTTTGAAGCATCCTAGTTTTTCTTTTTCCCATAATCCACTATCCATCGCACACTTAGGATGTAACCCTTTTGCAAAAAAAACTTCAGGATACTTTTCTTCAGGAAAATATTCCATCGCACGGTAATTGCTTTCATACGTAATCGGTGCAATTATCATTTTTTTTATTCCAACTGCACGCATATCATTAATATATTTATTCTTATCCCGAATTAATGGATAATCCGGATGGGCATGTGTTTCAAAATATTCCATTTTCCACTCTCATTATTTCTTATTTAATACATCAGCAAACTTTCTTGCGGATAGTACTATTTAGTTACAAACAAATTTATTACTGCTAGAACAAATATTCCAATTGCTATCAAATAAAAGCTACTAATAGCATTTGTTTTTATGACCAAAGAAAACATGAAAGATCCTAATGGCATCAAAACTCCTGCTGCTGCATTTATAACACTAAATACACGTCCAAGATATTCATGTTCAACATTGATTTGAATATATGTCATAAATTGAATATTAAATATTGTCATAGTACAACTACATAGCAAAAAAGGAACTAAACAAATAATGATATTCTCTGTATAACTAACAATAGGAATAAAAAACAAAAAAATACCTATCATAAACAAAAAAATTTTCAAAAATTTCTTTGATTCATGAATATGTGATGACAATTTTGAATTAATCAAAGAGCCTATAATTCCTCCTATTGCTTCAATGACCAATACCTTACTATAAAAATCTGATAAAACACCTATGTACATTACATTTGTATATGGAACTAGCAGATTATAACCGGCCAAAAAAAAGTTTACAAAAGAGGAAATAATAATCAGTCCAAGTATTTGCCTTTCATTAAACAAATATCTAACTCCTTCAAAAATTCTTTCCCATAATGAACTTTCTTTTGTTTTCTCGCTACAACTACATTCTTCTATTGTAACTAAATACGCCTCTGATATACCAGAAACCAAAAAAGTAATACCATCGAATAATAACGCCCCTTTTATTCCAATTATATTTACTAGGAATAACCCTATTGTAGGACCTATAACCATTATAGCTTCGTTTCCGGCATTAGAAATCGAATTATATGTGTTAATATTATCTTTATGTATTAATTCACGTACTATTGATTTATATGTTGGTCCATTAAATGAACTAATGATAGCTAATATAATGTTTGCTAAAATTAAGGCTACAGCTACCATTTTTAATTCTACAAAAATCGATGATACAAAACAAATTACTGCACTCAATAAATCCGTTAATATCAAAATTTTCTTCTTATTGCTCCCATCAGATATTGCTCCTCCTATCAAATTAAAAATAAATAATGCAACCCTTTCTGAGCCTTGATATATTCCTAGTATCACCGGTTTATCTGTAAACATCTTTACCAATAAACAACTATTTGCATAATCAAATATGACATTTCCTATTTTGGATGTCCACCTTCCAAAAATCAATATTTTTTCATTAGCTAGTCTTTTATTCATATTTTCATTTCCTCTTCTGTAATAATGTAACATGCATCATTTAAAACAGTAATTAGTTTAATAAACTCTTTTTTCTCGTTTGCATATATTATGCCAAATACAAATATTGTATATTGCATACCATCTTCGTTTGGAATTATTATTTCTCCTGGGCTAATCAAAAAATGTTTGTTATAAATTTCTATTTTCTCTGATAATTCGTCTTCTCTTATGCCAATCTCTTTCACTTTTCCAAAATTTGAATTTGCATATGTTAAGAAAAAATAATAACCACTAGTTATTTTTTTTTCATCCCGTAGATAAAAATTGATTTTTTTACTCATCATAGTATCCATATACATATTAAAATACTCAATTTGAGTTTTATTTCTATGTAACTCATACATACACCCACCACCACCAGGGCGAACAGCATTTTCTAAAACATATAATTTTTCATTCATCTCTCTTAATTCTGTATGCGTAACTCCATATTGTATTCCTATTGCATGCCCAACGCTATGTACGATCCTTGTTATTTCATCTTTTTTTTCACTAGACAAATCCTTGTCGATATAATATACATAATCAGGAAACATATTTCCTACTACATTATGTAATCTCGACGATATCATTGTACAAATTGGAATTCCATCATTCCAAATTACATCTACCGCATATTCGTCACCCGATATATATTCTTCGCACAATAGCTGCCCTATACCATCATGATAATATTTTCTATGAATCATATTTTGCATAAAAATACGCTTTGAATATTGTAGAAGTTCTTCTCGAGTTTTAACCAAGAACACACCATTGCTTCCATAACTATTAGAAGGTTTTAAAACAACTGGAAATGATATATTTTTACAATTCTTCACTTCTGAATAATTCATAAATACTTGTGTAATAGGGTATAAAATATCATTCTTTTTTAAGTATTGTTTTAATAAATATTTATCTCTAGTTATTTGTCCACTTATTTGAAATGTTAAAATCCCAGTTTTTTTAGAAATATCACCTATTCTGTCCACAAATTTGTCATCAATACAAAAAATATATTTAAATTTTATTCCTATACACATAATATCCTTTGATATTCCATCTACATCATAATTTGATGAAAAGAAAATTCTACTATTATTTTTTATGCATTCTGGCATATATTTTGGATTACCAACCAACAATGCATATATTGTATTTGAATATTTCATATACTCATCAAGTAAATAATATCCAGAGCTAATCATAAGTCCGTTCAATTTCTTCTCCTATCTATACAAAACAGTTTTCTATCTCTTGTATTCTTCACAAGATTGCGAAATCAAAAATTCAATATATTCTATCCCATCTTTTCATCAATTAGCTGTTTTAAATCTAATTCAAAATGAGTAATTAACGCTTTAATTTTTCTCGAAGCCTTTATATTTACTTGCACTTCTTTTAAACTTTTATCTACTAAAATTTCAAATCCTATAACATATTTTCTTTCATGATTTGGAAGCCAAACCTTCTTATTTCGATATTCATCTAATTCTTTCATTTTCCATTTCACACACATAGAGACTGGTTCCATAAATTCCTTGAATGATATATTTTGAAATATCTGTTCTTTATATTGTTCTGCATTTAAATACGGGTTATTTCTATAATAACGAAATTCTTGAATAAATTTAGTTTGATCAGTTACCACAAATATATAATCATCATGATAATCTCCAAATGATTGCAAAATAGTATTATTGATTTTCCTTCCACCTGATGTAATATATAAAGGAATTCCATCCTGTTTCAGTACTTTTTTAAGGAATTCAGTTATAATAATGGCCCAATATTCTTCTAAGGTTATCGTAGAATTACAAATTCTTTTTTCCTTTCTAATTATGAAACTTAAATATTCCATTTCATCACATATAAATATATCTACCAGTTCTTTTTTCAATCTTGCATACTCTTTAAAATCAACTAGTTCATTACCAACTAATGACGCTATATACTCTTCAAATATTTTATTATCATTTTTATAATAATTAAGATTAATCCCCTTTCCATTTTCACTTATCATGATTCTTCCATCTGTAATAACATGATTAAATATTCCAACAAACTCAATTTTGCCATTATACACAAAAATAGCTCCATCATATAGTAATCTTGAAAATATCGATCTATGGATCATTTTTTCTGCCATTTTAAATAAAATCAACATTTTTTCTCTTGAACTTTTTAACTGATACACCGGAAAGTCACCATATTTCATCTTCATTACATAAATGATTTGATGAATAAACTTATTATGACCGCATCTGTCATCAGCATCCTGATCGTCTTTATCGTGCTG
>ERZ808054.1588-NODE-1588-length-12184-cov-3.912282_pt1 | contig 12184 bp, 6 predicted proteins | sample MGYA00380201_ERZ808054 | MGnify/ENA primary metagenome ERZ808054 (study PRJEB31490, sample SAMN06133419) | mouse gut metagenome | isolation source: Z5_2 | host: mice | place: China: Chengdu | collected 2015-05 ... | reverse complement strand
AAGGAACAGGCGGAGAAATGCAGAAGTATAAAGTTATCGTAACGTGGGAAGCTGTTTATGATATAGTCGAAATTGCAGATTATATAGAAGCGCAGTTTGGGATAGCGAGGGCTGACCGCTTTCAGGAAGAGATAAAGGAACGTTTGGATAAATTTGAAATATTTGGCGGTATTTTCGGAAAGACGTATCTATGTTATCGTGGATATTCTATTTACAAAAACCCATTTCCGCCGTCTGTTATTTTTTATATTATTATGGAATCAGAAAAAGAAATCCATGTTTTAAGGGTGTTGAGAGAGGAACGTGATTGGGAAAGCATTCTTGCAAGGCAGCATGATTATACATACTAAGTGAGTAGGACAAAAGATAATAAAATCAATTACAGAATAGCATATTTTAATCTTTCTTTATGACACGTTTACATCATAGTCTGTAAGCGTTTCCATAATGGCTCATAGTCTTTAAAACGAACCCCCAAATTTAAAATAATTTTTAAACAACTGCTGCCCATTGGAAATCATCTTTATGGCAGCAGTCGTTTATTTTAAACTCCAAAAGCATGGCTTGTTTTTTCTATTCCGTCTTTCGAGCGACAGCCTTATGTAACGGCTGTTATTCGCTGTTTTGCTTGTTTCTATAGTAACGCCAGCTTTTTGAAACTCAAACCGCAGGTTATTTATCTCCCTTGACAGACGGTTTGGCGTAGATGGAATTCTTACATCTTCCGGGGACATAAATTCGTCAGTTATCGCCTGTAGGGTCAATTAAGGCTTTGATAAATATACACATAGTCGTTTTGCCTGAACCCTGTTCTCCATTTACTACAAGGCATGGGTGTTCGATATCTCAGATAAGCAAGGTGACGAGGTAGGCAATAAATACAGCCCTTTCACTTTCGGGTACTCTGCAATACTTAAAATGCTGGAAACAAAGCTGATAATGTTGCTTTTACATGGAATGTTCTTGCTGATTTTGAGGTAGAACAGATCATAAATGGAAATCAGATTACATTATGCGTTGATAATGAAAAAGTTATAGGAAGTACATTTGTATTACAGGTTGTTGCGGATAGTAAAGTTATGGATGAAATAAAAATACTGGTAAAAGATGAATTATAAGTAATGGAAATACCCCTGGATGGATTTAGAGGTTTAGGAGTATTTTTTGAGGAAATTATTATTTAAAATAATATACCATCTCTCGTCAAAATATGCTACAATACTCCATAGTTAGATTAGGACAGCGTAGGGATAGTCTGGTGGCTGTGCTTTCCGGGAACGGAAAGGAGGTACATATGGATACGTTAGAAGTTTTGACGTTGCTGTTAGTTATATTCGCAGCTTTATCTTATCTCGACAACCATCATAAAAAGTAAGACGGCTATCTCCTACGACCAATAGGGGATAGCCTGTAACAACTTAAATCAATACTATAAGTTTCCGGTGACAATCATCGGACATGCACAAATCCTATAACTGTCTCTAAACTGATTATAAATGATACCTTGCTTATTTGCAAGTGTTAATTTAGGAAATGGGGATGTTTTTTATCCCCATTTTTTCAATCTTAATCGGCTCTCTATGCATTTTTTGTATTCTCAATGTGCAATTATCTGTTTTGAAGTTCTGAAAGCTTCATACAGAGGTTTTTAAACTGAATAATTCTTTTTTAAGCAGCTTTAACATAATCCAAAATGAAGATTTTGCTTGCAATTTTTTCTATATTATCCAAAATGCCATCAATTTTCTCTGCGACTGAAGAAACTAAAAATTCTTCTCCACATTGATTGCATTTCAAACATGGAACATTTTCTATAAGGAAATAATACAATCACTTCATCTATTTTAGGCAAATAGTCTATCATAAAATCAAATCGTCCATATTCCTCAGCATATCTGTATCTTAGGGCATTTCCGTATTCTTCGGTTTCAATTCCAAGCATCCCCAAACCGCCAAAAAAATAAGGAACAAAAAGAATATTTCAGAGAAAGAAAAAACCCTGTAAATCCATGATTTACAAGGCTTCCCAAGGGTTAAATGCGGAAGATGGGACTTGAACCCACACGACATTGCTGCCACAAGATCCTTAGTCTTGCTCGTCTGCCAGTTCCGACACTTCCGCATTCGTACACTCTTTTACCGATGCCGTTATTTCCCCTGCACCGCAAGTGATATATTATCATTTATTTTGGGAAAAGTCAATCTGTTTTTACAAAATTTTTAAGGAATTTTAACAGTTCAGGTTGAACTGCTAAAGAAATTTTCCAAAACCGTATTTTTGAATTCCGGGACCTGTGTTCTTTGCCTGCTGTTTGCCCATATGGTTGTATTTTTGTGCATATTGCATACTTGCCGGATTGGGTAGTATCCGGTATAATTAAAAATGTATATAACAGCAATTCTTTTTAACGGATTACATATTCTGTAACCCGGATTCCAAGACATATTAACATTATAATTAATGAAAAAGCAGGAAGTTTATACCAAAGAGTCAAACAGTGAAGGCATTAAGGGAACAGGAAATATGGGAGTACCGCAACGCTTAACGAAATGACATTGCGGGATTTAGTTTGTCCAAAGAGTATGGATTCGGATGGGAAAAGGAGGGACCATGCATTTTTTGTCGGAAGTATACTGGGATAAAGGGGCGGGGGATGTGAACCAGGATTCCGTTTCGCTCCAGGAGGTGGGAATCTGCCGGGAAAAGGTTGTTTTTGCGTTAGTCTGTGACGGCATCGGCGGACTGGCACAGGGGGAGACGGCGAGTGGTTTTGTGGCGGAGCGGATGACGGAGTGGTTTTACACGGAAGGAATCCCGATGCTCAGGAAAAAAAGGGGACGGAAGAAGCTGGGCAGGGCAGGGCTGCGTGCGCTGTATGGCTGTAACGGGGAGATGAATGCCTATGCGGGGCGGCGGGGGATGAAATTCGGTACCACCGTAACGATGCTTCTGTTACAGGGAAAACAGTACATACTTTGGCATAGCGGCGATACGAGAATGTATCGTATCTTTGCAGGATTGCGGGGAGTGGGAATGAAGCGCCTGACGACGGACCATACGGTGGATAACCGTACTTTGGTGCGTTGCATCGGCAGTTTCCCCTGGAAAGAACCGGATGTAAGGTTTGGGAGAATTGAGAGGAAAGATGTGCTGCTTCTTTGTTCTGACGGTTTCCGCAACCGGATAACGGAAGAAAAAATAAAGGAAGCCCTGCACCCGTCTTTCCTGGTTTCCCGGGAACAGATGGAGATGCGTCTGCGGGAACTTGCCGGTTATGTGAAGCGTCATGGGGAAACGGATAATATTTCCGCGGTGGTGCTCAAAGGCTGTTAAAGGACATGCCATGGGAAACAAGAAAAGAATAATAGGAAAAAAAGGAATAAAACAATAGGAAAAAAAGAGGAATTGGAAAAAAGAATAAGAAAAAAGAATGGGAAAGAAGTATGGACCAAAAAGGAATGGAACTTAAAGTATCGGATGATACAAAAAGAGTGGGAACGGCAAATGACGTATTCCGGGCTATGCCCTTTAAGGAAAAATACGTGTTTTGCAGGGAACTTGGAAGCGGCGGCAGCGGGACGGTATTTCAGGCATATGACCGGCACCTGGAATGTCACGTGGCGGTGAAACGGTTCCGGGCGGGGGACGGGATACCCGGACGTGAGCTGGAAATGTTAAAAGAACTGCGTCACCCGGCATTTCCTGCCGTCATGGATTACCTGGAAGAAGACGGATACCGGTATTTGGTGATGGAGTATATTGAGGGAAGGAATCTGGCGGATTACATCAGGGATAAAGGCGCCGTCAGGCAGGAACAGGCAGTGCAATGGGCACTGGAGCTGGCGGAGGTGCTGCGCTGTCTCCATGAACGGGAATGTCCGGTGGTTTACCGTGACATGAAACCGGCGAACGTGATCATAGACGGGAAAGGGAAAGTGCGTCTGGTGGATTTCGGAACGGCGCTTCCGCGTTATCAGGATGGGCAGGAGGAATATGCGGGAGGAACATGGGGATATGCGGCTCCCGAACAGTTCAGCGCGGCCGGCGGCCGGGGGGCGGACGAGAAAAGCGATGTGTACGGACTGGGCGCTACGCTGTTCCACATGCTGACCGGCTGTGACCCGTCCAAACCGCCGTTTCTGATGCAGCCCATACGCTCTTATGACCGCAGTCTTTCGGCGGAATTGGAGCGCATTGTCGGAAAAGCAACGGAGCGGGAAAGGGGAAAACGGTATCCGAACATACGGCAGATGAAGCAGGCGTTAGAAAATTACGGGAAGGGGGACCGGGTCAGGGAATACGCGGCGAGGACGGTGAAACTGGCATACGCTGCGGCGTTGGGCGGATGCATGTTTGTCTTTTTAAGGTCGTGGGCATGGCTGGAAAAGCAGGGATACCGTCCGGCAGGCGGAACCAAACCATATGCGGCGGAAGAACGGCTGCTGTTGGCGGCAGGAGGGGTATTATTGTTGTGCATTGGAAAGGGCATGGTGGCAAAGTGGTTTTCGAGGGGCTGCCGGAGTATCCGGCAGGAGAAAAATGTGCTGCTGACCGCCAAAAGGGGGAAAGGGCTGGTAAGCGTGCTGTTGTTGGCGCTGCTGGCGGCCGGAACGGTAAACAACATCCGCGTATCGGCGGAAAACAAACCTATGGAACCCATGGGGGAAATGCGGACGGAAGCGTCGGAGCAGGATTTGTTTGTTGTGGTACGCAGCGGCAAAGGGCAGAAACTGTTGGTACGTTATGACGCGGAATATTCCCTGACCGAAACGCTGAAACTGGAACTGCCGTTAAAGAATTTTGCACAGGGGGAGCATTATGAACTGCGGCTGGAATGCACCAACCGGGAGACGGGGGAAACCAGCAGCCGAATTTTCTACCTGAAAGGGCTTGAACCATAACCGGCAAATGAGGTATCATAGGGGTATGCAAATCCGGAGACGGAAAGCAGAAATACGGAATACCTGTAAAGTAAATATATAATGAAAAAGAAAATAAGCGGGGGCAGGCATATGCACAGGGAACATACGAAAACCATACAAATCGGGAAAAAAGCCATCGGAGGCGGCAATCCCATCCTAATCCAATCCATGACGAATACAAGGACGGAAGACGTGGCGGCAACGGTGGGGCAGATACACCGTCTTGAGGCGGCAGGGTGCGAAATCATCCGTTGTACCGTTCCGAACATGGAAGCGGCGCTGGCATTCCGGGAGATTAAGAAGCAGATTTCCATTCCTTTGGTGGCGGATGTCCACTTTGATTATAAGATGGCAATTGCCGCGATGGAAAACGGTGCGGATAAGATAAGGATTAATCCGGGCAATATCGGCGGACGGGATAAAGTCGCCGATGTGGTGAAAGCGGCAAAAGAAAGGAATATTCCAATCCGCGTGGGTGTCAACAGCGGTTCCCTGGAAAAAGAACTGGTGGAAAAATACGGTGGCGTTACGGCGGAAGGGATTGTGGAAAGCGCGCTTGATAAAGTGCGGATGATTGAGGATTTGGGATATGACCGTATGGTCATCAGCATTAAATCCTCGGATGTGATGATGTGTATCAAAGCCCATGAAATACTGGCTGGGCAGACGGATTATCCGCTGCACGTGGGTATTACGGAGTCAGGGACGCTGTTTAGCGGAAACCTTAAGTCCGGCATCGGGCTTGGCGTGATTTTATACCAGGGCATCGGGGATACCATACGGGTATCCTTAACCGGCGATCCCGTGGAGGAAGTCAAATCGGCGAAGCTGCTTTTGCGCACGATGGGACTGCGCAGGGGCGGTATCGAAGTGGTGTCCTGCCCGACGTGCGGGAGGACGAAGATTGACCTGATCGGACTTGCCAACCAAGTGGAACAGATGGTGGCGGATATCCCGCTGGATCTTAAAGTGGCGGTGATGGGATGCGCGGTGAACGGTCCCGGCGAAGCGAAGGAGGCGGACATCGGTATTGCCGGCGGCATAGGGGAAGGGCTGTTAATCAAAAAGGGCGAAATCATCCGTAAAGTACCGGAAGCGGAGCTGCTTTCCGTTTTACGGGAGGAACTGCTCCATTGGGGGGAAAAGTAAACAGGGGAATCATAAACAGGGAAAAGGAAAGTAAGAAAAAGAAAGCAGGGAAAAGAAAGCTGGTGAACCGTGAAAAAGTTTTTTGATGTGTTTCCCGCCCTCACATTGGACGGGAAAAGCAGGGATTTGTTTGAGCAGGTGGAGGTGGAGCGGATATCCTCCACGAAACGGAAGGATTTTCTGCGGGTTTATATCGTGAGCGACAGGCTGATTGAGAAAGAACAGATATTAAAAACGGAGGAAACCATTCGGAAACAGTTATTCCCTACTTTTCCCATGGTAATTAAGATATATGAAAAATACCATCTTTCTTCCCAGTATAATCCCGAGAAGTTTATGGATGTGTACCGGAACAGCATTCTTTTGGAGCTAAAGGAATACAGTCCCGTAGAGTACAATTTGTTTAAAAATGCGGATATTTCCTATCCGGAAGAAAACAGGCTTTTGTTAACCATTGAGGATTCGGTTCCCGCAAGGAGCCGGGCGGAGGAACTGGTCAGGATTTTGGATAAAATTTATAACGAAAGATGCGGTTTCCGGGTAGATATCGGTGTGGCATATAAAGAAAGCCGGGCAGGCAGACACAGGGAAGAAGACGAGCTGAAAATCGCAAGACAGGTGGAGGAAATCAGTGCAAGGGCCGCAGGTTCCCGCGGCTACGGCGGGACGGAAGAATCCTTTGTGACAAATGGAACAAATGGAGCGAATGGAACAAATGGAATAAAAAAGGCGGAAATGGAGCAGGGAAGCGGCGCACCCGGCATGGCGCAGGAACCGGGCAGGGAAAGCGGAAGAAGTGCCATAAACGCTGCCGACGGATCCGTGGAAAATACAACCGGCAGCGCAGGCACGCCGGCAGCAGGGAATGCTTCCGTTTCTGCGAAGAAATGGGATGCTTCCCAATCCGGGTCTTTCGGCAGTAAGGGGCAGAGCGGGTCCGGGGGAAGGAACGGGTTCCGTGGGGGACGCGATGCAAACCGGGGGGAATTCAAACGTGCGGTCAGGCGTTCGGACAATCCCGATGTGGTGTACGGGCGTGATTTTGACGACGCGGCGATGAACATCGAGGATATTATCGGGGAAATGGGCGAGGTGGTGATTCGCGGGAAAATCATAAATACCGACAAACGTGAGATTAAAAACGAGAAATCCATTCTTTTTTATGATATCACCGATTTCACGGATACCCTGACATTCAAGATTTTTGCCCAAAACGACCAGGTGGAAGAAATCGGGCAGGGGCTTTTTAAAGGGGCTTTTGTGAAAATTAAAGGAATGGCGGTGATTGACCGGTTTGACAATGAACTTACCATCGGTTCCATTGCGGGTGTGAAGAAAATACCGGATTTTACTTCGGCGCGTTCCGACAACAGCGTACGCAAACGGGTGGAACTCCACTGCCATACGAAAATGAGCGACATGGACGGGGTATCGGAAGCGAAGGATATCGTAAAACGGGCATACAAGTGGGGCCATCCGGCAATTGCCATTACCGACCATGGAGTGGTGCAGTCCTTTCCCGATGCCAACCATGTATGGGAGGATTTGTGGAAGGCGGAAAAGGGGAAACGGAAGGAAGCCGGCGATGCAGAGCCGGATAAACAGGATTTTTTTAAGGTCATTTACGGGATGGAAGCCTATTTGGTGGATGACTTAAAGGAAATCGTTACCGGCGACAAGGGACAGGATTTCCAAAGTACTTTTGTGGTATTTGATATTGAAACAACCGGATTTTCGCCTGTAAACAACCGGATTATCGAAATAGGCGCGGTGAAGGTAGAGAGTGGGGAGATTACGGGGCGTTACAGCGCATTTGTAAATCCCGACGTGCCGATTCCGTTTGAAATCGAAAAACTGACCGGTATTAACGACGCAATGGTTGTGGATGCGCCGGAAATTGATGCGGTTTTGCCGGAATTTTTTGCGTTCTGCCAGGATGCGGTTTTAGTGGCGCATAACGCGAATTTTGACATGGGATTTATCATGGAAAATGCCGGGCGTTTGGGGCTGCAAAGAGAATATACTTATGTAGACACGGTAGGTATCGCAAGGGTGCTGCTGCCCCATCAGTCGAAACATACGCTGGATGCGGTGGCAAAGACCCTGGGCATTTCCCTGGAAAACCATCACCGTGCGGTGGACGATGCGGAAGCAACGGCGGAAATTTTCATAAAATTCATTCCCATGTTAAAGGAATTGGGGGCGGATACGTTAAGCCGCGTCAATGCCCTTGGGGATTCCAATCCCGACATTGTAAAGAAGCTCCCTTCCTATCATGCGATTATACTGGCGAAAAACGATACGGGACGGGTGAACCTGTACCGCCTGGTATCCGAATCCCACTTAACGTATTTCAGTAAGCGTCCAAGGGTGCCGAAAAGCCTGCTGATGAAGTGCAGGGAGGGCTTGATCCTCGGAAGCGCCTGCGAGGCGGGGGAACTGTACCGGGCGCTGTTGGATGAAAAATCCGATGCGGAAATCGCAAGAATTGTAAATTTTTATGATTATCTGGAAATCCAGCCCACGGGGAACAATAAGTTCATGATTGCCTCTGACCGGGTGCGGAACGTAAATTCCGTGGAAGATATCGAGAACATGAACCGGACAATCGTGGAACTTGGGGAACAGTTCCAAAAGCCGGTAGTTGCCACCTGCGACGTGCATTTTTTGGATCCGGAGGATGAGGTATACCGGAGGATTATTATGGCGGGGAAAGGCTTTGCCGATTCGGATGACCAGGCGCCCCTTTACCTGCGTACCACGGAGGAGATGCTGGAGGAATTTGCTTATCTTGGCAGCGATAAGGCGGAAGAAGTGGTTATCACCAATACCAACCTGATTGCGGATATGGTGGAAACCATGTCCCCGGTGCGTCCCGATAAATGCGCGCCTGTCATTCCCGACAGCGATAAGACGTTAACCGATATCTGCTACAACAAAGCCCATGAAATTTACGGGGACGAACTGCCCGGAATTGTGGAGGCGCGTTTGAAACGGGAATTAAATTCCATCATTACCAACGGCTTTGCCGTGATGTACATTATCGCACAGAAACTGGTGTGGAAATCGGTGGAGGACGGTTATCTGGTGGGTTCCCGTGGGTCGGTGGGCTCATCGTTTGTGGCAACCATGGCGGGTATCACGGAGGTAAACCCTTTAAGTCCCCATTATTACTGCAGTGCATGTCATTACAGCGACTTTGAGTCTGAAGATGTGAAGGCATATGCGGGAAGGGCGGGCTGTGACATGCCCGATAAGGACTGCCCGGTGTGCGGCGCACCGTTAAAAAAAGATGGATTTGATATTCCGTTTGAAACATTTTTGGGATTTAAGGGGGATAAGGAGCCGGATATAGACCTGAATTTCTCCGGGGAATACCAAAGTAAGGCGCATAAATATACGGAAGTGATTTTCGGGGCAGGACAGACTTACCGTGCCGGGACTATTGGTACCCTGGCGGATAAGACGGCGTTCGGCTATGTGAAAAATTATTATGAGGAAAGGGGAAAGCATAAGCGGACATGCGAAATCAACCGGATTGTCACCGGCTGTACCGGAATCCGGCGCAGTACGGGGCAGCATCCGGGGGGCATTATCGTACTGCCGTTAGGGGAGGAAATCAATTCCTTTACGCCGGTGCAGCATCCGGCGAACGACATGACCACCGATATCGTGACGACGCATTTTGATTACCACTCCATCGACCATAACCTGTTAAAGCTGGATATTCTTGGGCATGATGATCCGACCATGATTCGTATGCTGCAGGATTTGACCGGCATCGATCCCGTTACGATTCCTTTGGATGATGCACAGGTCATGTCGCTGTTTAAGAACACGGAAGCGCTGGGCATCACGCCGGACCAAATCGGCGGCTGCAAGCTGGGGGCGCTTGGCATCCCGGAATTTGGCACCGAGTTTGCCATGCAGATGTTAATCGATACGAAACCGCAGGCTTTTTCGGATTTGGTGCGGATTGCGGGGCTTGCCCACGGCACGGATGTGTGGCTGGGGAATGCGCAGACGCTGATCCAGGAAGGGAAGGCAACGATTTCCACGGCGATTTGTACCAGGGACGATATTATGGTATACTTAATCGGGATGGGCGTGGAAAGCTCCCTTGCCTTTACCATAATGGAGAGCGTCCGCAAGGGGAAGGGATTAAAGCCCGAGATGGAAGAAGCCATGGTGGCGGCAAATGTCCCGGACTGGTATATCTGGTCCTGTAAGAAAATCAAGTACATGTTCCCGAAGGCACATGCCGCGGCATATGTGATGATGGCATGGAGGATTGCTTATTGCAAGATTAATTACCCGTTAGCTTTTTACGCGGCATTTTACAGCATCCGCGCCTCGGCGTTTTCCTACGAGCTGATGTGCCGGGGAAAAGAGCATTTGGAGAAAGTGATGGCGGACTATAAACAGAGGATGGATACCCTGTCCAAAAAGGAGCAGGATTCCTACCGGGACATGAAACTGGTGCAGGAAATGTATGCCAGGGGGTTTGAATTTGTCCCCATCGATATTTTTTCCGCCCAGTCAAGGCTGTTTCAGATTGTGGACGGCAAGCTGATGCCGTCTTTAAGCAGTATCGACGGATTGGGGGAAAAGGCGGCGGATTCCATCGTGGAAGCCGCAAAGGACGGTCCCTTTTTATCCAAGGATGATTTCCGCCAAAGGGCAAAGGTTTCCAAGACGATTGTGGACTTAATGGGCAGTTTGGACCTCCTCGGAAATTTACCCGAGTCAAATCAAATAAGTTTATTTGATTTTGTGTCGTAAATATAGTATAATATAATGAATTCTATTTTAAGGGTGGAGGGTACATATGTTTAATCAGATTTTTGGTAAATTTCTTTTGGAACAAAAGTTGATTTCTTCCGAACAGTTGGATGCGATACAGGACAACCAGAAAAAAACAAGGGTGAAGCTGGGTCTGATTGCCGTCAGCGAAAAATTGCTTTCGCAGGAGCAGGCAAGTAAAATCAACCGGAAGCAGGCGCTGGAGGATAAGCGGTTCGGCGATATCGCGGTGGAAATGGGCTATCTGACCGAAAGCCAGGTGGGGCGTCTTTTGAAACTGCAGGGCAATCCGTACCTTTCCTTTGTCCAGTCGGCGACGGAACTGGGGATTATGGACATCGGGCAGGTGGAAGCCGCCATGGACCTTTACCAAAGGGGAAACGGCTTTACGAATACGGACATGGAGGACTTCAGGAGCGGCGACGTGGACCGTATGCTTCCGCTGTATGTCAGGAGCCCGAAACAGTTTTCCACCGAGCTTGTGGGCGTGGCAGTCCGTACCATCATCCGTTTGATTGACAGCGAAATACTGGTGGAGCCTTCTTATGAGGTGGACCGTTATGAATTTGAGAATCTTGCCATGCAGGAAGTGGAAGGGGAGCACTCCATCCTGTTAGGGCTTGCCGGTGAGGGCAATAACCTGCTTGCCATAGCGGAGACGTTCGGCAGGGAAGAATTCGGTAAGATGGATGAGAATGCGTTTGATTCGGTCTGCGAGTTTATTAACTGCGTAAACGGTTTGTATGCATCGGAACTGAGCCTTCGGAATGTACAGGTGGATATGGTTCCTCCTACCTTTTACCAGGGCGGGCGTGTGGTTGCCGAAGATAAACTGCTGATTGTGCCGGTTTACGTAAAGAACCGCAAAGTCAGGATTGTGATTGCAACGGATACTGGTGTAAAGATTGAAGTATAATAGGTAAAGGCGCAGGAGGATAGGATTATGGCAAGAGTATTAATCGTGGACGATTCAAGGACATCCCGTAAAATGTTAAAAGAGGTTTTGACGGAAGCCGGATATGAGATTGCAGGGGAGGCAGCCAACGGGGAAGAAGGGCTGATTATGTATAAGCAGCTCAGGCCGGATGCGGTGACGATGGATATTACCATGCCGGTCATGAACGGTTTGGAGGCGTTAATCTGCATTAAGAAGGAAGATGACAATGCGAAGGTCATCATGGTAACGGCGGCAGGGCAGAAAGAGAAGATGGTGACGGCAATCAAGGAAGGCGCGGACGATTTCATTGCAAAACCTTTTGAACCGGAACAGGTCGTGGACGCTTTGAACCATGTGCTGCACAGGGATGTG
>ERZ808054.1587-NODE-1587-length-12190-cov-27.411376_pt1 | contig 12190 bp, 9 predicted proteins | sample MGYA00380201_ERZ808054 | MGnify/ENA primary metagenome ERZ808054 (study PRJEB31490, sample SAMN06133419) | mouse gut metagenome | isolation source: Z5_2 | host: mice | place: China: Chengdu | collected 2015-05 ... | reverse complement strand
TAAAGACTGGAGCAAATCTGTTTCTATCATACAGGTTTGCTCCAGTTTTGTATAGGTACCCACTATCTACCGTTTACTTTTATTTGGCGTTATTTGCCCCAAATAGGGCTTGAAAATTATTTTAGGTATTTTTATTGGCTTAAGTCTAAAAACGCTCTGAATAGGGCTATATGGAACTGATAGGATTTTTAATATTATGCCGGTGAAAATAAATGCGGGAAAAACATTTGGAAAGATAACGTGAAATTGTTTTACATTTTCATGATTATACGATATGATAAGAAAATCATATACTGAAGAAAGGACATGTCTGGAATGGTGGATCAAGTCGAAACGGATAAGGAAAGAGAGCAATTGGGAGTCAAATCAAATGATATCATGCAAAAAAACCGGTATTCGCTGAATGCAATGGAACAGAAGATAGTTATATATCTTATAAGCAAAATCAAACCGGAAGATAAGGAATTTGCCTGGTATGATTTTGAAATAAGGGAATTCTGTAAAGTCTGCAGGATCGATTATAACAATGGGAAGAATTACAAAGATGTAAAAGAAGCCATAGAGAATCTTCAAAAAAAGCAATTTTCGGTAGAAAACGAGAATGGAATAAAAATGTTATGTGCATGGATAAGTAAGGCGAAGCAGCAAAAGGGGAATGGAACAATACGTATCCGGCTGGATGAAGACCTGCGTGAATATCTTTTAGCGGTTTCTAAAAATTTTACTCAGTGTCAGTTATGTTCTATTCTTCTTATGAAAAGTCAGTATTCACCAAGAATCTATGAACTTTTAAAATTATATACATGGATGGGAGTCTGTTCTTTTGATATTGATAAGCTGAAAAGGCAGTTGGTGTGCGAAAATTATGAGAGATTTCCTGACTTTAAAAGGAATGTATTGGATATAGCTGTCAGGGAAATTAATGAATTTACAGATATAGAAGTATCATGGGAACCTGTCAAAATTGGAAAAAGAATAGCACAAATTAAATTTATTGTAAAACCGCAGGAAGGGAGGGAAAAAGCCTTTGCAGGCGGTGATTTATCTGAATTAGAAAAACTACAAGAGAAAATAGAAATGTTTGAAGAAGAACTGAGAAGAATGAAAGAGGAACTTAAGAAAATGAAAAATAATATAGAGAAGCTGCCATAAAACGGCAGCTCCTTTTTACTTTGCCTGAGCCATTGAAAATAAGGCTTCTTGTAGAAGTTTAGAGAAGTTGATATTATTTTTTTCAGCAAAAGTATTTAGCCATGCAGGTATGGTAAGGTTTTTTCTTACGGCTTTTTCGCCGTATTTTTCTTCGTAGGAATCAATGTCCAATAATAACATATTTATCATGCACCCATTTTCAGCAGTTATTTTTGAATAGTCAGAAGCAAGTGGTATTTGTTCTCCGTCTTCAAGTTCTCCTAATATCCATCCGCTGGCTGCATCAATTCCCATTTCGATTGCCTGTTCCAGATTTTTACCTTCCGTTACGCAACCGGGTAAGTCTGGGAATTCTACTACATATCCTCCGCTTTGATCTGAAAAAGGTTTAAATATAGCTGGATAAATTAATTTCAATATTTTCACCTCCATTTATTAGATTGAGTGAATGGGGATCATTGAATCCCCGCTTGTGTCATAATTGATTTTACTGTATCGGGATTTAAATCCCCTCCGTGTTCTGGTATTGTAACTTTTCCAGGTTTGTTTGGGTGTTTATATTGATGATGTGATCCCTTTTGCTTTACTTGGTACCATCCATCTTTTAATATGATATTTTCAACTTCTCTAAATCTCATTAAAATTCTCCTTATTCATTCACGGCATTGCTCCTTTCTATTATTTAGTAATATTATAATGCGTATTATGCGCATAGTAAATAGTTTTATTCTGGATTATTAATACTTGAAAAAAGCATGAAATATGGGCTATAATATGCCCAAAAGGTAAAAAAAGTCTATTGATAATCTAAGCCCCCAGAAGGGGTTTTAGCCCCTTTTTTAGAGGGGGATGTAGTGGGGAGAAAGGGGGCAGTTTGGTGGCAATTCCAGGGTCTTATTATGAGGTAATTCAGGTATTAGGAAGTTTGTATGATGAGGTGGAGGGGTGCACCTTTTATGATTATGTGTTTCCGGGTAATGAAAAGCATGGGGAGATACATAATGATTATTCTTGCCCCAATGCGATTTATTTATACCAAGGTGGGGATGTTCGTGAAGGTTATGCGAAACGTCGGATGCGGAGACGGATTATGTTGGCGGATATGTGGGAAGAGGATTTTTATGAGTATGTGGAGAGTAATCCTCTGACTTTGTGTAGCGGATTGGTTTATAGGAACAGGTATAATCGTTTGCAGAATGCGCAGAGGATGAATGCGTTGGTATTTGATCTTGATGGGGTAGGAGAGCGTGAGCTTCGGAATCTATTGTTGCGGTTTGGGAAGCCTGCAGAATGGATACGGACGTTGCCGATGCCGACTTTTCTTGTGGCAAGCGGGGCAGGGCTTCATGTGTATTATGTGTTTGAAAAGCCGGTGGATCTTTATCCCAATATTAAGCTGCAGCTTAAAGCTTTGAAATATGATCTTACTTTCCGGCTGTGGGAGTATAAGGCTACTTCTACCAGAAAGGAGATACAGTACCAGTCTATTAATCAGACGTTCCGGATGGTTGGCAGTATTAATGGGAAGTATGGGAATGTGTTGAAAGCGTTCAGGGTCGGTGAGAAGGTGACTCTGGATTATCTTAATCAGTATGCGAAGCCGGATGCCAGGGTGGATGTAAATAAGCCTTTCAAGCCGTCAAGGATGACGCGTGCAGAGGCGAAAGAGGCTTATCCTGAGTGGTATCAGCGGGTAGTTGTGGAGAAGCGTAGGCGGCTGAAGAAGTGGGATATTAAAAGTAAGCAGGGATATGCTTTGTATGAATGGTGGCTTGGACGGATCGGAGAGATTAAGGGTGGTCACAGGTATTATTTTCTTATGTGTCTTGTTATTTATGCTTGTAAGTGTGACGTGCCAAGGGATAAGCTGGAGAAGGATTTATATATGGCTTATGAGCAGCTCAGGAAGGTGGAGCATGAGAATATCTTGACGAAGGAAGATATTCGGAGCGCCCTGGAGACTTATAGTAAAGAATATTATAATTTTACAATTGCGGATATTGAGAAGTTGACGGATCTCCTCATTGAAAGGAATAAGCGGAATGGGAGAAGCATAAAAGAGCATCTTCAGGGGGAGTATTGGATGGAGAATGGGCGTAAGCGGATTAATGTCTGTAAGGCTAACAGGGAGCTTGCATTGCAGGAGATGAGGGAGAATGGGGAAATTCATGGGCGTCCGCCGGTAGGTGAGGTTGTGAGGGATTTTTTGCGTGAGCATCCAGCAGCGAGTAAAGCTGAGGTGATCCGGGGAACTGGATTGTCCAAACCGACGGTTTATAAATATTATGACATGGTAAAGAAAGAAAATTTTTCATAGTAGTTTTTTAAGAAGGAGATTTTTTAATAGTTCGTATAATGATGAAAATGCAAACTTATGGCGAATAAAAATACGAGGCTTACTTACGACTGTGTTTTCAACATGAGGCATAAGATCCTTATGGCTGTCCATGACATACTGGAAGAGGAAAAAATATGCTTGTCGGGAGTGTCCGAACTGGACGAAACATTCGTCCTTGATTCCTATAAAGGCAGCCCCCTGCCGGACAGTGTCCAGCGCGGAAACATGGCGCAGTAGCGCAAAAAAGGGGCATTTCCAATGAATATGTTTGCATATGTACCGGAGTGGAACGCAAAGGCAGCGCCATGGCTGAAACAGTAAACTGGGCAAAACCGTCTTCTGCTGAGCTGCCCCTCGTCCTGCGGTCTCGCTCGTTTTTCTTGACTTTTCCCCACGCTAAGAAAGGCTCTGTTGCGTTTTTATTGCTCGATTACCAGGATTTCATCATGGTATCTCGCTAATAATCGCATGCAGAGCCTTTCTTAGAACGAATCCGTCACAATAATTTGATTGTCAGGTGTATAAAGCGTAAAACTTTTGACTTTTACTATCGTTTGTCCTTTGATGTACATATCTGTTGTTTGATGAAAAAATGTTTCTATGTATCGGTTTTTAGTATTGCTATCTTCTGCAATTCCAAGATGATTGTATTCATTATTGGTTTTCTGCTCAAATAGAAGATAGTCGCTTTTGATTTTAGATTTGATAAGTGCAGGATTGAAGTTTATCACTGCATCGGTATAGGTTAATGTAGTCAGATTATCATAAGAAAAACTTTCATATCTTGATTCTATATCAGGATAGAATACACTTGCTTTTACCATTGCATCAGTAAACTTATTTTTCTTAATACGGCTTATGATATATTTGGTCTGTACCTTTTTATTGCTTTTGTCATTAAACAACTGGATGAGCTGTATATCTGTTAGTTTGTGCAGCCCAAGCAGGTGTATAAAATTTTCTTCTTTGTATGTAAAATCAATAATCATTCTGTTCGATAGCAGATATTCTGCTCTGCAGTTTTTTAAACGGATGTAATCATTGTATTTTTTCAATAAGTCATTCATAGTAATTCCACCTATCTTTACAAGAAAAATGCTCCTGACAAAAATCAGGAGCGTTACTACTTCTTTTGTAAGGTTCCTTGTTTTTCAGCTTTGCAGCCTATTCGGGAGAGCGAACCGACTCTCATTTGGGAACTCCAACCGTGAGCCGAACGACCACGACCTTCTTCGTTCATCTATATTATAACAGAAATATGAAAAAATACAATGTGGTATGTAGATAAAATATAAATTAGTCCGAAAGGAGTATGGGGATATATGGCAAATAAGATGACGGTTGCGCTTACAGGGGAACAATTTCAGGACATTATAAGAACCATGCGTGAAGGGGGAAGTGGTTTTCGTTCAAACGACAGGATTGCATCATGCTTAGTGCTGGAAGCAAATCTGGGGTTGCGCATAGGAGATATCCTGAAGCTACGTTTGACGGATATTATAAAGGATGGTGCCAGGTACAGACTGGATCTCAACGAAGAAAAGACAGGTAAGAAAAGAATTTTTACAGTTCCGTACCCGGTATACCAGTTTATAAGGGTATATTGCATGGAAAACAACATTGATGATGGAGATATTATATTTCCGGTATCGGAAAGGGCTGTGCAGAAGCACTTAAAGAAGGTTACGGATTATCTGGGGTATGAAAATATAGGGACACATTCTTTCCGAAAGTTTTTTGCAACAGAGATATATCAGAATAATAGCTACAATATTGTCCTGGTACAGAAGCTGCTGCAGCATGGATCTCCGGTTACAACCCAGAAGTACATAGGGGTTTCAGAAAAAGAAGTGGAAGATGCTTTACAGAAGCATATCAATTTAATCTGACAAGATATTGACCGGGTTGGATTACAGTCAATGAGGAATATAAGTGATAAAACTATAATGAATCCTTCGATTGTGAAAAGGTAAGAAGAAATATTAAAGTATATGCATAAGTAATATATATGAATCACATATGTATATACATATCAAGCAGGAAAAATTGTGAAAGCAAAATATTTATATGATAAACGAAGCTGAACGTCTGACAGGATATTGACCAGGTTGGATTATGATCAATGAGGGGTATAAATAGTCCATTATAAGATATCAAACGAAATAGAATATTAAAGCATGATACCTCGGGGGTATGTGGTCACAAAACGGACGGAGCAAATTGTTTTGTATATGACATTGACAAATCATAAAATATAAAAATTATTATGATGCAAAGGAAATTATTAAGACTAAAGAATGGGAAGTTTCTGCAATAATATTTTCTTTTTTGTGCCACTTTCAGCAGGCATTTTGCTGAGGATATAAGGGTATGGGAAATCCCATGTGTGGACGTCCACAGGCAGTGCTTGCTACTTTCGTTTCGACTTCTTGACAAGAATAGCAAGCACTGCCTGCGTATATACGCAGGACGAAATAGTCATTTCGATTTTTTATCGAGAATGTCAAGTTATCAACTTTATCATCAAAGTTCGTAACAGTAAAAAAGTTATGATAACTATTCAGTTTCGCCATATGTCATTACGTGAGATTATTTCTAAGAACTCATGGGGAAGGATAGCTTTGGTTTTGGATTTTCCGTAGTCTTTAGTGTTTCTGGTGACAATATAATTTGATTGATTTTTTCCTGCACAATAGGAAATATTTTTCAAGGTTTTGCTTTAATTCTGTTGCTGTGATAAACATAACGATTTCCTCCGTTAAATTGTTAGTGAAATCATTCATGATCATTGACTATAGTAAAGTAGTATAAAAATCAGTCTGGAAACTGATCTGATCATGGCAGTTCCCAGACGGTTATAATGTAGCATTGGTATAATATACGTATAATATATGTGTATTACATATGTATTTCTATAATATTACATAATGTATGCTGAATATGGCATCTGTTTTCAGGATATCTTTTTTAATCATCCAGTATATCTTTATTTTCCCTTACGAAGTCAGTGATGAGCATGTTAAGGCAGGCATTTGAGGTAAGACCCCTTGCATCACATATCTTCCGGAATTTTGAGTAGGTGGTGCCGTTCACGCGGGCGGAGATCTGTTTGTCCTTTGCTCTGGGGTTACTGGAAAATTTTCCTATGGTCTCATTTTCAGTATGGACAGTCTCCTGTTTCCGGACTGCCCTGGCAGCAATCTTGTCAGCAGTACTTTCTTTCTTTTTTATTTCACCCATAATGGTTGATCCTCTCTTTCGCTTTCAATATTTTATATATTATATAATATACAAGTATTATATATGTATATTAAATGTGTTACATATGTATATGCATTTTATATTTTCTTGGCAATGTCAAAATATGATTTTGCCACATCGCTTTTAGGGTTATGGACTACCGCAGGTATCCCATCCACATCTCCTTTAGATGCAGCGACAGACTCCTTCACGATCCCAAGGATTTCTCCCTGGTCTTTTAAGATACCGAGGATATCTTTATAATCATTTGCCTGGCTCCGGTACATTGTGGGGATGAGCCCGCGTATCTTCAGGTCGGGGTTCATCCTCTTGTTTGCCCGTACCCTTTCTACACTGTCCTTGATCAATTCTACCCCCCTGTATGACAGGTAGTCAGTCTTTACAGGGATGATGACTTCATCAGCCGCTACAAGGGCGTTAATAACGAATGGACCAAGGTTGGGTGGGCAGTCAAGGAAGATATAGTCAAAATCATATTCGGCGAATATTTCGCAGGCATCTTTGATGAAATAGTCTTTGGCGTCCTGCGAGTTCATGTTTGCTTCTGTGTAAGACAGGTTGGGATCCGACGGAACGATGTAGAGTTTTGAGTCCAGTGGTACCGTGGTCACTTCAAAGACTGCATCGGCAGGATCCTTTTTACGATTAAACAGGTCAACAGTGCTGTAGCCTTCCAGACGATCTTCCCCGGGTTCGATTCCCGTAGCAATGGTAAGTGAAGACTGGGGATCAAGATCTATCATAAGGACTTTGTAGCCTTCGATTGCCTTTATGGTGGCAAGATTGTATGTTGTGGTGGTTTTCCCTACGCCGCCTTTTTGGTTTGCCATGGCTATGATTTTCATTGCTTACCTCCTATTTTGTATATACTTTAGTATTTCATATGTATTATATAAGTATATACTGATGTGATATTTTAGTCAATAAAAAAGGAAGCCTGTGCTCCCTAATAATCCCGGTTGTTCGCTGCTCAGGACTTGTCTTGCCTACCAAGTAGAAAATAATCGTCCTTATGGTTCAGGTCTTATTATGATGGTCTGTTATTATAGACCGCACTTTTTCTCACAATTGGAGCACTTTTACTCATAATTCAAACCCGGAAACCCTTGATTTTACTGGGTTTGCAGAGGGGGGGATATAATATAGATATAATAATATATAATATAGTGATATATGCTACCACTACATATAGAAAACTTAGGAGACCAACTTATCCACAATATATCTGCTCCCGAATTTCCCTAATTACAGCGTATTATTCATAAATTTGAAAACTATCAAAATGTATTTTTTAGATTTGTCACTTAAATTCAAAACTATCAATTTGTATTTTTTCAAAATCACAGTCACTTCTTAAAAACCGCGTGATTTACTGGCTTTTTAACTGTTTTTACCTTCAGATCTGGTTTCCTGGATATTAAAGAATAACTTTCTTCACTATAAGGGTGCACCAAAACTATCAAAATGTATTATTTACAAGGCGAATGAATAAAAGTTTGAAATACATAAATAATATATAAGTAATATATATGTAATACATAAGTATTTCATAAAAATGGATGCCACAACCAAACACAAAAAAGGGTTCTATCAGCTAAAATTACAGAGATTTTGATAAATATTACTTTTTTACGCTTCTATACTATCAAAATGTATTTTTTAGACTTTTCACTTAAATTCAAAACTATCAATTTGTATTATTTACAAAACGAATGAATAGAGATTTGAATATACATAAATAACATATGAGTAATATATGTGTAATACATAAGTATTTCATAAAGACAAATGTCATAACCGAAAACAAAAGAAAATTTCTACCAGCTAAGACCACAGAAAATTTAGTAAATATTACCTTTTCACAGTTCTGCTATATCTTTAGCCAATTTTACGCTTACGGAAGAGGGCTAAATATTACCTTTTTACAGTTTTGAAAAAATAAAAGCAATCTGTTCTCTGGCTGCTTTTCCTGCGAGTTCATATTAATTCTCCTTTTATGATAAAAGATATCAGGAAATCAAACCTAATAAAGAAAAAATCTAAAAATTTTTTTGAAAATTTTAAAAATTATCAAATGCTTATATTTACGGTGATTTTAGAAAATTTTAATTTTAATTTTGCTTAAAAATATACGTATTAAAAATTTTAATAAAAATTTGTAAAAAAATGAAAAAAATTTGACCCTTTTTATGAATTTAGATTGCTCTTTTATAGTATAGGGGGAGTGGGATTGTTTATTGATTCTACGAACAAAACTTTAAGTTACATATAAATCGGAGCTTATGCAGGTTACCAGAACTTGCAGAGTTCGCAAAAGGAGAAAGGAAAAGAGCTTATGAAAAAACTAAAACGCTCGAAACGTTGGCTGGCATTCTTGCTTGCACTGACTATGGTGATTTCTAATGCTGCTTATGCAGTCAGCACGCCACTAGTAGTTTATGCGGCAGAGGGAGAAAATACCAGCGAAAACACCCCCAATCCTGATGGGGATGGAGAAAATAAGGGAGAAGATGCGGGTAAGCCTGCGGAGCCTACTCCGGCACCGGTTGTTGATACTACTCCGGATCCTACTCCGGAAAGCACTCCGGAGCCTACGGCGGAATCAACAGAAGTTCCTACGCAGGAACCGGCGGCAGAACCGACTGTGGATCCAGGCGTGGTTCCTGAAACCAGCGCAACCCCTGAGGTCAGCGCAGAGCCGTCACCCAGTGCAGAAGCTACACCTTCTGTAGAGCCTACAGAAGAACCAACGGCAAGCTCTGTTGTAGAAGAAAATGAATACAAGGTAATCTTTACATACGAGTCTGAAAAAGGAACCGTAATAGTTAAAGAGCCTGTAGAATCCAAAGATAAAGAGATCACAGTGGATAAAGGGTCAACTGTGAAATTTGAAGTGAAAGCATATGAAGGCTATCAGGTAGGAGAAGTCAAGGTAAAAGGCAACGCAGATGCTACCAAGCCTGATGCTGATGGAATATACACATTAGAGATCAATTCTGAAACCAAGATTAATGTTACATTTGTGGAAGAGGATACTGATGAATTAGAAGAAAAGAAAGATGAAGATCCTGAAACCTCTTATAAAGTAACAATAAGTGCAGATGAAAATGGTACTGTTAAAGTTGGTGAAGAAGTTGTATTGGGGTCATTTAGCAAAACTGTAGATGAAGGAACTGCATTGTCCTTCACAGTAGAGCCGGCTGAAGGATACACCAGCAGCGTGACTGTAGATGGAGAAAAAGCTGATGCGGCATCTACAAGCGAAAATGTTTCCACTTATAAGCTGAGCGAGATTAGCGCTGATACAAAAGTAAATGTTACCTTCACTGAAGAAGAAACAGATGAAGATGATATTGAAGAAGAAGCAAATGAATACAAAGTGACCGTCAACGTTTCGGGAGAAGGAATCGTAACAGTTAAAACTTCCGAAGGCGAAGTTGATGCGTCAAATGGCTATAATGAAACCGTAGAAAAAGGAAGTTCACTTTCTTTTGATGTAGAAGCGGCTGAAGGATATACCAGTAGCGTGACAGTGAATGGTGAGTCTGTTGATGCAGCATCCACAGATGAAACTGTTTCTACATATGAAGTGAATGAAATCAATGCTGACACAGTTGTTAATGTTGAATTTATAACTGATGAAGAAGAAGTAAATGAGTATGAAGTATCCCTTAGTGTTCAGGGAGAAAATGGAACTGTAACAGTCAACACTTCTGAAGGCGAAGCAGTAAATGTTACAGAAAGTCACAGCGAAACCGTAAAAGAAGGAGATACGTTCTCCTTTGTAGTAGAGCCTAAAAGAACATTTATAAGTGTTGTAAAAGTAAATGGAAATATTGTCAGTGCAACATCCAAGACTGCTTTGAATGTTTCTACTTATGCAGTTGCAGTGGAAGCTGATACAAAAATTGAAGTTACATTTGCAGAAGAACCAGATAAAGTGGCTATGCCTGCTTTTAAAGAATCTGCTGAGGCAGGTGGGATAACCGTTACTGTAAGTGCTGGAGAAGGCGTCATTCCGGAAGGAACTAAGGTAGTAGCGAAAGACGTTACTTCCAGCGAGATAGAAAATGTAATTTCTGATGTGGTAGGGGAGGATAAGGAAGTCGTAAATGCTACAGCAATCGACGTTACGCTTCAGGATCAGGATGGTAATGAAGTGCAGCCAGTAGAAGGACGTGATGTTGTAGTTACATTCTCTGGAATTTCTGCGTCTGATGAAGCAACTAGCATGGCAGTTTATCATGTGGATGATGCAGTGTCATCAGCAGATAAAATTACAGGGGATAGAGTTGTCAGTGATAATGTTATGTTTATGACAAACCATTTTTCTATTTATGTGGTAAGTGGTGTTGCAACAATGATAATAAACGACTCGCAAGTTAATGGTGGAGGAGGTGCAGTTTATTATTGTGGAAAAAATGAAACAATAGATCTATCGGCAACAAATTATGATTTCAATAAAGAATGGAGTTCAAGCAATGAAGATGTGGCAGAAATAATTGAATCTAGTAATAACAGGCAAAAGATTACTGCTAAAGTTAAAACGAAAAACGAAGGGGAATCTGTTATAAGGTATGGTTACTTTTATGATACACGCGATGAGAATAGCCAATTGGTAACTAAATATAAAGGTGAGCAATTTATACTTAAAGTAACAGAATCGAGTAACGAGTCTGGTAAGTATACACGAGTTTATGTGTATATACATGCAAGTGATGCAGAAGGTAATGATATTGAATGGACACAAAATAAAGATGGTTGGAATACAGTTGGTTATATTGATGTTCCGGTTAATGAGCTAGAAAATGCTAGTGAATCGAAGCAAGAAGGCAGCATTAAAGATAAAACATTTATTAATACGATTACAAGTCATAATTTGATTCGATTCGGCGGAAATGAAGATAAAGCGTTTGATTTAAGTAAAGTCGACTGGATAGAATTAAAGCGTGTACCTTATGGTGCAGCAGACTATACAGATGAAGCACCAGCTTATTCATGGCATTTGGATGGTAATTATACAATTGATATTAAAAGGACATATAATGTAGTTATTAAATATCAATATGAAAATGGATCAGAAGCAGCTACGCAACATGAGGAAAATGGATTAGAAGCAGGAGCAAAATATGCTGTTACATCTCCGATAATTCCAGGATACATACCGAGTAAAGATAAAGTCGAAGGAATAATTGTTGGTGATGTTAATGAAGTAGTTACGTACAGCAAGAACACGGCACTTGGCTACACGGTGAACTACTACAAGGACGAAGTTAAGGAGGAGAACCTGCTCAAGAGCGATAAGGGAACAGGGACCTTCGAGGCATCGATCCCCTACACGGACGGCAAGTACATGCCGGACGGCTACGTGACGCCGGGCGCGTTGAGCGGCCAGAGGACGATCACGGCAGACGCGGAAGCGAACGTGCTGAACGTGGT
>ERZ808054.1586-NODE-1586-length-12197-cov-5.267162_pt1 | contig 12197 bp, 9 predicted proteins | sample MGYA00380201_ERZ808054 | MGnify/ENA primary metagenome ERZ808054 (study PRJEB31490, sample SAMN06133419) | mouse gut metagenome | isolation source: Z5_2 | host: mice | place: China: Chengdu | collected 2015-05 ... | reverse complement strand
TTCATCATCCTGAGCGGCTACTCCGACTTCTCCTACGCGCAGGCTGCGATCCGCTACGGCGTGGAATACTATCTGACCAAGCCCATCGATGAGGACGAGCTGCTCGATGCCATCAACACCATCCGGGAGAACATCGAGCAGGAGCACCGAAGATCAGACAACATCGCACTCTACCGCGAGAAGGCAAAGGATGTGATCCTCCACGAGCTGGTCACCGGCGCCTGGAAAAAGGACGGTGCCACCGGTCTCTCCTCCGCGGACTTTCGAAGTCTGGAACTGAACGCTGATATCTACCAGGTCGTCATCTATGAGAAATTCGGGACGACACCCGCGCATAAAAGCTACAATTTCGCGGACATGCTCAGCATCACCAACAGCGGAAAACACGCTTTCGAGCACTTTGAAAAAGACGGCAAAAATGTGATCCTCCTGAAAGGCTCCTTCGCACTCCGGCGGTTTGCGGACTTCCTAAACCGCTATGAGAGATCTGATTTCGAGACAGGAAGCCCTCTGGATACACTTTTTCTCACGTACGGGCACCCCGTGGAAACTCCTGACGAGATCTGTCTCTCCTACGATGAGGCGTACACGCTGATCCAGAGGCGTTTTTTCTGCATACAGGGACAGCACACGCTTGGATATGAGGAGCTGCCCGCCATGATCCCGCACAGCCTTCTGATCAGTGACAGAAAACTGCAGTCATACTGCGATACCCTGACAAACTGTGTGCAGGCAAACAACCGCAAGCAGCTCGCCGCCACATTCCTCTCCCTCGAGGAATACCTGCACAACGTGGATGATTCCATCGCATCCGTCAGGCTCTTCCTCACCGACCTGTTCCTGCAGTTAAAGGAGAATATCGGCAAGACATATAACAGTTCTAGAGTTTCGTTTCCCTCGAACTCCGCCATCATCGACCGCATAGAGAACTGCCACTACCTGTACGAGATCATTCTGTACCTATCCGAGCAGGTCAAGTCCGTCATGGATGGCAGCGACAGCTCGTCGAGGGACGCCATCCTCGATGATATCCTATGCTATATTGACAACAATTATCAGAACAATATCAAGCTCGAGACCATAGCACCCCTTTTTGGGTACAACAGCGCCTACCTCGGAAAGCTCTTCACAAAGTCGATCGGCGAGAACTTCAACTCCTACGTCGATCACAGGCGCATCGAGCACTCCCAAAAGCTCCTCGAGCAGCGGAACATCAAAGTCTATGAGGTGTCCGATCTGGTGGGGTACAAGAACGTGGACTACTTCCACAAGAAATTCAAGAAATACGTCGGCATCAGCCCTGCGGAATACCGCAAACAGCTAAAGCTTGACGATTGATCTAAAAGCAAAAAAAGAACCGGGACTACCGCACCGCCCCCGGTTCTTTTTCGATCTCCTGAAATATCCTCTTGGAAAACGCCGCGACCGTAAATACAGCAAACGATACGCCGAACAGATATCCAAAGCACAGCAGGACTGTGTTGAAATGAAAGATGACATACTCGAGCAAAAGCACTCCCACGATCAGCAATGTCCTGCCAAAATACCTTCTGGATATCTCCATCGAGTTTTGTATCGTCGCGACAATGCCGTTTTCATACCTGGCAAGAAGCGGGAACGAGTACAGCATAGCCGCCACATAGACAAACACGGAGACGATCCCGATCGCGATCAGTATAAAAGAACCCTCCTCGGAAACCCTGTTGATCTCATAGTCGAGATAGATCGCATAGGTCGCCGCAAGGAATATCAGCCCCATGACCATGCCCTGCCTCAGATTCGCCCTGAATGCGCTGACAAAGGATCTCGCCACATATCCCTCCTCGTCATCCACCATCTTCATGGCGACACTGTACGCAGCGACTGTCGACGCCCCGATCGTCACGACCGGAAGTGAGAACAGCAGCCACATGAAATTCAGCTTGACCAGATCCCAGAATCTGCTCAGGAACCGATATAATCCCCCGTCAACACGAAAAAACCCGCTCATCTCAAAACTCCCTCTCTCTAAAGCCAGGGCTGTCTTTTTATGACAGCCCTGCAAAATGCATTATGCTTATATTTTATTCGTATTCTGCCGCTTTTCTGAGCGCCGCCTCGCTCACGCACCAGTCGATGCACTCCTGATAACCATAGCTGTCTGCGTCTGCACGCATCTTATCCACGATGGACTCAAACTCGGAATCGTCCTTTGCGTAGATTGCCTGCCAGGAACCATTCTGGATACAAGTCTTTACCTGCTGCCATGTTGTGTCAAGTTCGTCTGACTTTTTGCTCTCCGCATAGTTGTGCGGAAGTGAGATCGAATAATCAAACTGATTCATGTAATCTGTGTATGACTCTGCCCCCATGTCAGTCCTCCACTCCTGCTCTGCCGAGTCTACCTCAAGTGCAAGATACTTATCCCAATACTTGAAGTTGAATGTCTGACCGTCAACGCCATCAGGGATCGTCGTGTTGAGAGACCATGTTGTGTTGTTCATCTGCGGACATCCGTCATCCCAGAGTCCCGAGTACGGAGCCGGCATAACCTTGTCTTCCCTTGCCGCCAATGCCTTGCAGTCCAGACCGAAATCCGTCAGCTCAGCCTTGCCGTTGTCAAGCCACTCCCAGCATACATCCTTCGGACCATACTCATACTCAAGTCTTCCATCCGGTGTGCAGAGATAGTTGATGATCGCCATGCACAGTTCCGGATACTGTGACTTCGCACCGATCGCCCAGATACGGTTGCTTCCGCTCTGTCCCAGACCATAAACCAGCGTGTCCTGATTCTTTGCCGCAACAGGGAGCAGTTTCTTGCCCTCTGCCATATGTTCGTTCGTGTTGTACTGTGTAGCGCCCATCCAGTTGAAGATGCAGAAGAATGCACCGCCGTCCTGGTAGTCCTCCATACAACCGTCATAGCCCTGTGTCATGGAGTCCGGATCGAGCAGACCCTGCTGATACAATGTATTGTAGAATTTCAGGCATCTCTCGTAATGCCCTCCCTCTTTCAGGCAGTCCTCAAATTCTCCCGTATCGGCATCGTAGAACCCAAAATGGAACTCATCCAATCCAAAGAAGTTCGTCGCAGTCGCCTTCACGAACATCACCATATTGCCGTCCCAGTCTTTGAAGAGGGATGCACCGTAAGTCTCCTTACCGGAGTCGGAGGTCGGGCAGACTTCCTTCATCTGCTTCAGGACATCGACGTAATCCTCGAGCTCATTGATCTCAGGACTTCCGATCTGCTTGTAGAGATCATAGCGGATATCCGGGTGGTAGTCAAACTCGCCGTACTGTCCTGCGCCGGAAGCCACATCATGTCCGAAACCATATACCGTGCCGTCGGAAATAGCCGCATTCTTTTCGAGCGCATCTGCCATATGGGACTTAATATACGGACCGAAATCAGAGAGGATCTCATCCTCATTCCAGTCAAAGAGCATGCCGTTCTCATATGCGCGCGTGTACTCATCACCGTCAGCGCCAAAGATCACGATATCACCCAGATCCCCGGACTCCATACGGGTGTCAAACACACCGTCGCCGTTGCTGATAATATTCAGCTTGACATTGAATTTTTCCTTCATGATATCGGCAAACCAGCCGATCTGCTCGCCCTCGTAGTTTGACAGCTGTGAGTAGACCGTGAGGGTAACTGTCTCGTCCGGAATGATGTCCGACAGGTCAGCCTCCATGACGTCACCGTCAGCCTCCGGTGCCGGATCCGCTGTGCTGTCATCTGCTCCTGCAGTGCTGTCGCTCTCCGCGGGAGCTGTCTTGTCATCTGCGCTTGCCGTGTCATCTGTCGCAGTATTGTTCTGTGATGTGGTCGTCGTCGAGTTGCCGCAAGCTGCAAGCGAACAGGTCATCGCGGAAACCAGTACGAGTGACAATGCCTTCTTGAGTTTCATAATAAATCCTCCTTTTCTTTTACTGCTGTGTTATATCAAATGCCGGGAAATCCGGCATCAAACACCAAAATAGTTACAAGTCCCTGTGCTAACCCTTCACAGCGCCAAGCATGATACCTTTCTCAAAATACCGCTGCATGAACGGATATACCATCAGGATCGGCAGCACCGTGACCATGGAGATCGTGTACTTGATCGTCTTGGCATTGAGTACATTCTGCGCCGCAGCCCCCGAGATCGTTCCGGAACCGGAACTCATGACACTCTTCAGGTTTGACGCCGCGTTCAGATAAGTATACAGCTTGTGCTGCAACAGGTGCAGCTGCGGTGCGTCCGGCATCAGGATCAGGGAATCCGTAAACGAGTTCCAGTTGCCCACTGCACCAAAGATCGCGATCGTCGCAAGGATCGGCTTGCTCAGCGGCCATATGATCTTACGGAATACCGTCATGTAAGTCGCGCCGTCCATCTTCGCACTCTCCTCAAGCTCCGCCGGGATCGACTCAATATAAGTCTTTACCAGAATGATATTGTACGGTGCAACGATGCCCGGAATGATGTACGCCCAGAAGCTGTTGGTAAGTCCCAGCATGGACATATTCAGATACCACGGGATCAGACCCGCATTAAAGTACATCGTGACCACAAGGCACCTGTACCAGATCTTCCTTCCCCACATCTCCTGCTTCGTCACCAGATATCCCACAAATGCGGAGGCGAGAACCATCAGCACTGTGCCTAGAACAGTTCTTCCCACAGTGACTACCAGCGCCGTACCGACATCATTGACATTGAACATGGAGATATAGTTCTGAATGTGGATGCCCCGCGGTATGAAATTGATCGCTCCCTTTCTCACCAGATCGTTATCGCTGACCGTGTTGATAAAGATATAGTAGAACGGGAAGATGCAAAGTACTGTAAAGATCAGAAAGAACGCATGGTTGATGATCTCAAACACCCAGTCGCCAACGCCCATCCGATACTGCCGCTGATGGGTCTGCTCATATTTTTTCTCAGCCTTTCTGTCAAGCTTTTCCTGTTTCGTCATTGCCATTGCTCATCCACCTCCCCTACATAATACTCTCGCCGCGCACTGCCTTTGAGATCTTGTTCGCCCCAAAGAGAAGGATCACGCTGACGACTGACTTAAACATACCGACCACAGTTGCAAGAGGCACCTTTCCGCCATTGATACCGAGCTTGTATACATAGAGATCCAGCACCGTTATCGTATCGGTATTGTACGGTGTCTCAAATACAAGGTACTGATCCATACCGTTGCTGAGAATGCCTGCGATCGCCATGATCAGCAGTACCATAAAGGTAGGGATCAGGCTCGGAACCGTGATGTTCCACATCCGCTGGAAGCGCCCCGCGCCATCGATGGAAGCCGCCTCGTAGAGCTGCTGGTCGATACCGGAGATCGCCGCTATGTATATGATGGCATTCCAGCCCAAGCCCTTCCACATGCCCCACGCAAGCATCTTGATCCACATGTGGGAGTTATCCATCAGGAAATTCGTGCCGCCCTCCATCACACCGGCGTTGATCAACAGCGAGCTCACGAACCCGTCTGTCGAGAAGATCGCAAATGCCACGGCGTACACCAGAACCCAGCTGATGAAGTTCGGTATCGTCGTGAATGTCTGCACAAATCTCCTGAACTTCAAATTCTTGATCTCACAGAGCATGATCGCAAACGCCATGGAGCACCAGCTCGTGGCAAGCCCCAGACCGCTCATCGCGAGCGTGTTTCTCAGCACGCGCACCAGGTCGGAGCGCGTCGCCTCATTCTGGAACAGAAATGCGAACCACTTCAAACCGACAAAATTTTCCATCGAAAGCGTATTGCCTGACTTATAGTCGAAGAATGCATATCTCCATCCGAGCAAAGGCAGATAAGCGAACACGATACAGAGCGCCAGAAACGGCAGCAGCAGCAAAAACAGCTGATACTTTGTCTCGATGTAACACTTCTCGTTCTTTTCAACCTTTGGCAGACACAGGAGGATCACGATGGACAGCACCAGCATCACCACACACAGCGCGATGTAAAAAGAGAGGTTCTTCGGTTCCATCGGAACGATCCTGTCCGGCTTTGGTGTTCCCTTGATGTCCGTCGCTGCCCAGTTGACCATCATGCAGCCCGCAAACGCCAGAACTGCCCCGATCATCGACGGGATCATACCGATTTTTTTCAGTTTGGTCGTGCCGAGCGACATGCAGCCGCCGGCTCCCGCGACCACAAAGCCCAGAATGATGCACAGGCATCCGGCAAATACCATCTGCAGTGTCAGCGTGCCTACCCATCCTCTGTTAAAAGCCCTGGCAAAATTCTCCGTCAGGGCACTGTATGAAGTACCACAGGTGAACACGGAAGCTGTCTGCGGGATCAGTTCACTGATCCTCCCAGGATTCAGCGCGGGGATAAACAGTAATACGAAAGCCAGAATATAAGATATCCTCAGCACGATATACAGTTTATCTGCAATCTTTTCCTTACTCATATCTCTACTTCCTTCCTTTATTTGATTCGTCACAATCATTTGTGATATTTTTATTATAATAGTTAAATTTGTATAAAAATACGGATAAAATTAATCATAATTTACATCACTTTTTTTATGCATTATTTTTCTGGATGTCCGTGTGCACAAAAAAAGCACTGTATCTCACAGCACTTTTTCAAATCATATGTCATGATAAACTTTTTCCGGCAAATGCAGCGTGATCGTCGTCCCCCTGTCGCGCTCCGAGTCGATCGTCATCCCGTACATGTTTCCATAGCATAGCTTCACTCTCTGGTTAATGTTATACAGACCGATACTACCCTTCTTCTCGGGATTCTTCGTCGTGATATCCGCCCGCAGACGCTCCAGTGTCTCCGGCTTCATGCCGCAGCCGTTGTCCGACACCTCGATACAGATCTCCCTGCACTCCGCCGCGCGCATGATCCGGATCGTGACCATGCCGCCGGTCTCCTTCTCCTCGAGACCGTGCAGGATCGCATTTTCGACGACGGGCTGCAGCAGGAGCGGCAGTGTGATGCACTTGCTCACATCGATCCCCTCCCCGATCACAAACGCGTAATCAAATTTCTCGCCAAACCGGAGTTTCTGTATCTTCATGTAGATCTCGATGTGGCCCAGCTCCTCCTGAAGGGACGTGAATGCCGTGCCGCTGTTCTCCAGCACATACCGCATGGATTTCCCCAGCAGCTTGATCGCCGTCGCCGCCTCCCTGTCGCCTGCAGTGTACGCCTTCATCCGTATCGTCTCGAGCGTATTGTACAGAAAATGCGGGTTGATCTGGCTCGCCAGCATCTTGAACTCCATCTTCTGCTGCTCGTTGACAAGCTCCTGCTCGTTCAGCATCGTCCTGTACATCAGCGCATCCTTCTCCTTGATCCGCTGTACCATGACCTCTAGATCCGAGAACGCCTCGGAGAGCTCGTCATCGCCGCGCACGATCTCCTTAAAATCATAGTCCTCATTGCTCGCCTGGTGCATCACATGCCGGAGCGCGGAGACGCGCCTCGTGAAATAGGACGTAAAGAGATGGATCAGTATCCCCGGCACCACGATCGCGAGCAGTATGATGATCAGACAGGTCTGTATGATACTCCATATATTGTCATAGGACTTGTCGTTGATCGTACAGATATAGAGCCTGGAATCCGACTGGTACAGCCGCAGCGTGGACACCTCGACAAAGCAGGTGTGATCCTTTATTTTCTTCTTCCCCGCATACTGGAAATAGTTTTCGCTGTAGTCGATGTCGATCACCTGCGGCTTTCCGTAATCCTCCCTGTCGGACGCATAAAACACAACCCCCTCATCGACCGACACACTGTTGCGGTACTCCTGGCTGTTGATGCGCGTCTTTAGATAATTGTCGCTGAGCCGGATCACCAGCACCGCATTGTAGTCCGAATAGACGAGCGGGATCCGCCGCACCAGGCACAACCCCCAGTACTGGTTGCCGTGCTCGTCAAAGCTCGCCATCTCCTGCCAGAAGATCCCCGCCTGCGACGTCGCCCGCTGATACCAGTCTGTCCCTGCGATCTCCCCGTCCACGCCGTGATACTGCTTGTACGCGCGGATGTCGGGATTGTCACAGTAGATATCGATCCGCTCGATCTCAGTATAATGGTACATATAATTGTCGATCGCAGCGGTGCAGTTGTTGACCGTCTCCACAAACTGCTCCTCCGTGGAATACTGCCGTCTCAGGACTGCGATCACATCCTTGTCGAAAGACAGTTCCTCCGAGATATTGTACGCCTGGGTCGTTATCTCAAACAGGATCGTCCGCACCCGCAGATTGTCCGACTCGAGCAGATCCCTGTGATAGCTCGTCAGCAGTTTGTAGGTATTGCCCACCAGAAAGACACCGATCAGTAGCACCGGCAGAAAAACAGCCAGCGCAGAAATCGTGTACAGCTGCCTGCGTATACCGGATCTGCGCAGGAATCCAAACAGCTCATGTTCTCTATCCATTCTTATCCATATCTCTTATTATATCTTCTCGCCGTATTTTTCCCTGTACGCGTACAGTTCGATGATGTTCTGCACGCGCCGCCTGATGATCTTGGGTGCGAACGGCTTGATCACCATGTCTGCAACTTTGTACTCAAACGCCCTGTCGCTAGTCTCCTCGGAATCATCGTCCGTGACGATCACCACCGGCAGCTCGTCCAGCAGTCCCTTCTTTTTCATATATTCGAGCACGCCAAAACCGTTTATCACCGGCATGATGATATCCAGCAGGACCACCGCCAGACTGCGGGCATCCTTCTCCATGATATCGATCGCCGCCTTTCCGCCGGACGCCTCGACGATCTCATATTCCTCGCGAAAGATATCCCCCAGCATATAGCGGTTGATCCCTTTGTCATCCACCACGAGTATCTTATTTTTTTTCTTCACCTTTTGTTAACCTCATTCCCATTTTACACATCAAAATCGATCCAATCATAACAATACAGTGATCATCCTGCACGCCCTCATGACGTCATCATATGCCTCCCCTGCTCCGTCGATCCCGCCCGGGCGGAGGATCTCCACAAGCACGCTGAGTCTGGTGCGCACATCGTCAAGCCCGAGATTTGCAGCCATACCTTTCAGTCCGTGGGCGTACTCGAAGGCAGTCCTGGCATTTCCCGTCCCGATCGCTGCCCCCAGAGCCTCAAAATCAGGATCCGCAAAAAATTCAGCCAGGAAATTCCTGTAGGCGTCCTTGTTTCCCTTCATGCGCGCAAGCGCCTTGTCCACGTCGACACCCCTCTCCCGGAGCATATCCCACAGCGCATCGTTGCCCTTCCCCAAGCCGATGCCATTGTAGATCACTCTGTTCTGCGCCTCCAGCAGCCTCTGCGCCTTCTCGAGATCCGTGTCCGCGTTTGCCCGCACCATCTGCGCAAACCCCCAGAAGGAGGTCGACAGGAAGAAAGCAGTCTCCCTCGCATTCGCGATAGTGGTCTCCCCGCGCTCCATCGCATCTCTCAGATATCCCTCAACCCGCAGGATAAACGGACTGTCATCCATGCCCATCCTCCCCCGGTAGAGCATCTGCATATAGATCGCCTCCGGTTCAAAGGAATACAGTTTTTCCAGCAGCCGTTTTGTGATCCTGTCCACATTGGTGGGCAGGTCCGCCTCCTTTGAGTATGTCTCGTCCATGATGGTGAGAAAAGGTTTCGCCTGCAGTGCCGCCACCGCCTCCGACAGGGCACTTTTATCCCCAAAACGCTGGTAGATCGCCGAGTTTGAGCAGCCGCTCTCCTTCGCCACCTTGCGGATGGTCAGATTCTCATATCCCTCCCGGCTGATGATCGCAGTCGCTGTGTCAAGGATCTTTCTCCCCACATGGTCTTCGACCGTCACCAAACTGTTTTGTGCCTCATCTTCCCCGTACGCCATAGTCTTCCCCCACAACTGATCAAATCTCTACATTTAATTCTGTCTTTTGTTCCACTTCCTCCTCCGCCTGCTTCCTGAAATCCTCCATCTGTTCCGGATTCAGCATCGGAAGGTCTCCCAGCGACTTCACCCCGAAAGTTCTAAGGAACTCTTCTGTCGTGCCAAACAGCAGCGGACGCCCCGGGGCGTCCAGCCGCCCGAGCTCCTGGACCAGATTGAATTCAAGCAGTCTGTTCACCGCGTGGTCACAGCTCACGCCGCGGATCTTCTCGACCTCAAGTCTTGTCACCGGCTGTTTGTAGGCGATGATCGAGAGCGTCTCCAACAGCGCATCTGTCAGGACATATTTCTGCGGCGCCTTCGCCACCTTGATCAGGTACTCGTACAATCCCGGTTTCGTACACAGCTGCACTGCATCCTCCAGCTCCGCGATATAGATCCCCCTGTCTGCCTTCTTGTATTTATCGTTCATCTTGGCGATCAATTCACGTATTTCCTTCTCCGGCTTCTCCAATACGTGGCTCAGTCTCGAGAGCTCGACAGAATCTCCCATCGCAAACAGCACAGCCTCGACCACCGCCATTATCTTCTTCTCTTCCATTACAATGCATCCTCAAAATCCGGCTGCCGGCACACACGGCTGGCAGATCATCTCACATAGCCTGCCGCGCAGTCACGCCGCAAGGCTCGATGTGATGATGATATCCGCAAAAGTGTCCTCCTGCTCGATCGATATGACTCCCTGTTTCATCATCTCAAGCACCGCCATAAAGGTGACGATCACCTCCATCTTGCTCCCCTGTCTCTCCAACAGACTGCGGAACAGAAACCGCCTGTGATTCTTGACATACGCTTCAATGTAGCTCTGTTTCTCCTCGAGGTTGATCTCGTCCTTCTCGATCTTGCCAAACTGACTTCTGATCGGGTCGATCTTGTCCTCCTGGCGCCGCATGACCGACTTGAAGATCTCGTGGAGCTTTGCGAGTGTGACGTCTCCGACAAGTTCCCCGTAGTCTATGGGATACCGGTAATCCGCGACCTCCTTGGGCAGCATGGGCTTCTTGTACCAGGTCTTTGCCGCATCCACCTGCTTGTCCCGCAGCTCCAGCGCCATGTACTTGTACATCTTGTACTCGAGCAGCTTCTGCACAAGCTCTGCCCTCGGATCCTCCTCCTCGCCCTCCTCGTTGATCTCTTTGGGAAGGAGCATCCTGCACTTGATATCGAGCAACGTCGCCGCCATCACGAGAAACTCACTCATGACATTCATATCCTCTGTCTGCATGTTTTTGATATAGTCAAGATATTGTTCTGTTATCACCACGATTGGTATGTCATAGATATCGATCTTGTTTTTTTCGATCAGATAAAGAAGCAAATCCAACGGTCCCTCGAACACCGTAAGCCGCACAGACAGTCCCATACAATCCCCCCGAATTCTTGTATACATTCCATTTATATATATTTTACAAAGAATTCGGGAAAATTGCAATGCGAACTGTTATTCGTGATTTTATGTCGTGATTTGCTTAAAAAGGTTTCAATACGACTTCATAGAGCTGCGCCGGATTGAAAAAACGAAGCGGCAGCGTGTGGGAGCCAAGCCCCCTCCCCAGGAGCATGATGGACTTTCCGCTTCGGAACACGCCGCCGTCGTACTTAGGAAATAGTTTGTAAGACGGCGCTATGACGCCGCCCAGAAACGGCAGCCGCATGATACCGCCATGCACATGGCCGGACAGCACCAGTTGTGCCCCCCACCCGGCGTAATCCTCAAAATAATCCGGATTGTGCGCGATCAGGATATTGCACTTGTCCTGATCATAGCGCGGCAGGGTTTCCCGCAGATAACTGTCCTGCATCTTCCTGATCCTGAAATGCGCGAAATACTCCAGATCCAGATCAAGCCCTGTCAGCCGGATATTGTACTCGGGCAGGTCTGCGGACGCATTCTGCAATACATGCACATTTTCACTGGAGACTGCCCTCATCAGCCTGTCAAATTTGTCTCCAAAGCATCCTGTGTCCTGCCGCATCTTTGATTCATGATTTCCCAGCCCGTAATAGATCCTGTACCGCTGGCTGAGCGCATTTATCAGCTCGATCCCCGGTGTCATATCCTCCCTGACCTGGGAAGTGACCAGATCGCCCGCGATCACGATGAAGTCCGGATCGATCTTCTGCACTGCCGCGATCACCTTATCGTTCCTGTTGCCATACACTTTATTGTGCAGGTCCGATATCAGCACGAACCTGCACGCCTTTGACAAACCCGGAAGCACAAACTCCTCCCGCACTGTCACAAAACGATTTCCGTCTATGATCCCGACTGCCAGCAATGCGGCAGCCAGTATCAGCATGACCAGAACAACCG
>ERZ808054.1585-NODE-1585-length-12203-cov-12.574963_pt1 | contig 12203 bp, 19 predicted proteins | sample MGYA00380201_ERZ808054 | MGnify/ENA primary metagenome ERZ808054 (study PRJEB31490, sample SAMN06133419) | mouse gut metagenome | isolation source: Z5_2 | host: mice | place: China: Chengdu | collected 2015-05 ... | reverse complement strand
TGAGCAGTTTTTCAAAAGCTTCAAAATCAATCTGGAAATCTGTTGTATCCGCCGGAGTAACTACAAGCTTTGCATCTGCCGTCTCCACCCACACCGCGTACTCCGGAAAAAACGGAGCAAAGGTGATATATTCATCCCCCGGTCTTGTTAAAGCTTTCACAATGATGCTCAGCGATGCTGCAGCCCCAACAGTCATATAAAAGTTGTCCGCCGTATAGCGCATACCGAATTTCCGGTTCACAGAGTCCGCCAGCGTCTTTCTCACCTCCGGGTCGCCTGCCGCCGGAGAATATCCGTGAAGCGCTTCTGCCGGCTCCTCCAGAAGTTCCAGAAGCGCCTCCTTCACTTCTGCCGGCGCCGGGATGCTGGGATTTCCGATGCTGAAATCATACACCTTATCCTCTCCCACGATTTTCCTGCGCTCCAGCCCATAGGCGAACAGCTCCCGAATCACCGAGCTTTTGCTTCCATATTCATACATCTGTTCATTCAGCATGTCTACTGTCCTCCAATTACGATACATTTTATAAAGAAAATCCCCACAGCGGACCGCATCGTCCGTCTGTGAGGATTTTTTTCCTCCGGTTTATACCAGCTCCAGCAGTACTTCCATCGCTGCGTCGCCTTTTCTCTGTCCGATCTTCACGATTCTGGTGTAACCGCCATTCCGGTTCACGTATTTCGGCGCGATCTCATCAAAGATCTTTGCAACCATGTCCACTTCCTGCGTTTTCTTCTTCTTGCCCTCTACCGGAGTTTTCACCGGATAGAGTACTTTCAGCATCTGTCTTCTTGCATGCAGTCTGCTGGGCAGATCTTTTTTGATTTCCTTCTCAACGCTGTCAAATACGGTAACTTTTTTGCCGTCTACGACTTCTTTGACTCTCTTTCCGTCTTTGTCTTTTCTCGGAACTTTTGCGGTTACCTTAACAGTCTCAAAATTATCTTTTTCCTTAACACCCAGTGCAATCAGGCCTTCCGCAATCTTACGTACTTCTTTTGCTCTTGCTTCCGTTGTAACAATCTTTCCATGATATAAAAGGTTTGTTACCTGATTTCTAAGTAATGCTTTTCTCTGGTCAGATGTTCTGCCAAGTTTTCTGTATTTTGCCATAACTGGCTCCTTTCTCATGCGAGCTTTTTAAAAACTCTTTTATGGTACATCCGGCCACGCTCTTCGGACTTACTTACCGGATGCAGTCAACGGTTCCATTTATGAGCCGACGCACATGCGCTCTTCGGACTTACCTCATACGCCGGATACAAAAGGTTACTGCACACCTTCTGTCATATGAATCGTCTCTCAGGCTTCATCACTCGGATTCAGCTGAAGACCTAATTCTTTTAATTTTGCCAAAACTTCTTCCAGTGATTTGCGTCCGAGATTACGAACTTTCATCATATCTTCGGAAGTTTTGTTCGTCAGTTCCTCAACGGTATTGATACCTGCCCTTTTCAGACAGTTATAAGAACGAACAGACAATTCAAGCTCATCAATGCTCATTTCCAGCACTTTTTCTTTTTCATCGTCTTCTTTCTCTACCATGACTTCCGCAGTCTTGGCATTTTCGGATAAATCGATAAAAAGATTCAAATGCTCGCTGAGCACTTTCGCCGCCAGACTGACCGCTTCATCAGGAACAAGCGTCCCGTTCGTGTGAACATCAAGCGTCAGCTTATCAAAATCTGTAATCTGGCCGACACGCGTATTTTCGATCGTAACATTTACTCTTTCGACCGGCGTATAGATAGAGTCTACCGCGATTACGCCGATCGGGAGATCCTCTGTCTTATTCTTCTCGGAACTGACATATCCTCTGCCTTTGGTAATGGTCAGCTCCATGTACAGCTTGGTATCCTTACCGCTTAAAGTAGCGATAACCAATTCGGGATTTAAAATCTCTATGTCCTGATCAACCTGAATATCCGCTGCTCTTACAACACCCTCGCCTTCGTACTCAATATATGCTGTCTTAGGCTCATTTGTCTCGCTGCTGTTTCTGATCGCGAGACTCTTAATATTCATGATGATTTCCGTAACATCTTCCTTCACGCCCGGAATGGAACTGAACTCATGCAAAACACCTTCGATTTTGACCTGACTTACAGCCGCTCCCGGCAAAGAAGAAAGCATAATTCTTCTCAAAGAGTTGCCAAGGGTAATTCCGTAACCTCTTTCCAGTGGTTCCACTACAAACTTACCATACCTTTTGTCTTCAGAGATTTCTACAACCTCAATATTTGGTCTCTCAAAATCAAACACCGCAATACCCTCCTTTACGAAAAATCACGTTAAACCTTATTATTTGGAGTACAATTCGACGATAAGCATCTCGTCAACGGGAACATCGATCATCTCTCTTGAAGGAAGATATTTTACAGTTCCTTTCATGGCTTCCTGATCAACTTCCATCCATTCCGGAACCAGTCTTCCACCGGTTATTTCGAGGATATCTTTATATCTTTGCAAAGATCTTGCTTTTTCTTTCACTTCGATCACATCACCGGCTTTGATCTGGTAAGAGGGAATGCTGACAGTCTTGCCGTTTACAAGGAAATGTTTATGACCAACGATCTGTCTTGCTTCTCTTCTTGTTCTCGCAAAACCCATTCTGAAAACAACGCTGTCCAGTCTGCTCTCCAGCATAACCATCAGGTTTTCACCGGTCATGCCTTTCATTCTCTCAGCCCTCTTATAATAATTTCTGAAGGGCTTCTCCAGTACGCCATAGATAAATTTTGCTTTCTGTTTTTCTCTTAACTGAAGACCGTACTCACTGACCTTCTTACCTGCTCTTGCGGATGTTCTGTTTGATTTTTTGTCATATCCTAAAAATGTAGGATCTAAATCGAGGGATCTGCATCTTTTTAATACAGGAACTCTGTTTACTGCCATGTCTGGCTCCTTTCCGAGAGGGGCTGCCTCTGCTTCAAAATTTTACCATACAGGTAAAACCTGTTGTTTACAATACCGCCCGTATACGGACAATACTTTCCTCCAACGAGTTTCTTAACACATCATAATATACTTCAATACATCGAAAGATTTGCACCGCAAATCTTTCACAGATTGACGAGCCATTGCTCGGCATTCTGTTAGATTGACGAGCCATTGCTCGACATTCTATTTTGTTAGACGCGGCGTCTCTTAGGAGGCCGGCATCCGTTATGGGGTACAGGCGTTACGTCACGGATGCTGGTTACTTCCAGACCGCATGCCTGCAATGCACGAATCGCCGCTTCACGTCCCGAACCCGGTCCTTTAACCATAACGTCAACTGTTTTCAAACCATGAATTAACGCTGCTTTGGTCGCTGTTTCAGCCGCCATCTGTGCCGCATATGGAGTAGATTTCCTTGAACCTCTAAAACCAAGACCGCCGGCGCTTGCCCAGCTCAACGCATTACCTTCGTTATCCGTCAGGGTAACGATTGTATTGTTAAAAGAAGACTGGATATGTGCCTGTCCATGTTCAACGTTTTTCTTTACACGCTTTTTTGTTACTTTCTTTGCAACTTTTTTAGCCATAATAAACTAACCTACTTTCTCATATAATTATTTCTTCTTATTTGCTACTGTACGCTTCGGGCCCTTTCTCGTTCTCGCGTTTGTCTTAGTCTTCTGACCGCGGACAGGAAGCCCTTTCCTGTGACGGATACCTCTGTAACATCCGATCTCCTGAAGTCTCTTGATGTTCAACGCGATCTCTCTTCTCAGATCACCTTCTACCATGTAATCTTTTTCGATCACTTCGGCAATTCTTTTCACTTCATCATCCGTCAATTCTCTGACACGAGTGTCAGGATTTACATTTGCTGCTTCCAGAATTTTGTTTGAACTTACCCTGCCGATACCATAAATATAAGTCAAACCAATCTCTACACGTTTTTCTCTGGGTAAATCAATACCAGCAATACGAGCCATTTACGTTTCCTCCATTTTTCCGTACAGCAAAGCTGCACTTTCTACTACTAATTGATTGGGGCAAGTTATAAATACAATGTTTCTCAAACCCGCGATGTTTGTACGGATGTACAAACTCGCAGTTGAAAATCCTCGATTTTCAACTTAGCCCAGCCGAACCTGCGTCCGGCCTTTCCAAACATGTGGTATCAAAAAGTAATCTCCTTAAGGCTCTTCCATCTATTATAATCAGTACCATTTTATGAAGAAATAATACTGCAGCCGCTCATAATCAGTTGGACAAGAACCCCTTTTTATCAATACCTGAGCTGATAAAAATATCCGGGATTAACCTTGTACCTGTTTGTGTTTCGGATTTTCACAGATAATTCTGATCTTTCCTTTTCTTCTAATGACTTTGCATTTCTCGCAAATCGGTTTTACTGATGATCTAACCTTCATGTTAAACCCTCCTTTCAAAAAAGACCGTTTTACATTATAACATAGAGCTATCCAGTTTGCAAGACCCTTTTATTTATCACGCCAGATAATTCTTCCTTTGGAAAGGTCATAAGGGGACAACTCCAAAGTTACTTTGTCACCGGGTAAGATTCTGATAAAATTCTGACGAAGCTTACCGCTTATATGTGCCAATACGACATGCCCGTTTTCCAGTTCAACCTGAAACATGGTATTGGGTAACTTTTCAATCACTGTTCCTTCAATTTCAATCACATCGGCTTTCGACATCTGTTACCTCCTGTTTTTACTTTGTGATACTCTTCCTGTACTGTTCCAGTACTCTCCGGATTTCCGCATCATCTGTCTGTCCGGCCTTTACCCGCTCCGGAAATTCCGGTTCCGGATATTTCTTTATAATCTGAATATGTTTTTTATTCTTTTTCTTTGGCTTTTCCAGTGTTTTCAGTCTGCCGTCAGCCAAATATACATATTCCGTTTCTTCCTTTATTATGACATAAACCGTTTTTTTGTCGTGCCCAGCTTTCGAACTGGCAAGCATTCCTGTCATTTCCAACCCATTCCTTTCTTTTCGGCTCTATATGGGAAGTGTCAGGATTTCCGGTTCGCCATCGGTAATCAGCACCGTATTTTCGTAATGCGCGGAATACGCTCCGTCGGCCGTTACAACCGTCCAGTCATCATCCAGCCACTCAACCTCCGCAGTCCCCATATTGATCATCGGTTCTATGGCGAGCGTCATTCCCGGCTGTAAGCGTACACCCCTCCGTCTCTGTGCAAAATTCGGGATCTGCGGTTCTTCATGGAGTTTCGTTCCGATACCGTGTCCCACAAGCGCCGTTACGATTCCATAACCGTACGAAGAGACGTAAGCGTCAATCGCATTGGAAATATCATAAAGATGATTGCCGGCTTTTGCGTTTTTAATCCCCTCAAAAAAACTCTGCTTCGTTACGGCAATTAATTTTTCCGCTTCCGGGCTGACTTTACCGACACAGTGTGTCCTTGCGGCGTCCGAATGATATCCCTTATAAATCAGGCCCGCGTCAAGACTGACGATATCGCCCTCTTTTAATATATGATCTTCATGGGGAATACCGTGCACAACTTCGTCATTTACGGATACGCAGATCGAGGCCGGATATCCCTGATAATGCAGGAAATTGGGCGTACAGCCAAAGCTCCTGATCAGTTCTTCTCCAAGTTTATCTATGTCTTTCGTAGACATACCCGGATGAATCGCCTTGCCAAGTTCTTCGTGTACGATGCCGAGCAGCCTTCCCGCTTCCCTCATCAAAGCGATCTCTCTGGCAGATTTAATTGTAACAGCCATCTTAGCCACGCCTTTCCTGGAAATTTAACCGAGAATATCCGTAATGGCAGTAAATACATCCATCATATCTGCCGTTCCGTCAACCGTCTTTAATATATTCTGTCCCGTATAATACTCGATCAGAGGCTGTGTCTGTTTGTGATAAACATCAAGGCGGTTCTTTACCGTTTCTTCCTTATCGTCATCGCGCAAAATCAGTTCTTTACCGCATCTGTCACAGATTCCCTCCTGTTTGGGCGGAACATGTTCTATATGAAAAGTAGCGCCGCATGAAAGGCAGGCACGTCTTCCCGACATTCTCCTGATAATATTCTCATCCGGTACTTCTACGTCAATTGCATAATCAATCTTGTCGCCAAGTTCTTTAATGGCTTTATCCAGAACTTCCGCCTGCGGAATCGTTCTCGGAAAACCATCCAGCACATAACCGTTCTTACAGTCATCCTGTGCCACTCTGTCGAGCAGGATTCTGACTGTCAGCTCATCGGGGACGAGTTCGCCCTGATCCATATATTTTTTGGCCTCTATGCCAAGCTCCGTGCCGTTTTTTACATTTTCTCTGAAAATATCCCCTGTCGAAATATGAGGTATTCCATATTTATCAGCGATCATCTGCGCCTGTGTGCCCTTTCCGGCTCCCGGCGCCCCCAGCATAATAATTTTCATAGTCTTATCTCCCCAGCCTTTTCCCTGCAAATAATGCAAATACACCTGCTTCATTCTCAAAAAAACTAATTAATTTGTAATATATTCTTTCTATATATAATTAATATAACTTATGCAATACAGGAAGAATCGCCTTTAGCGATTCTTCCACGCAAAAAGCTGTCGTTTATACGACAGCTGGATGTTCTTAGGCGCCGCATCCCCTGATGCGGAGTCTTAGAACATCTTTTTGCGTTAGTCTTCAGAACATCTTTTCGTGTTTGACTTAGAACATCTTTTTGCGTCAGTCGTTTAAAAATCCTTTATAATTCCGAACCATCATCTGAGATTCGATCTGTTTAATCGTTTCGAGAACAACACTCACGATAATGATCAGGCTCGTTCCGCCAAAGGATACGCTCGCACCGAAGATACCGTTAAAGAAATAAGGCACAACGCATACGATTGTCAGTCCGACAGCGCCGATGAAGACAATATAATTTAAAATCTTCGTCAGATAATCGCTGGTCGGCTTTCCGGGTCTGATTCCCGGAATAAACCCGCCCTGACGCTTCATGTTGTCGGCTATTTCAAGAGGATTAAACGTAATGGAAGTATAGAAGTATGCAAAGGCGATAACCATTGCCACATATACAACCAGACCGATTGAATATACAGGCTGGTGCGGATTACACCAGTAAGATGAATTCAATCCTTTCAAAATCTCTCCCCAGAAGCCTGTTCCATTGATATTGAAAAAAGAACAGACAATTACCGGAAGCTGCATCAGGGAAGATGCAAAGATAACAGGGATAACGCCGGAAGTATTTACTTTCAGCGGAATGTTCGTGGACTGTCCGCCGACCATTTTTCTGCCCTGTACCTTTTTCGCGTACTGAACCGGGATTTTTCTGACGCCGCCATTTAATATAATGACAAGAATAACCATCCCGATAATAATTGCAAAAATAATCAAAGCTGCCACAACTGCCTTCGCAATTGATTTTCCGAAAACAAACTGCTCGAATAAAGCCGTTATATCCGCAGGCACACGGGAAATAATATTGATTGTCAGGACAATAGAAATACCGTTTCCTACGCCGTTTTCGGTGATTCTTTCGCCAATCCACATCAGGAATGCACTACCTGCTGTCAAGGCTGCAACAACCGTAAGGATACTGAATACGTTATACGTCTCAAGAAGTCCCTGACGGCCAAAACCAATCGCCATAGCAGATGACTCAATCAAAGAAAGCCCGACCGTTACATAACGGGTGATGGACGCGATCTTCTTTCTTCCGTCTTCTCCGTCACGCTGCATTTCTTCCAGCTTCGGAATTGCAATCGTCAAAAGCTGCATAATGATGGAAGAAGTAATATACGGCGTAATATTTAATGCAAGAACGGACATTCTGAGAAAAGAACCGCCCGTAAACGCATTGAAGAAGTTAAACGCATCTCCGGTCTGCTGTTCGAACCACCGTGCAAAATAGGTCCTGTCAACACCGGGAACCGGAAGCTGTGATCCGAGACGGATCACAACTAACATCGCGAAAGTAAAAAAGATTTTCTTTCTTAATTCTTTGATCTTAAAAGCATTTTTTAGGGTTGTAAACATTACATCACCTCTGTTGTTCCACCAATTGCCTCGATCTTTTCTTTTGCGGATGCGCTGTACGCATTTACCTTCACATCGAGTTTTTTGGTCAATTCTCCGTTTCCAAGGATTTTTACGCCATCACGAGGATTTTTAATAATTCCTTTTTCCAGTAACGCTTCCACGTCAACCGTAGCGCCGTTGTCAAATACCTCCAGCGCGCTCAGGTTAATTGCAACGATCTCCTTAGAGTTTCTGCATTTGAACCCTCTCTTTGGAATACGTCTGTATAACGGCATCTGACCACCTTCAAAACCGATTCTCGGTGCTCCGGAACGGGCTTTCTGACCCTTATGTCCCTTGCCGGCTGTCTTGCCGTTGCCCGAACCATGTCCGCGGCCTCTTCTAAAATTATCACTGTGCTTGGAACCTTCTGCAGGTCTTAAATTTGATAATTCCATGCTAACCATGCTCCTTTCTCTATGAAATATCCGATTATGCTTCTTCTACTCTGACCATATGTCTTACTCTCTGAATCTGGCCACGCGTAGCGCCATTATCCGGTAATTCAACAGTCTGCCCTATCTTTCTGAGCCCCATAGCTGTGATAGTCGCTTTTGCTTTTGGAATCTGGCCGATCGTCGATTTCACTAATGTTATTTTTAACGTTTTTTCTGCTGCCATTTTGATATCCCTGCTCCTTTCTCAGTCTTCTGCAATCTGACCTTTGCTTTAAGACATAACCTCTTCAACAGATTTTCCGCGGTTCTTAGCCACTTCTTCAGGAGTCTTTAACTGGCGCAGGCCTGCGATCGTTGCAAGTACAACGTTCTGTTTGTTGTTAGATCCCAAAGATTTTGTACGGATATTGGAAATACCTGCAAGCTCGCATACGATACGGGCAGGACCGCCTGCGATGATACCGGTACCTTCCGGAGCTCTCTTGAGCAGAACAGATGCGGAACCAAACTGTCCGATAAAATCATGTGTAATACTGTGGTTCGGGTCGAGCGCAACCGAAACGAGTTTCTTGATTGCGTCTTCTTTTCCTTTACGGATAGCCTCCGGAATTTCAGTTGCCTTTCCAAGTCCGGCGCCTACATGTCCGTTGCCATCTCCAACTACTACCAATGCTGTGAAACGGAAGTTACGACCACCCTTTACAACCTTAGTAACACGTTTGATAGTTACAACTTTTTCAGTCAGTTCCAACTGGCTGGCATCAATGATTGTATGTCTCATGTGATTTTGTCTCCCTCCCTAGAATTCTAATCCAGCTTCTCTGGCTGCATCAGCTAATGCTGCAATTTTTCCCTGGTATATAAAGCCGCCTCTGTCAAAAACAACTGTACTGATACCTTTTTCAATTGCTCTCTTAGCAATTACCGTTCCTAAATATGCCGCCGCATCAACGTTATTGGTCTTTTCCAGCTCAGCCTTTACCTCTTTTTCAAGGGTAGATGCCGCAACCAGAGTGTTTCCAACTGTATCGTCAATAATTTGAGCATACATATGATTATTACTTCTGAATACAGCCAAGCGTGGTCTCTGCGCAGTACCGCTTAAATGGTTACGCATTCTTCTATGCTTTTTTACACGAACTTTTTGTCTCGATTCTTTACTAACCATTTTCATACTCTCCTTATCTTTTATTTCTTACCAGTCTTACCAACTTTACGTCTGATCGTTTCATCAGCATATTTAATACCTTTGCCCTTATAAGGTTCCGGTCTTCTCTTATCTCTGATTTCAGCAGCGAATTGGCCAACTCTTTCTTTATCAATACCTTTCACGATGATGACATTCTGACCTTCCATAACAGTCTCGATACCTTCCGGATCAGTCATCTCAACCGGATGGGAATATCCCAGATTCAGCGTCAGTACCTTGCCTGATTTGGATGCCCTGTAACCAACACCGTTCACTTCCAGTTTCTTCTCAAATCCATCAGTAACACCGACAACCATGTTGTGAATCAATGTCCTTGTCAGTCCGTGTAAAGATTTCATTTTCTTTAAGTCGTTCGGTCTGCATACAAGAACTTCTGCGCCTTCCACTTTGATTTCCATCTCGGAAGGAAGCACTCTCTCAAGTGTTCCTTTTGGACCTTTTACAGTCACTTTATTATTTTCTGCAACCTCCACAGTAACACCTGCGGGAATCGCGATTGGCATTCTTCCTATACGTGACATGCCCGTACCCTCCTACTCTTATTTGTGCGCATCATGCGCTGTTGTTATGATTTTATTAACCTGACAGAATTGCTCTCCAACTCTGTCCAAAATATCGTTTTTCTCAGGTGCGGTTCTTTCGCGCCTTAGTAATCTTTTAGGCTTTCGAAAGACCCGGAAGAATTGCGCCAGCAATTCTTTCCGACAAAATATAGTATTTCTTAGACGGCGTCTTTTGCCATCTTAGAAATTCTTTTCGTCATCCAAAGTATAGTTTTTCTCAGGTGCGGTTCTTTCGCACCTTAGTAAAACTCTTTGGATTTTACCAGACAAACGCCAGCACTTCGCCGCCAACCTGAAGTTCTCTTGCCTTTTTATCCGTGATAACACCCTGGTTCGTAGAAATGATCGCAATGCCGAGTCCGCCAAGAACCTTCGGCAGATCTTCTTTTCCAGCGTATACGCGAAGACCGGGTTTGGAAATTCTCTTGATGCCGGAAATAATCTTTTCGTTTTTATCCTCGCCATATTTTAAAGTAATATGGATTGTCTTAAAACTTCCGTCTTCAATCATATCGAATTTCTTGATATACCCTTCATCCAGCAAAATCTGTGCAATAGCCAGTTTCATTTTAGATGACGGTACATCTACTGTATCATGTTTTGCAGTATTTGCATTACGGATTCTTGTAAGCATATCTGCAATAGGATCGCTCATTGTCATTTGAATTGCCTCCTTCTAAAATTTTAGTTACATCAGCATGTGAGTTTGGATGCGAATGCGGCAAACCCGCTATGAAGAATGGCCCGGCAGAGACATTCTTCGGTGTGAAGCGTATTCGCAAAGCACATCTTAGCTTTCCTCACTACTTTCGAGTTTGGATGCGAATGCGACAAACTCGCGGTTGAAAGGCTTTAGACTTTCAACCTTTACCAGCTGGCTTTACGCACGCCAGGAATCTGACCTTTATATGCTAACTCACGGAAGCAAATTCTGCAAATTCCGTATTTTCTTAAATAAGCATGTGGACGACCACAAATTTTACACCGGCTGTATTCTCTTGTAGAGAATTTGGGTTTACGCTGCTGCTTTATCTTCATTGCTGTTTTAGCCATGAATTTACCTCCTTCTACTTAGCAAATGGCATGTTAAACAATCTTAATAACTCACGGGCTTCTTCGTCTGTCTTTGCCGTCGTTACGATGATAACATCCATACCTCTTACCTTGTCAATCTTATCGTACTCGATTTCCGGGAAAATAAGCTGTTCCTTGATTCCAAGTGCATAATTTCCACGGCCGTCAAAAGCATCGGGATTAACGCCCCTGAAGTCACGTACACGGGGTAATGCGAGGTTTACCAGCCTGTCAAGGAACTCATACATCTTATCGCCGCGAAGTGTTGTCTTACATCCGATTGCCTGGCCTTCTCTGATTTTGAAGTTGGCAATAGAATTTTTAGCTTTGGTAATAATTGCTTTCTGTCCGGTAATCGTTTCCATGTCTTTAACAGCCGATTCCAAAACTTTTGCATTTTCCTTCGCTTCACCAACGCCCATGTTGATTACGATCTTATCAAGCTTCGGAACTTCCATAACATTTTTATATCCAAACTTCTTGATCATAGCATCTACGATCTCGTCTTTATACATACTTTTAAGTCTACTCAATGTTTTAGACCTCCTTCCTTAGAATTAATCAACGATGTCGCCTGTGGTTTTTGCGAAGCGAACCTTCTTGCCGTTCTCGATCTTGAAACCGATTCTCGTCGGTTTTCCTTTGTGCACATACATTACGTTGGAAATATCGATCGGAGCTTCCTTCTGAATAATCCCGCCGTTCTGATTCGCAGCCGAAGGTTTCTCATGTTTTGTAATTTTATTAATTCCTTCCACTAAGACTCTGCCGTTCTTTTTGTCTACGGAAACGACTTTGCCTTCTTTATCTTTGTCTTTACCGGCAATTACTTTTACAGTATCGCCTTTTTTAATTTTCATTGTTGACATACCGGCACCTCCTATAATACTTCCGGAGCCAGTGAAACAATTTTCATAAACTGTTTATCACGAAGCTC
>ERZ808054.1584-NODE-1584-length-12209-cov-11.666832_pt1 | contig 12209 bp, 16 predicted proteins | sample MGYA00380201_ERZ808054 | MGnify/ENA primary metagenome ERZ808054 (study PRJEB31490, sample SAMN06133419) | mouse gut metagenome | isolation source: Z5_2 | host: mice | place: China: Chengdu | collected 2015-05 ... | reverse complement strand
GTTTTCCGCAAGGGTCTGCTCCATATCATCAAGATATTTTTTAACCTTTTCATGTCCGTCCACGGTCATAAATTTCACAGCTTCGTCGCCGATGTCCGTAACGGCGTGGCAGTCCGCCTCCCCGAAATATTTCAGCAGCTTTCCGCTTTTCAGAGACGCCGTGACATTGGAAAGTATTATCAGCAGCGACATACACAGAAAAAACGTAAAGGTAATGACAGCGTAGCGTTTGGGGCTGCTTACAATATCGTTTGCGGCAAGGAAAGCTGTCGTTCCAAGCCGCGATCTTCCAAGGCTCATAACGCTCTTTTTGCGGAAGCGTTCCCCTGTCTGCCCGTTTCTTACAGCGTCGATCGGAGACATTTTGCTCACCCTGCCCGTGCAGCCGAGACAGAACAGGAGAATGACAACCGCTACCAGAACCGCGCAGCCGATATTGACAAAAGCGTTACTGCCGCTGTCTATTATAATAAACTCCGTGGAACGATTGATAAGCATTTTCCCAAACGGGTAGCTGAGTATCAGGCCGAGTGCTGCGCCGACAATGGAAATAGCGGCGTATTTTGTAAGGTACAGTCCCCGAATTTTTATGTTGCGTATGCCCATTGCTTTCATAACGCCTATCTCGCGGAACTCCTCGGAGATGGTAAAGGCTATGGTGAACCGCAGCACCGCAAAGGATATGATTATGAGAATAAGGCTTATTGCAAGGATAAGACTCATGATTATCATATCAAAAATATAGGCTTGATCCAGCATCTCCGCATCGCCCGAAAAGGTAAAGCCATCGGATAGATCCGCGATCTGGGACAGGGTTCTGTCAAGGTCGGCGGTGTGTATGTATAAGAATTTTCCGCCATACGTATTTTTTATCGTCTCATCGGACATATATTCGTCAAAGTCCTCGCCGTTCAGGATAAACCTTTTAATGCCCATCAATTCCGTGCCGCAGACAGCGTCCCTGAAACTGCCCGCAAAGGTAAATTCGCGGCTTACGCCCTCTATTTCGACAGTAATTTTGTCGCCTGCCTTAAGTCCCATGTTTTTCTCTATGAAACGGGTAGCGTAAATTTCCCCTTTCGGCACGCTTTTAAGAATACTTTCGTCGTCCAGAAAATAATTTATCCCCATATCTCTGTCGCTCTGTAATACTAATTTCTGACTGAGGTTGGAAGCGTTAAGCGGTTCGCCGACCCGCGTAATATTGGACTGGGACATCGAGACAAACTCCTCAATACGGAACTCGTCTATCGCGGAGGCGTCTTCAAGCGTCCCGCAAATGTCCTGGTCAACACCAAAAGATTTGTTTTCGCAAAAAGCGAAATAATCGGGTACGTCCGCCATTTCAAAATAACTATCCAGCGCAGTCGTCACCGTGATGATGTTGCTCACGCCTGAGGATATGAACATCGATGCGAGTATAACAAATACCAGCAGTATCACGTTCATCGCCTTTTTGCGTTTAAGGTCTTTTTTCAGTATTCTCCAGAACATAGTGTATTCCTCTTTTCTTGAATTTGATTTTTCTATATTCTGAGTTATAACATATAAATTCTTAACAAGTCTTTAACTTTTGACGAAATACAAAAACGTATAATGCCGTTACCAAAATGAAATAAGCAGAGCAGTTTAAATTGTTGAATTTTCACTTTCTGTTTTCCTCCCGCTTTCTTTTATCAGCCGGCTTTTTCGCATCCTTTGGTATCAGCCACAAACGGCTGAATTTTGCCACACCAGGTATACGGTTTTCCTCACATAGCTTTTCCGTCTTTCTGAAATGCCCCATTTTTTCGCCGCTTCCGGGGCAGAAATATACTCTATCATATTTATTCACCCTTTCATTCATTTCTATCAATTTAATTATATTCGTCTAACTAACTGATTCCTTATTTTCCTGAAACAATTCCCTTGCCCGATTCCCTAAATCGTCTTCTGTCTGAATCGGATTTTTATTTGTTTCCTCTGTGCGGGAAAGCATCGTTCCTTCCGAAATCAGAATATCCACTTTCCCGATATATTTCTGTACCATTCTTTCAAGCCTGTCATTTCTTCCGACAATGCCATGTCAAGGAAATCCCCGGTAAATAGGATTTTCTTTCCGCCGACTTCAAGCAGAAACATATAGGCATCCAGTGCAGAATGATCTACAAAAAATGGAGTAATCCCTATATCGCCAAATATAATTTTATGACCGGGAATATAACACTCCATGTTTTTTATACGCGGCAGTCCTTCCTCTGCCATATTGGGAATGGAATCAATCTTCTTTGTAAGGATTTCCAAAATTTTCTTTGCAGTAGAACCGATGTAAAGAAGAACATCCTACGAAACTTTCTTATATAACCCCATATGGTCGCCGTGATAATGTGTAAACAATACGCCATCGCATGGTCTGCCGTCAAAGACTGTTTCCGTAAGTTCCTCGTCTGTCATAACGTCTTCGTTATCATTGTGAGGCAGATTTGCACTAAAATCAATGATAACGTGATGTTTTCCTGCGCTGATTTCCGTTGCACAGCCGCCAATTTGGTGGCTGCCCCGAATCGATGTATGCTTTCATTTTGCGTGAATATTTCACACATATCAATCCGGCATCTGTCAACGTTCTAATATCACACTGTATCATCTTCTTCCCAACAGGAAGCCTTACTACAATTTCCTCATAGGATACCCGTTCGCAGCAACGAAAAATATCGTACAGTAATAATTGCCGGTCTGTTGACGTTAATTGAATGTTTGTCATATATAGCAAAATCTTCATAATAAATTGAATGAAAAGCAATCTATTTTCAATATCACAATAAAGAAAAACAGCGGCTACTCCGAGCGTAAAACTGATTTCATCTGCATATATTCTATCTATGAGACATAAATACGTCAATATTCCGTTTAAAAACAAGCACACAGTTACCTCGCCCCTTTATCTTTCTGCCTTGCCCGATGAACTCTGCTTGCTTCCCTTTCTTTTACCACCTGCTCTTTTTGTCTAAGCCTATCTCTGACGCTCACGGACTCCGTTACTTTGTTTCCACAGATTTTTTTGCAATCCGCACAAGTTGCCTCATAATCAAGTTTTTCTCTCTTTGTCCATTCCCATCCCGATTTACCGTCACCCTGTCCGGCATCAACGGATAAAGTGCAATAATCTCGCCCCTCGCATTTCGGATAATCTGACTGTACGCATTGCCCCATAGAAGCAAATGCGTCATCAAAGTTTCACGAAACACAAACGAGGTCATTTCCGGATTTGGTTCATCATGGAGCAAAAAATAAAGCGGATGATCCACCGCTTTTTCCTTACCACCATCTGCTGTATATCTGTAAAACTGTAATGGAAGTCCAGCCACCGCCTCCGACAGAATCCTCACGCAGGAGTACACTGCCGTCATCTGCATTGCTGTTCTTTCATTTACTCGCTTCCCAGAAGTCGAACCACCCATAAAGAACGAATACGCACTACCCGAAGTCCTGTCTGTGGGAGCATCCCGCCCTCGAAATAATCCACTAAAAAATCCCATACGCGCTCCTTATCTGAAAATATCACTCCATGCTCTTACTACCTGAACAAGCCCAAGTGCCGCGACATCTAAAAGCATCGCCATCAATATAAGAGCACAAGCAATAATCTTCATCACAAAAATCTCCGTAATAAAAGCACCTACCATTTCTGATAGATGCTTCCACCTTTCTAGTTATCATTCAATTGTTTATCAATATCTCTGCCACCATACATAATTCGAATAATATTTACAGTAACACTGGTTTCATCTGGCAGATAAAACACTAAATAGTTATCCACCGGCAAAACTCTAAGCCCCTGACTATGCCAAGGTTCTTCCTCGTATAGTCTGTGTCGCATTGGCATTTGTTCAAGAGAACGGACAGCCTTCATAATGCGTTCTGTTTGTCCGGCAGCTGTTTCAGGTACCAACAATTCATACGCAATATATTCGTATATGTCCCTCAAATCCTGTCTTGCTTCGGCGGAATATGCCACATGAAAAATCATATGCCAAAATCTCTTTTCATTTCAGCTTCAATGGCATCTGCTGAGTAAACTCTGCCAGCTTTTACATCAGACATACCTTTTTCAATTTCTTTATCAAATTGTTCTTTCGGAAGAGAATCATATGCCAACGGTGCCGTTCTTGGTAATTTCATTTCAAATGGAATTCCCTTTTGCAAAACAATCTGTCGTAAAAACATTCCTACTGCATTTGACATCGGAATTCCCAACTGATCTAATACACTTTCAGCTTGTTCCTTTAGTTCAGGCTCAACTCGTGCAAATACATTTGCTGTTCTTGCCATAATCATCGCCTCCTTCAACTGTATTCTATCACAGATGCTTGCAAATAGCAATCTGTTTGCAAGCATCTTGTTTATGAATATTATATGGTTAATGCGTCTGATTTATTCCTCAGCACAAAACAGCCTAAAACACCAACAAACCTCTCTCATCATAAACACTTCCCTGTGGCTCACCCTGGTTTCTCATGCATCTGTCCAGAGCCATAATCGAAGCTACAATTCCATCGATCTTCTCTTTTGACTTCGTCTTGGTAACCTTGATATTCCCCGCAGCATCCGTCTCAATCACCGCATTACCTGCCATCCAACGAAGCACAGGATGACCTGCATGAACAATCTGCCCTTCCATCAGAAGTCTGTAGAACTCCTTGGTCGGCGTACTCATACTCGCAAAGCCCTGTCCGAATGGCACCATCGTAAATCCGGCATAGCAGTCTCTTCCCTCCAGCAATCTCATATCAATAGCTTCATTGCCTTTCATAAAGATTGCATCAGGTATCCATGATGTTGTGGAGCTAACCCACATATTCATTCGAAGCCACTTAAATGTAATCTCATCAGCGGGATTTTGCTTCGCTTCCCTGTATGCATCACGAAGTCTTTCAATATCCACCGTATATCCAAGTGACGGATTTACCTTGTACCAGTTGGCTTCATCTTCCCAGTTCTCATCAGTCTATAAAAAATTTATCTGACGTACTGAACGGGTAAAACTTTTCTTCTGGGAGGTATTCAAAGGATATTTCCCTTTGCCGCCGTTTATCCCTGTCACGCCATGCGTTGATTGCTGCATAGTGTATAACAACTCTGCAAAAGGTTCGTAGTTTATAGTTGCCTTTTGATAATTTTAAATAACATTATTGTATTAACCAATTTTTGTTATTGCTTCTTTTGCCCATAAAGAGTTTTTCATAATTGCTCGTCCTACGCCAATTAAATCAGCTTCACCATTTTTTAATAATAATTCTGCCATATCAGCTTCTGTAATTCCCCCGGTTAATATAACAGGTATATTTACAACTGCTTTTGCAGCTTGTGTAATCTCACTGAAATACCCCTGTTCTTTATAATCAGGTCTTACAAATCCGCAAAAACCGCCGGAAATATCCAACAGGTCAACTCCTGCATGTTCCAATAATTTTGCCGCCGCGATACTGTCTTGTAAAGTAGAGCCGCCGTCCATGTAATCACAAGCCCCCAATCTGATAGCAATAGGAAAATTATCACCAACTGCGTTACGGACTGACTTTATAATCTCCTTGTGTAATTTTAGCCGTCCATTAAGCGTTTGTGCATTATATTCGTCTGTACGTTTGTTGGTTAATGGAGAATAAAATTGATTTAACAAATATCCGTGTGCAGAATGAATTTCTACTCCGTCAAATCCAGCTTGTTTTGCCCGTATGGCTGCATTGGTAAAATCATGAATTACTTTGTGAATATCAGCCAAAGACATTTCCAATGGGATAAAGCCTGTTTTCGGCATTGGATATGCACTCGCTCCATAAACAGCCTTTCCAGTAGTTTCACTGTTGGCGGCGCCTCCCGCATGACTGATTTGTGCCATAACTTTTGTTCCGTTTTCATGTATCACTGTTGTAAGTTCTTTTAATCTGGTGATGCTGGTGTCATCTGCTATGGAAATTTGTCCTTTTCCAGCTTTTCCTTCGAGATTAACATAGGAATGTTCTGTGATAATTAGTCCAATATATCCACCGAAGGATTTTTCGTGGTAATAATCACAAATTTGCTTTGTTACCTGTCCGTCAGCGGTTGCCTTTGCCGTAGCCATAGGCGGCATGACAAGGCGATTTTTTATCGTTAAATCGCCTATTTTGATTGGACTGTTTAATATACTCATTTTCGTACCTCCTGGTTTTTCTGGACTTTTATAAGTATAACATAATATAATTGATAAAGAAAGAACGCACATTTTTGATAGATACTACCCAAAAGGAGAGTATGAAATGAAGAAAGAAACTATCCCCTGCAAAGAGATTGATGTACGCCCGTTCGCCTATGCAATATCTTTAGTAGATGGAAAATGCACATTTTATTTTGGCTATGGAAAAAAGAGATTCTTCGCTACAGTGAAATAAAACGGGCATTGGGAAAGGTAACACATAAAATGCTGAGTAGCCAACTAAAAGAATTAGAGAATTGATCTTTTGGTCTTTGTTTTCTCTGGTTCGGAATAGTGCGGTGCTGGCGGTCTATCTCTTGTTTTCGGTTGCTTGCTTCTTTACTGTACATGAGCATTTGCATAAGGTACATAATCTTATGCAAAGCGGCAGCCTTTTTCATAAAAGGAAGCTGCCGCTTAATCATCTTTTTTCAGAATCTATTTTATATTGGGGATTGTCATTTCAAGGCTCTTTCAAAAATGGTGTAGTAAGCACCTCATTGAGCCGTACAATCATTGATTTTATGAGCTTTTCCGGGATTCTTCAATATACTTCAATAACAAACAAAAAATATCGAAATCATGTTTATTTTTTCCTCCTGAAATGTTTTGATTTGGCGGGGTTTGCTGTTTCGGTGTACATTGTTAAAAATGTAACGGATATGCAAAACAGGACATATTGATTCCGTCAATCGTAGTAAAAACGTAGTAGGAATTGGAGCTTTTTACTACTTTGGTATTTTAGCATGAATCTATGTTGTTATGCAATCCAAAGAAAAACCATCATCTCAACTTTACTTATCTTTATCGCAGATTAGTTCTGGTTGACTTATCTCCATTAATGCACCATTATACTCTACCCATAAAATTACCAATTCTTTCCGTGACAATATTTGTATTTCTTTCCGCTTCCACATGGACACGGTTTATTTCTTCCTAATCTGCCTATTCCACCACTCGCATAGTGCCTCTTATTCCCCCGCTTTCCAACTAATTTCCGTAATCAGGCCGCCCGGTCTGCCTGACAGAAAAGCAACGGCTTCGCCTTATGCTGGCAGACCGCCGCATATGGCGGATAAAGTCCGTAGTGCTGCGGTTAGCTTTTGTGCATCTCTCCTCATTTAATTTGTCACGGCATAAGCCCATCTATACCGTTTCGTAGGAAACCAGTTCTTCCACCGGGATGCGTGTCTGCGAATGGCGCTCCGGGTCAGCCGCTTCCTCATCTGAATATCCGACTGCAAGGATATTGACCGGCTCCAGATCATCCGGCAACGCGAACTCCCTGCGTATCACATCCGGCTTGAAATAGCATATCCACACGGAGCCAAGACCTAATTCCGTTGCCTGCAGCATCATGTGGTCTGTCAGTATGGATGCGTCTATGTCGGTAGTCTGCTTTTTATCAAACGGGCGCACCCATGCCTTTCCGTGGTCAGCGCAGACGATGACCGCCAGCGGCGCTCCATATAGGTTCGCCCCTTTCCCTATCTTCGCAAGCCCTTCACTGCTCCGGACGGCGATCAGACGGACGGGCTGGAGGTTGGCCGCAGTCGGCGCAACATGGGCGGCCTCCAGAATCTTTTGCAGCTTTTCCTCCTCCACCTTTTTATCCTTATAGCTTCGGACGGAATAACGCTTCTTTGCAATTTCGCTAAAATCCATAGTGGTAAATCCTCTCTTTCTATTATATACTGAACGTGTTAATTAACCGTTGACCTAAATTTTAGCAGGATACAGAAATTCCGCAAGAATGCACTTTTGGGGTAGATACTTCCCAAAAGGGTAGCTATAAAAAGGAGAGGATACAGACAATGGAATATTCAAAAGACCAATTCAACTGCCCGGTGGAGGCCACGCTGTTTTTGATTGGCGGGAAATACAAGCCCCTCATCCTCTGGTATCTGATAGAAAAACCGCTCCACTACATGGAGCTGCAGCGCATGATCCCCAAGGCAACGCCAAAGATGCTGTCGCAGCAGCTACACGATTTGGAGGAATGCGGGATGCTGCACCGGGAGGTCATCCCGGACAAGCCACCCAGGACACTGTACTCCCTCACCCCATTTGGACGCAGCATCATTCCCGTACTGGATGCCATGTGCGATTGGGGCGCAGGCTTTTTGGACGGGCTGGACATCCAGCCACCGTGCTGTACAAAAAAGTCAGCAGGAGAACCGTGACAGGCTTTCCTGCTGACTTTATTATTCCATCTCCCTGAACGTGCCAGCCATTCCTCCCACAAGGCTCCACTGGCGCTGCATATAGAATTTCAGATTTTCTGTGCTTTTCTGATATGCCAAATTACACCCTCTGCCAGAGCAACATACAGTCCTGAAATTCAGCCGACAATTTCCCATTATCTTTCAGCCATGAAAGGTAGGAGCGTACCGTGCTACCTACCAACACATACTGCTCAAAATTCATGGAAAGCCCATAGCCTTTGAACACTTCCTGCAAAATACGTTCAAAGCATATCGGCTCCTTGCAAATGGATAAAATCCTGTCCGCCACCCCATGCACCTTGTCCCTGTTATAACGGACAAGGTGCTTCACATCGGCAGAGGCTTCCGCATGGGCGGGGACGAACATGGCCGCCTCCATCTGCTCCACCTTATCCAGCGTTTCCAGATAAGCACCCACGTCATAGATAAAAGAAACCGCATATTTATCCAGCGTCTCCCTGCTGCTGATGCAGTCCGCAAGGAACACCACATTGTCCGGCATACGAAAACCCACCATGTCAAAGAAATGCCCCGGCAACGGTATCACCTCAACCTCCTTGGGAAAATTTTCATCTGAGAAATCCGTGACATCGCTTTCCTGCGCCATCAGGAACTTATGCCGCAAATCCTTACACGGATAACCACCATAAAGGAAAGATGGCTCCAAGACCGGGTATTTCGTGAAAGCCGCCTCTATGCCGCCGGAATAAACCTTACAGCCCGTCTGCCCCTGCAGATATTTGTTCCCGCCGATATGGTCTGCATTGGAGTGGGTATTCAGTATGGCGGTCAGATGCCAGCCATTTTTTTCCAGTATCTGCCGGACTTTCCGCCCCGCATCCTTATCATTTCCGCTGTCAACCAGATAAACATTCTCCCCATCTGCCACATAGACGCCTATCTTCGCCGGGCAGTTTATGTAATAACATTTCTCGCTGACCTGTACCAATTCATACATTTTTCGTCTCCTCCTTTTAATTGTTCGGATAAAATATCACGTTATAGGCGGCGCAGGCTTTCTTGGAAGCATTATGGTATACGTGGGAAACATCCGCCCGGAAGCGTATTGACTGCTTTTCCTGCAGCAGCACTTCCTTCCCGCCAATTACCATTTTCAGCGTCCCCTGCACCAGAAAAACATATTCTTCCACGCCCTCCACATGGGAAAGCGACTCGTGCTGTACCCCTGCATCAAACTCAATATAGAACACCTCCACATTCCGCACCGGGTCAAAGGGAAACAGCGGGTAAGCCCGCATCCCTCCGTTTTCCTCCGTGATCACATTTTCCCCATCAAGCCCGGCAACCATGTATTCCGTTTCTTCCTGTTTACAGAAAAAGGATAGTGGAATTTTCAGCCCTGTTGAAATCTTCCATAATATGTTGATGGTGGGCGAGGACTGCCCACGCTCGATCTGGCCCAACATGGGCTTGCTCACGCCAGTCAGTTCCGCAACATCATCCAGCGTGAGCTGCCTTGTATTCCGGATTTCTTTCAGCTGCTCCCGTGCTGCCCTGGCACGATTTTATACAGCTAAACGTCCTCACCAACCGCCTGCAAATGAATCATGGCAATGATTTGGTTCTGTGCATCCTCAACAGCTTCTACCTTGATTCTGCCTATATTTTTTCTTGTCATCTCAAAGTCTATATCGGGAAACAATCTCTCACAAAAGCTATTTGTTTCGGGAGATGCCCCCATCAAAGCTGTCACAAGCAAATTCGTGTCAAGCTGTCCTAACACTTCTTTCAGCTCCTTTTCAGGAATTGTTGAAATCTGCTCAAAATCAGTTATCCTCTGCGGCTGTATCTTCGGTTCTAATATGTCATTTATCGTGATGTCATATAATTTAGAAATCTCCAATAAAACCCCTAAGTCGGGAATCGTTGCTCCTGTCTCCCATTTTGAAACGGCCTGTTCTCCTGTCAAGCAAGGACTAAAAAAAATTTACTTTTTCGGTCATTGAAAAAGTGCAGGCATAGCCCACACTTTTACGTTGTTCCTGTATCGGAAAAACCACTTTCAAATTTCCAGTATATCTCTATCCTATTATTGGAATATACCTTCACTTTGTCAATCAGCTTTTCCTTTATCTCTTCTGTCAGTTCCATTTGTTCTGCATAACACATCAGCTGACTGGCATGTTTTCGCTCTTGCTGGGATTTTTCATTTTCTTCTTCCCGGCTGCTTTGTAGTTCGTCCAGACGCTGTTCCAGTTTTGCCGCCTCGGCATCATATTCTTTCTTCTTTGCAAGAAAATTCTCCCTTGAAAGACTGCCGTCCCTGTACTGTTCATACAGTGGCATCCACGTTTTTTTCAGGGCGGCAATGGTTTTTGTCAGCGATATAATCTCTTCATCTGCGGAATACGGCACTGTTCTGCTGCGCGCATTCTGTGACAACTCCGATTCCTTTACCAAAAACTGTATCTGCTGTTTCAGGGCATCCATAACCACGCGATCTGCGACCTCACGTTTTATAGATGCCTCGCGGCATCTGCATTCCTTTATCAGATATCTTTGTCCGCACTGGATACTGCCTTTTCCGGTATCCTGTAGTTTTCTCCCACAATAACCGCAGTGATAAATATTCTTTCCTTTTCTCCCGCTCTGTTTGAACATGGTCTGCTTTATCACCGAATTTGCTTTCAGGTACAGCTCATATGACACGAGCGGTTCATGTGTATTCTCAACACGCACCCATTCCGATGGAGCTCTCCTGACACGTTTCCCGCCGACTGTGAAGGAACATGTTTTTAGCGAGACCATTGTTCCTGTGTACCGCTCGTCTCGGATCATGCGGCGTATTTTTTCGGCAGTCCAGTGGCACTCCACCCCGTATAGGCCCCATTCCTGACGGGAACCCTGAATAATCTGATTTTCTGACGGGGACGGTATCCCTTTTTCGTTCAGCAGCCGTGCGATTTTCAGGGGCGACATGCCGGATGCCGCCAGGCTGAAAATCTCCCGCACGGTCTCACCAGTTTCTTCATCTATGGCAAGCTGGTGAATACTACTGCGGTCACGCCTGTAGCCATACAATGTAAATGTGGCATTATACTCACCTTTTTCCGCCATACGCTTCCATGCTATTTTCTGCTTCTTTGAAAACTCCCTGCTGTAAAAGTCATAGATCATGTTCTTGAAAGCAACGTCGAGGCCGCCCGTCGTCCCCTCAAAGTTTCTGCTGTCATATCCGTCATTGACGGATATAAACCTTATGCCGAGGAACGGGAAATACTGTTCCAGGTAATCGCCCAGCTCCACATAATCCCTGCCAAACCGTGAGAAATCCTTGACTATGATGCAATTTATCCTCCCTGATTTCGCAAGCTCCATCAGCTCCGTAAATGCCGGCCTGTTGTCAAATTTTACGCCGGAATATCCGTCATCACATTTTTCAATGACCGTACAGCCTGCAAACTCTTCATGGTTCCTGATAAAATCCCACAGAAGCTCCCGCTGGTTCGTGATGCTGTTGCTTTCCTTTTTGTCATTCCTGCTGGACAGGTCCCTGTCCTCCTGTGACAGGCGGATATACAGCGCGGTCACATATCCGTTTCCGTCCTGCATACTTCACCCTTCCTTTCTTCGACTGTCTGTATTAATTCTTCAAGTTCGTCACGGAAACGGAAACATATCTCCAGACTTTTGTCACTGTGTACATAAATCTTGTCAATAAATGCATGTACGATTTCATCTGTCAGGACATCAAAATCCATATATTGTCCAGCCATCATTTCAAGCCTGCTGTCTTTTGTGAAGCCTTT
>ERZ808054.1583-NODE-1583-length-12224-cov-28.049477_pt1 | contig 12224 bp, 9 predicted proteins | sample MGYA00380201_ERZ808054 | MGnify/ENA primary metagenome ERZ808054 (study PRJEB31490, sample SAMN06133419) | mouse gut metagenome | isolation source: Z5_2 | host: mice | place: China: Chengdu | collected 2015-05 ... | reverse complement strand
TGTCTCTACGCTATTTCCGCTGGTTTCCTCTGAATTTTTCCTTCAATCACCCCTTGACTTCATACCACTGGACTATTTTTTTATTCAGCTGCTACCAATGAGTGAAGTATATCACAATTTGTTGAAACGTGTCAATTGCGCTATGAATAAAAATTTCGCGCCTCTTTTGTATATTATAGCCAAATTGGCGCCAAAAACATTGAATTAAGCAAAATCAACCGTTGAAACGACACACCTGTTGCACTGGTTAGCATTTGGACCAACGCAATCCAGCATTCTGCAGCCATGCTGTACACTGCACGGCCCAGTCAGTTTGAATGATCCCGAATCCCCGGTCAGCCAGCCAGCCCCAACCTGCTTTTGGATCCCCCATCATAGACACATCGTCACTGTGGCCCGCAGCAAGGGGAACCTTTTCGTTATAGAGTACCCCGTTCCCCCACAGGACAAGGCCCTTATTACGCATCATTTGGATGTAGGACTCCTGTGCAACGGGGGACTGCTCCGTTGCGAATACAAGTTCCGCACCGACAAAGCGGATGTTCATTTGTTCAATGGCATCCGTTGCCGTATCTTTTTCCATATAGATCGGCATGTACATATATTGAGAAGCAAAGGTTTCTACGGCTTTAAGCATCTCAGGATTGGGAGCAGTTTTAAGAAGTATCTGTTCACGCATATTATGCCGCTCCACACAATGCACCACATCTTGAAGGAACGACCCGCAGCGGTCCAGATTCAGGATACATCTTCCTTTGAACTGCTCCAACACCTCGTCAAAGGAGTTGATTCCATGGCGCGTCTCATTGAAATCGACGTTTACCAGGCGCAAAGAGCGTATTTCACTGGCGGTCATCTGCGTGACATCGATCTTTCGGCCCAGCTGGTACGGCTCTTTTCCAGTATGGAAAATGAATATCTCGCCGTCAGTGCTTTTGAAAAGATCCATCTCTAAAATTTCGGCCCCGCTGCGCAGCGCGATCTCAAATGCTGGGATCGTGTTGCAGGGGATATTGGCTCCAGCAACTCCACGGTGTGCTGCAACTAAGATACCCCGATTTTCATATTGCTTCAGTATGGTATTCATCCGTATCTTCTCCTCGCTTTCTTTGAGTTCATAATTTCCATGTATCCGGAATTTTATGATAATGATAGTATAACCTTGTTATTGAAACGTGTCAATATAGCGCGGCAAATTTTTTCCACTATTGAAATAGGGTTGATTTTCAAGTATAATAAATTTGTGAAGGGAGGCGGTGTTGTGGCAACTATTAAGGACATTGCCCGAGAAGCAGGAGTGGCACAGGGAACGGTATCGAATGTTCTGAACGGCAAGGGCAATGTAAGCAGTGATAAGATCCGGCTTGTAGAGGAAGCTGCTGCAAAACTGGGCTATACGATCAACCGCAGGGCAAAGTTGCTGCGCAAAGGCGCTTCAAATTCTCTGGCGGTATTACTGCCCAATATGTACGACCGGCACTATACGGATTTCTTCCTCAGCTTCAAACATTATGGAGAGAGCTGCGGCTATTCCGTCAGCTTGTACCTTTCCGCAGATAACATAGAAAATGAGCAGGCGCAGCTGGCTGCGATCCGGTCTGAAGGGATGGCTGGGCTTGCAGCCTTTAGCTGCAGTCCGCAAAATGGACCTGACATCTATGCGAGTGCAGGCTTTTCCCCGAATGAGCTGGTTTTTATTGAACGAGATCACGGGGAAGGCTATTCATATTTGGGCTTTCAATATGGGGACGCCGGCCGTGTTCTGGCCTGCAAGGCCATTGAAAAAGAGTACCGGGAAATCGCTCTGGTCACGGAAAGTCTGGAGTTTTCCTGCGAACGAGAATTCTATGATAGTTTCTCTGCGGTGCTTGATCCGTCTCCGTGTCATGTGCGTACGATCCAAACTGACAAGCTACACTGCAACAATCACTTCCTGCAGCTGCTGAACGAAAAACTGGAGCTGGATGCGGTATTTGTCACCAACTATGGTTTGGCGCAGGCATTTGCCAATGTTCAGCAAACCTTTTATCGAGAATGCAAAAGCGATGTCTACACCATTTCACCATTGTTTACCATGCCCTCTAAGGATTTTAAGAAATATGAATTGAACTATCGCTTGCTTGGGAAAACCGCGGCAGAACAGCTTATTTCGCAGCATCATTCGCCGCAGTCGGCTTGCCGCAATATCATTCTGGAGAATGATGGGATCCGCAGCTGGATCGCAGGCGCGAGGCCATCCAGCAGGGGGAAGAGCATCACGGTCCTTACCCTGGATAGTCCCACCGCACGGATCATGGAGAGTCTGGCCAAGCTCTATACGGACGCGACAGGCGTAGGCGTCAAAATTGCTATCAGTTCTTATGATGGAGTGCATGAAATATTAAAGGATCTGGGGGATATGGCCATGTTCGATGTGATCCGGCTGGATCACACATGGTTGTCCTGGTTTGGCAAAAAGATATTTACCCCGCTGGAGACATTGGATCCAGAACTGCGCCAGACGCTTAAACACTTTATCCCAGGTCTGATCCCCAAATACTCTAATGTTGGGGACACCTTATATGCACTGCCGGAAACGCCCAACGCACAGCTTCTGTTTTACCGGCGTGATCTATTTGAGAATGTGGCGTTACAGCGTCTGTATAAAGAGCAGTATAAACGCGAGCTGGTTCCGCCGGAGGACTATGCGAGCTTTAATCAAATTGCGCGATTCTTTACTAAAAAATTTAATCCGGCATCCCCTGTCACTTATGGTACAACGCTGACGATCGGAAACAGCGGCGTTGCGGCCACCGAGTATTTGACCCGCTATTTTAGCCACGCCAGCGATTTGTTTTCCTCTGATGGCGATATTCTTCTGGAACAGCCTCAGGGCCTTGCCGCCATGCGGGAGCTGGTGGAAGCGAGGCCCTGCGCTCCCACCAAGTATAATGACTGGTGGCGGGGGACCGCCAGAGAGTTTGCCCAGGGTGATACCGCTATGACGGTGCTGTTCAGTAACTACGCATCTGAAATGCTGAATGCTGACTCGCGGATCACCGATAAAATTGGCTACGCAGTCGTTCCGGGTGCAAACCCGCTGATCGGCGGAGGAACCATCGGCGTATGCCGCAACAGCAAAAATCCGCAGGAAGCAATGGACTTTATTCGCTGGGTGTGCAGTGAAGAAGTCACCGCGGCGATGACGCTGCTGGGGAGTGTTTCTCCCTGCCGGAAAACCTACGAGAATTATGAGGTTTTGGATACCTATCCGTGGCTTGCGCTCTCTCGGGACTGCATCTCTCTCTCCCACACAAACCGGATCCCCCCCAACCTCAGTACACATTTTGACGAGCGCCGCTTTCTCAGCATTCTCGGCATGGCGGTCAATAACGCGATCAGTGGGACCATGAGCGCGGAAGAGGCGCTTTCCTTTGCCGCCCAGGCATACCGGCATTCGTTTTTATGCGCAGAATAATTATACGCCAAGAGCGCCATGTCACTCTGATATGTGACATGGCGCTCTTGGCGCGTTCAGCTATGGTCTTTATTGACCGCTGCCGTCTTCTTTTGTCTGACTCAGAATACTGCCAGTCAGCGGATCGTAGCGAATCGTTTCTGTCCATCCATTGCCAAGGTCCGGCTTCCAAAGCACGCGCAGAATACCGCTCTGCGTATCGTTATCCGCAGATATCGACCCCAGCCGCTTGCTGCAGTAAGAGATCGTCACGCCTTCCTGACGATATGCACCCATGGTATAAATGTGTTCGTCATCACAAGACACCGACATTCCGCCATCCTCATCGACCCGGCACTGCATAACGGGGCGTCCATACATGTCGACCAGTTTGCACCATTCGCCGGGGTGATAGGTATGCCGTACATGAGGGATGCGGTCAATGCACATAAGGTTGTGCGTAATGCGGCCTTCTTCATCCAGATAGATGTGGGGCGCCTGCGAACCGCAAAAATTGGGCCAGCGAAAGATGAGATGCCAGTGAGGCGGATAATCCCCATGGACTTCATTATTTGTTTCAAATCCAAGCAACAGGATGTATCCGAGCCCGCCAGCGGAAAGGTGCTTCGGGACCTCCAGCATACGGAGTATTTCCCGCATGGCAAATTCGTAATGGCGGGCCGCCTCGATTTGAATGGATGGATAATTTTCCGTCTGGCAATACGCGCCGGCCCGCCGGCCAATATCGTTCTGCTCTATGCGCAGCGTCAGTCCCGGCTCCCGGAGGATGGTGTGGATATATAGCGTGCGGGTCTTGCCCGTCAGGCCGCTGATCTCAAACGTAAAACTCAACTCCTCATTTTCTGTATGGATGGCAAGGCGCTGCCCCTCGCAGAGGATAGCCGCCGGCTTCCATCGAGCATCCTGACGAAACGTTCCGGTGACAAGGCAGGCGTCAACCAGAAGGAGATGCTCTACATAGACTACAAACTCAGTTTCCGTTTCATAGCAGTAAGTTGGATCATCCACAGGGATACAGTAAAAATCGGCGTCAAAGCTGATTTCCGGCATTCCCCAAAATCCCGGTGTATCCTTCACAATGCGCACGGCTGTCCTGCGCAGCAATGAATCGTCTCTGGGCCTTTCCTTCATAACAAGTTCCATATTTTCCTCCGCTAATTTATCGGAGTGCAGCTGATACAGCGCAATTCTCCGTTTGATTTTAAGAAGTGATCAAATTCGCTGATAGAGATTTCGTGCGGAACGCGCAGCACGAGGTCATATGAGGCAAATCCATCCTCAAGATATACGATTTTGGAATCCACGATCTGCATCTTCCGGCTCTGTATGTACGTATCAAACGCTTCTAGAAACGCGGACCCGCCATTTATTGTGAATTGGAGGCGGCTGTTGGATAGAGAATCCCCTCCCACGACAAATTTGTGCATCAAAACCTGAACAAGCGAAACCAGTACTGCGGCGAATATGCCTACCGGATACATACCTGATCCAATAGCCATTCCGATCCCGGCAGTGGCCCAGAGCCCGGCTGCAGTGGTAAGCCCCCGAACGGTACTCCCGTGCTTAAAAATAACTCCGGCACCCAGAAAGCTGATACCGCTGACGACCTGAGACGCGATCCGGGACGGATCAGCCCCCTTGGTCCCATATAGTCCCATCCCTGCGGCATCGGCCAGATCTGCAAAGCTGTATTTTGAGATGATCATCATCAGAGCTGACGCACAGCAGACCATGATATGGGTGCGGATACCGGCTCCCTTGAAGCGTTTGCTTCGTTCTACGCCAATAAGGGCACCGCATAGACATGCGACAAAAATGCGAATGAAAAAATCCAGGTTCTGCAGCAGTGAAAATTGGCTGTTAAGATATTCCACCGATAACATGATACACGCTTCTCCTCACGTTGTTCTCACAAGGGGACAGGGAATTGTGCTACCGCGCTTCCGGCCACTCCAAGTGACGGTTACGGATACTGGCGGTAGGCATTGGCCGGATATCTGTGTGCAGAGGGCCTGGCTGTACAAAGCGGCCCTGAATGCCGCGAACGTCCATCCCGGATCTGTCCAGTGTAATAATTGCATATATGGGTTTCTGGTAGGGCAGAGTATAACGAAGATTCGGAAACAGGGTATCGATTTTTTTCGAATACCGAAGCGTTTCGTATTCTAAGCCGGCCCAGTAGTTAGAAATACTATTCAGGGTATAGTAAACAACGCCGTTCTCGCGATACAGCAAATCTTCGTGCAGATGCCCATTCATACAGAGACGCACGATTTTTCCCCGCATACGGGCCTGCTGGATCAAATCCAGAAGCGCATCTCTGTCCTTCAGGCCGCGGGGACACTCCCACATTGGTTGATGGCACAGTAAAACCATCGGTTCCTGCCCGTCAAGCAATTCCTGCTCAAGCCATGCAAGCTGCGGGTCCCCAAGGTATGGCAGGTCCGTTGTTTCAAAGTATTTGCCATACCAATAGTCCACGATCTCTCCGCCTGCATTCCGGCAATGGTTGCCGTCCAGCACGATAAAATGCCAGCCATTGCAATGGAAAGCGTAATAGGGAGAGGTCATTCCATACAGCTCCATGGCCATATCCTTTGTACTGAAATCCATTTCATGATTTCCCAGCATGTGATAGGCCGGTTTCGGAAATGATGAGAAACGAGCCAGCAGTTCTTTCTTGGGAACATCAGGCGGATACTTCATGGCCAGTTTCAGATTGACCGGCATTTTCTGCGGATCGCATTTGCAGCATGATGTATCCTCTGGATAAGAAAAGTCCCCAAGGTGAATGATAAAATCGACATCTTCCTGTTCGGCTGCGTTCAAAAAAGCATCCAGACGGCGCGCGCCGTCATGCATGATGTCCAGATGCAGATCCGTAAATGCTGCAAATTTCACGGTACCCTGTTCCATTGCTAAATCCCCTCTTTACTTTTGTGAACGGTGAACTTTGTATACACGATCACTCCGTATACACAATATCTACATCTGAATAGACCTCGCCTTCGGATTTTCCGGCGGAAACCGCGGTTTGAAATCCTTGAATGGTATTTCCCTCTAATGTGCAGTCCTCTACCCGATACAGCTCGATCCCAACGGCGCCGTTCTGCCCCGTGATCGTGTTATTCTTGATCAGAATATCGGAGGGCTTCTTGGGCGATCCGTTGTTTCCCGTCACGGTAATACCGGTCACCCCAGGAGCGTCCATGGTAAATGTGTTGCCCTCGATAACCAGTTCCGTCGTACCATCTGCGCCTTTGGGATCGATCATTGCGCCATAAGTATCGGCTAAGATCCCGTAGCGGTCAAATATCTCCGCAGCGTCAGCTTCTACCATGTGGAATGTATTATTGCGAATGGTGGTCCGATCATAGGCCATAAAATGAATGGCCGCAAGCACTGCACTGTCAAAGGTGCAATCCTCAATAAGGATATCCGAACATTTGACACCTGCCTGTTGGGAATGCGTACCGATGGCTACCATATACTGCGGCGCGGCTTCACTGCCTCCAAAGTAGCAGCCACGAATGGTCACATTTGTTGTTGGCTTTTTGTCTTGTACCAAAGTATACGGATACCCTTTGAGGGAGCCAGGTTCGATTTGTATCAGTTCCGTCGTCTTATTTCCACTGCCTCTAAATGACTGCCCTTCAAAACGGCAATTTTCTACTAAAACCTGATCCATTGCCGCAAACTGAAAGACATGTCCGTTATAGCAATCGCGGAAAGTTACATTGCGAATGGTGACGTTATTGGCGTATCCCAGCGCCAACCCGTGAACGGACCTCATCCCTGGCAGATTTATGGGATTTCCGTCCGCGTCGAGCCGTCCGTTCATGTCCCAAATGCCGCCCTCTATTATGATGTTGCTGCCGCCTTCTGCCTTGTCGTGTTTGAGCGGATGATTAAGGACCATCGTTGGGTCCGTCTCGCTGCTTTGGTTCAGTAAAACGGCATTGTCACTTAGCTTTAATGTCATGTCACCTTTAAGCGCAAGTGTGGTGGACAGGGGATAGACGCCATCCTGCAGATAAAGAGTTCCGCCGGCAGGAAGTTCATTGATAGCCTGCTGAAGTTTTTGAGAAATATCCGCTGCGCCGCTTACATCCACCTTATACTTTTGGGCGAAATCAACTTCGCTATTACTGCTGCAGGCTGAAACCAACAGAATACCTGCGGTCAGGAAAAGCAGCAAAACAATTTTATGAATGCGTGTCACTACGTACTTCACCTCCTACCTGTACCAGAATTATTCCGTATAAGTCACGTCAATATCTGCTTGAATTTCTCCCTCGGATTTTCCAGCAGAAACGGCTGCATCAAAACCGCTGATGGTATTGTTTTCCAGGACGCAGTTCTCTACTCGGTAAAGCTCGATGCCGATAGCGCCGCCTTTACTGGCAAGAGAGTTGTCTTTAATTACAATATCGGACGGCTTTTTAGGTGATCCATTATTACCGGTTACAGTGACGCCGACCGCTCCGGAAGCGTTCACCGTAAATTGGTTTCCTTCGATGGTCAGCTCTGTTGTACCATCCGCGCCCTTGGGATCGATCATTGATCCATAGGCGTCCGCTAAAATACCATAGCGGTCAAAAATCTCTGCCACTTCTGTCTCTTCCAAGATAAATGTATTATTTCGGATCGTCATGCGGTCATATGCCATAAAGTGAATGGCGGCATAAGCTGCATTATCAAACGTACATTCTTCGATCAAAATGTCCGAACACTTGTCACCGGCCTGCTGAGAGTGGGTCCCGATCGCTGCCATAAATTGCGGCGCAGCCTCACTTCCGCCGAAATAGCAGCCGCGGATCGTGACGTTCGTCGTTGGCTTTTTATCCTGTACTAAAGTGTATGGATAACCCTTCAGAGATCCCTGCTCAATTTGAATCAACTCCCGCGTCTTATTTCCGCTTCCTTTGAAGGACTGCCCCTCAAAGCGGCAATTTTCAACCAGGACCTGATCCATAGCGGCAAACTGAAATACATGACCGTTGTAGCAGTCACGGAAAACAACATTGCGAATCGTCACGTTACTCCCATATCCGAACCCCATTCCGTTTACAGATTCCAAGTTTGGCAGATCGATTGGATCTCCGTCTTTATCCAAGCGTCCATTCATATCCCAAACGCCGCCCTCGATCGTAATATTGTTGGCGCCCTCCGCTTTGTTGTGCTTAAGGGGATGATTAAAGGCCATCGTAGGATGTTTTTCCGGGCTCTGATTTTGCAGGACAGCATTGTCGCTTAGTTTTAGAGTCATATTGCTTTTGAAGACCAGGTTTGTTGCCAATGGATATGTACCGTCTTGCAGGTATAGGGTTCCATTCTCAGGAAGTGCGTTAATTGCTTCTTGAAGTTGAGCAGATACATCTGTGGCAGTTGCCAAGTCGATTTTATATTTTTTGATAAAGTCAACCTCTTTACTGTTGCTGCAGCCAGCCATCAGGAAAACGCTTGCCATGATAAATAGTGCAAAAACAAATTTGTGAGTATGCTTTGCCATGAAATATGCCTCCCTAGCCTGCTTATTTTAGTATCACCGAGGCCATTAGAAGTGGTGGCCGATCAGCGTGATATAATAATAACAGATTTATTGAAACGTGTCAATATATTTGGAGGAGTTTGTCAAAACTTCAAATTACTGTTCTCTGTCTTAAATCTTAAAGCTGGACCTTCCAGATGCCGCACAGTGAGACGGAGCCAATATCACTATATGAACAGGCTCCTCCCTTGGTGGAGGAGCCTGTTCATAAGAATGCTACTTAACTTTATAAAGATTTGAGGTCTTCCCGCCGTTTTCGCGCCAGCGATTCTCCCCGGTCAGAAATCCAGCCCGACACAAATCATCCAACGCCCGGTACACCGTAGCGCGGGAGAGCTTCAGCTCCCGCGCTATGGTCTTAATAGATGGCCAGCAAGCTCCCTCCTTGTTGGTGCGATCCTTGAGGTACATATACACAGCAACGGCCCGGTGGGGCAGGCCGGCAGCATATATTGAGCTAAAGTATCCCATAACACTACTCTCATGTGCGTAGCGAAGATCCATCTTTATCCGTTTCACAAAACGTTTGCCGGGATCTGGACCGCTCCGTTGCAGCCTGGGGAACAAGGCCATATCGGGTGGCGGATACTCCTTCAGAATCGCCGTTTCCAGCTCCCGGCGGTCTGCATAGTAGACTTTTCTCTGTCCGTGTTCCTGCATTCGGTAGGGTTCACCGAAGGTGATGCCCCAGTCCAGAAACAGCCGCAGTCGTGTCCGCATAGGATTTGTTCCGGTATAGCGATAGGTAATCCGCCGCTTTTACCGTTCTCATAAGAGAACAGCAGTCAGAGCGGATTTTCCCCCGCTTCGCACCGTGCATGCGACTTTCACCGCACACGGCGCTCCATCAATGCAAATTATTTGTTGCATGTATGTGAAGAAACCAGCTTTTCCCTAAAACCTTGTATTTTCTTTTGTGCTTTTACATCAAATTCACTGATATCCGCATGAGGATTATTCACAATGTCAAAGCAATGTTTATGGAGTGATACCAGATTATCGACCCGATTGACCTTATTCAGTGGAAGATCAGGATTAACGCGATGGGCCAACGGTGTACCGGAAATGAGCCATCCATCGCAAACACGGCATTTGAGTTTGTCGCGATTGAGTGCATAAGCCCGGTTCATGATAAACTCAAAATTATTGAGTTTTCCCCAGCTTCCGTTGGTGACTATCCTGGCAGTATGGATGGAATACATTTCGTCCAGCCGCGCATTGATGCGTTTCTTTTTCGTGCGCTTGAAGTATATCTGCCTTCCTGTCTCGGAATAAGGTGTTTCATTCTTGTTCTTTGGGAATGTCTTTTCCCACTTGCAAAAGGTGAGCGCAGTGAAGCCAACATAGATATCGCGGTATTTTACAGAAGGAATCTTTTGCTTATGCTGCTGATGGATACGGGGAAGATTCTGCGTCTGATTTGCTGGAATCCATTTCCCTTTGTACTGCTTCAACCGACTTTTTGCAATCAGCTGTAAACGTCGACTGTACTTTTTCATGGAGACATTTACCCATGTGCAGCACTGGTAGTATTGGATAACTCCCCGTATCTGGCTATTGATGCGATTTATCTCAGCAATAAGCTGTTCTCTGCTGTAATTGCGAGGAATTTTTTTGATATTTTCCGCAATACTGTCAACTTTCCGCTTCAATCTGCCCCTGTCTGGTATAGACCTTGCTACATAGCCTTTCTGTGCTTTCCCTGGAACTTGCTTAAATTCGTATCCCAGGAATTTGATGTACTTTCTGCGAACATCTGTTATCAGCGTTTTTTCTGTGGATAGCGTCAGCTTCATTCTGGTTTGGAGGAACACCTGGAGCCTGTTCTTCCAACTTTCGGCATGGGCGCGGGTATCTGTTATGATGACAAAATCGTCGGCGTAGCGGACAAGAAATCCAGGAGTCAGAGCGGTTTTACGCAGTGAGTACAGCCGTTTTCCCTGTTGTGTATACTGGTATCTTGTCCGTTTTTGCTCCCATTGTCCGGTAATCCATTCGTCCATTATGTCCAGATAGGCGTTTGCCAGCAGCGGGCTGATGAGCCCACCTTGTGGCGTACCTTCTTCATTTACCTTGCACTCGCCCATAACCCCGGCTTTCAGCATAGCCTTGATGATTTGCAAAACACGCCTGTCTTTGATTCCCATGTGGTACAGACGCTTGAGAAGGATGCTGTGGTCTATGCAGTCAAAGCACTTGCTGATGTCGCCCTCGACAATCCAATGGTAGCCAGTTTGAAATGTGAGATAGTTTATGCGCTGTAGCGCCATGGCCGTATCCCGCATAGGGCGAAATCCATAGGAGTGATAGAAGAATTGAGCCTCTAAAATGGGTTCCAGCACAATCCGCATACATTCCTGCACAATTCTATCCCGTATTGTGGGAATACCTAATGGACGCTTTTCGGATTTTCCTGGTTTGTCGATGTATTTCCGGCGTATTTCCTGGGCTTCAAAGTGCTTGAACGTACTCTGGATATCTTTTACAACCCAAACATCGCTTGACAATGGTAAACACACCATTGAATAGGGCGCTGGGGGTAAGAAATCAGATTTTCCACTCAAACGACACACGGTCAGCCGTGGCGTGGACCTGGGAGAGAATGATGTCGGCCACCTGCCGCCGGTCGTCAAAGTCGATGTTGTCCCAATTTCCCAGGTGGGAGGACAGGTACTCGATTTTTTGCGGGGAGACGCTTTCGGCGTTCAGCGCGGCAATCTCCTTTATCAGCCCTTGACGGCGGGCGTCCAGCTCCTCAATCTTCCCGTTGGCGTAGGACATCAAAACCGCGCTGGCCCCGGTCAGGGTGTTCAGCAGCTTTTCAATCTCGTCCTCCACCTGGGCCAGCTCCACGTTTAAGGCGGTCAATTTGGGATTGACCGTCTCCGCCTGGGCGGTCAGGGTTTGGAACTCGGACAGCTTTTGCACCATAGCCTCATAGACGAACTGTTCAAACTCCGGCGTCCGAAGCGTCCCGCAGCCCTCGCAGCTCATGTTGTCCGCCCGCTTGGTACAGCGAAGATATTGCGTTCCCGCCCGGTTGCCCATGCTTTTCAGCGCCCGCCCACAGTGGCCGCACTTCACTTTCCCGGCCAGCCAGGTATTTTTCGGCTTGCGCCCGCCCTGGAACGTGATATTTGCCATCAGCTTTTTCCGGCACCGCAGCCAGGTATCGGCGGGAACAATGCCCTCGCTGGGGGCCAGCACAAGGATCTG
>ERZ808054.1582-NODE-1582-length-12228-cov-15.859929_pt1 | contig 12228 bp, 10 predicted proteins | sample MGYA00380201_ERZ808054 | MGnify/ENA primary metagenome ERZ808054 (study PRJEB31490, sample SAMN06133419) | mouse gut metagenome | isolation source: Z5_2 | host: mice | place: China: Chengdu | collected 2015-05 ... | reverse complement strand
ACAGCTTACCGCCCGAAGAACAAAAACTGTATTTCCAGACAGCTCTTGACTTTGTTTCGGAGCGTGTCGGCAGGCAGAATATCCTCTCCGCTGTGGTGCATATGGACGAGAAAACGCCCCATATGCACCTTTCCTTTTGCCCGATTACGCCCGATGGGAAGCTGTCGGCAAAAGTCCTTTTAGGCAACCAGAAATCCTTGTCCGAGTGGCAGACCGCCTACCATGAGCGGATGTCCGCACGGTGGAGCGGGCTTGAACGGGGGCAGTCCTCGATGGAGACAAAGCGGAAGCATATCCCCACATGGCTCTTTAAGCTGGGCGGCAGGCTGGATAAGCAGTACGGGGAAATCGTCAACGCCCTGTCGGATATCAACGCCTTTAACGCAGGGAAAAAGCGGGACAAGGCTCTGGAGCTTCTAGCGGCGTGGCTTCCCGATGTGGAGAAATTCTCAAAGGAAATCGGGAAACAGCAGGCGTATATTGACAGCTTGAAAGCGAAAATCGGGCAGGAAGCCGATTACGCCGAGCGTATGCGGGATGGGAAGTATGCGGAGGAATTAAAGGTACAGCAGGCAAACCGAAAGATATTTGAGCTTCAGCGCACAAACGCCCAGATGGAACGCCTGCTCTCCAAAATCCCGCCCGAAGTGTTGGCGGAGATACAGAAACCGAACAGGAATAAATCAAAGGAAAGGTAGGAAACAGATTGAAAAAACAGGATTTTACCGTATTGAAGATAGTGGATTTGCACCCGTTCCCCGACAATCCGTTCCGTGTTGTGGAGGATGAAATGTTGATGGAGCTTGCGGAGAGCATTAAGGAGTTCGGCATGGTAACGCCTATCATCACCCGCCCGATGGAGGACGGGAACGGCTATGAGGTGATTGCGGGGCAGCGGCGTGTCCGTGCCTGTGAGCTTGCAGGGATAGATATCGTCCCTGCTTTTGTTTTGCCCTTAGACCGTGACAGGGCGATTATCACCCTTGTGGACAGCAATATCCAGAGGGAAAATATCCTCCCATCGGAGCGTGCGTTTGCCTATAAGATGAAACTGGAAGCGATGAAACGGCAGGGCTTCCGCACGGATTTAACTTCTCCCCAACTTGGGCAGAAGTTGACTTCGGTGGAGCAGCTTGCCCAGAAATCCCCCAACAGCCGCACCCAGATACAAAGGTTTATCCGTCTTACGGAGCTGATACCGCCGATTTTACAGATGGTGGACGATGGAAAAATCGCCCTCACGCCTGCGGCGGAGCTGTCCTTTCTGAAAAAAGATGAGCAGGAAAACCTGCTTGTCACGATGGAGAGCGAGGAAGCAACGCCCTCACTCTCACAGGCACAGCGGATGAAAAGTCTAAGCCAGAGCGGGCGGCTTGATATGGATACCATCTTTGCGATTATGACGGAGGAAAAGGGAAACCAGAAAGAAACCGTGAAAATCGGCATGGAGCGGTTAAAGAAATACTTCCCGAAAGGGACAACGCCGAAGCAGATGGAGGACACCATCATCAAGCTTTTGGAGCGTGAATTGCAGAGGAAACGGGGCAGGGAAAGCCGCTAATCTTCTCTTTTCGGTTAGTAAATGCACAGAGTATCCAAGCAAAGAAAAAGTAGAATTGAGGTAGGAAATGAAAGATATTCAGTATGAGATTGTAAAGGAAATCGCCGTATTGTCTACGAGTGACAGCGGCTATACAAAGGAAATCAATTTAATTTCATGGAACGGGAAAGAGCCAAAGTATGACATCCGCAGCTTTCCCCCCCCCGACCGTGGGAAGTGCGGAAAGGGAATCACGTTGACCGCTGATGAAGCGGCGGCTCTCCTTAAAGCATTGCAGGAAGAATTTAAAAGCAGGGATTGAGTGTGTCTGATAGGCAGGGCGGGGCGTTTTCACACACTTCCCTGTCCTGTCTGGAAAGGAAGATTTGAGTATGGGCGAGGATAAGAATGCGAACAAACAGAGAAAGCGTATTGTGGCAAGACAGCCAGTGCAGATGATTGTCAGCCGTGAATATGTCGGCACACAGACCGTTGCGGAAGCGTTTATCCCGATTATCTCTGAGGACATCCGAAAGAGCATTACGGGAAATGACACCTTCGACAATGACGGGTTATCCGATTAGAATGTACGCAATGGAACATGAAATTAGTAGAGCAAAGACGGAGGTTTCACAGTATGGCAGGGATAAGAACGGGAAATATGATTTATAATGTCGGCATTTACTGCCGCCTATCGAAAGATGATGGGACGGATAATGAGAGTGCGAGCATCGCCACGCAGAAATCCATCCTCACGGATTATGTGAAAAAGCAGGGCTGGCACTTAGCAAAAACGTATGTGGACGACGGTTATTCTGGTACGAATTTCCAAAGACCGAGCTTTCAGAGTATGATTAAGGACATTGAAAACGGGCTGATAAACTGCGTGATTACAAAAGATTTATCAAGGTTAGGGAGAAATTATCTTGACTGCGGGCTGTATCTGGAAGTCTTTTTTCCCGAAAATAACGTGCGGTATATAGCGGTCAATGACGGCGTTGACACCTTGAATAAATCTGCTATGGACATCACGCCATTCCGCAACATCCTAAACGAGATGTATTCAGCCGATGTGTCGGTCAAGATAAAATCGGCATACCGAGCGAGGTTTCAGCAGGGGAAATTCATGGGGACATATGCGCCCTATGGGTATATCAAAGACCCTGCCGACCACAACCATCTGCTGATAGATGATAAGGTGGCGCACGTTGTAAGGGAGATATTTGACCTTGCGCTTACAAAGCCATTCGCACAGGAAGCGGAACTTGCGGAGAAGCTGGAACGCTTATCCGCCTTAAATGCCCTGCTCAATATGGACGAAAAAGGTGATGACGCACTCGGCATGGCTGATGCGCCGGAGGAAGAAAACGAAGGACAGGAAACTTCTGGACATGATGTCCAGAAGTCAGGGAAGGAGGAAGAGGCTTCCATAAAGCCGGAAACCGGAGAAAGCGCTAAGGATGTGCCGATTCCATACCCGGTAGATAACGCAGGGCATAATTACACAGTGGACAATGGAAAACCACAGGGGGCGAAACTGGCGGCGGCAATGGCTGACAAGCCTGTGCAGCGGACATCGCTGAGAGAGAAACTGGAAGCGTTCAAGGCGAAGGTGTCTGGAACAGACAAATTGAGTATTGAAAAAGCGAAGGGGAAGGAGGAAACGCTATAACGATTTTATAATATTTGAGATTCCAACTGTTTCTGACATGTCATCTAAAAAGTTCCGATTGATTTAGCGGGAATTTCAAGGTATAATGATTCAGAGGTCATATACCTTTGGGGAATGGCTTTTACATTTCCTGCAAGTGAGCAAAAGGAGGTTATGGCTGTGGATATGTCAATAGACACTGAAATTAAAAATGCGGTCAGCGCAGCAGACCAGGACGCACAATATGATGATAAGGCAAAACGCCTGTTGGGAAATAAGATCATTCTGGCGCATATCCTGGTAAAGACCGTTGATGAGTTTAAGGGAATGAACCCGAAAGAAGTGGTGTCCTATATCGAGGGAGAGCCTTTGATCGGTGTGGTTCCAGTAGAGCCAGGTCTGACCAATGCCGGAAAGGAAGAAAACGGCCAGCGCATTGTCGGGATGAATACGGAAAATGCGGAGATTAACGAGGGGCTTGTAAGGTTTGACATTATCTTTTATGTGCGGATGAAAGACGGTATCTCACAGGTTATTGTGAATTTAGAAGCACAGAAGGATGAACCGACAAGTTACCATATCCTGAACCGGGCAGTCTTCTATGTAAGCCGCCTTGTTTCCTCGCAGAAGGAAAGGGATTTTGTCAAGACAAACTATAACGATATTAAACGTGTTTTCTCGATCTGGGTGTGCATGAACATGGACGAGAACAGCATGGACTATGTGCATCTGACGGATGATAAGCTGTTAGGCTCTTATCCGTGGAAAGGCGGTCTTGACCTGCTGAATATTGTCCTGATCGGTATAGCAAATGAACTTCCGGAGCATGATGAGAAGTATGAGCTGCACCGCCTGCTGAGTACGCTGCTTTCGGCGGAACTGACCGTTGATGAAAAGTTAGGGATCATTAAAACTGAGTACAGTATTCCGGTAGATGAAAAATTGAGAAAGGATATGAGTGCTATGTGTAATCTTTCACAGGGAATCAGAGAAAACGCAACAGATAACGCCATAACTGGCGTGATTATGAATATGCATAGAGACGGCTATTCATCAGAGCAGATAGCAAGGATTGTTGAAAAGACCATAGAGGAAGTAGAGGCTGTCATCAAAAAACGGGAGCCTGTGCTGGCATAATCAAAGTAACTTAATAACAGATACAGTAAAGCAGTGAACTGAGTTTTGTAAAAAACAGTTCGCTGCTTTTTTGTTTTCAGGGAGAAAGACAGTCACATCAGATTGTCTTTTTTTCATGCAAGGAAAGGATTGAAAATATGGCAGACGCAAAAACAGAAAAACAGAAAGTAAAGGAGATCACTGACAAGCTGGAGGAAGGGTTAAAAGAACTTTTTGAGAGCGGGAAGTACAAAAACTACCTCTCCACCATGTCTAAATTCCATAATTACAGTGTCAACAACACGCTCCTGATAGCCTTACAGCGCCCTGACGCCAGTCTGGTCGCAGGCTACCAGGCATGGCAGAAAAATTTCAACCGCCATGTAAACAAGGGGGAGAAGGGAATCCGTATCCTTGCCCCTGCCCCTTACAAAATCAAAGAGGAACGGGATAAGTTAGACCCTGTGACCGGGGAAATCATGCTTGACCAAGACGGGATGCCGCAGACGGAGGAAGTGGAGATTAAAATCCCCGCTTTCCGTGCGGTATCAGTGTTTGATGTCAAGCAAACATCAGGAGAGCCAATCCCGGAACTGGAGGCAAAAGAGCTTCTGTCCACAGTGGAGGGGTACGAGGACTTTGTTAAGGCAGTCACCTATGTTGCCCCGGTTCCAATCAGCTTTGAGGATATACCCGGAGATTCAAAAGGTTTCTTCAGCCCTACAGAAAAACGGATTGCGGTGCAGGAGGGCATGAGCGAGAGCCAGACTTTAAAGACGATGGTGCATGAAACCGCCCATTCTATGCTGCATGATAAGGAAATCAATAAGGATATCCTTGCGCCCGCAAAGGACAGGAACACCAAAGAGGTGGAAGCCGAGGGGATAGCGTTTACAGTTTGCAGCCGCTTCGGAATTGATACTTCTGACTACTCCTTTCATTATATAGCGGGGTGGTCATCAGGGCGTGATATGAAGGAACTGAAATCTTCCCTTGATACAATCCGCAGGACTGCATCGGAGCTTATCACAGGAATTGAGGGGCAGCTCCGGGAATTACAGCGTGACCGGGAACTGATGCAGGTGCAGGAAAAAGAGAGCCTTTTGCTGGTACAGAACAGCGATCTGTCCGAGTACAGCCTTGTAAATGTCAGGGGGATGGATGCGGCAGAGATCATAGAAGCCCTCTTGGCCATGAATGACGATGACAGGCTGAGTGTTGCCGCATATCTGGAAAGCAGAGGCGCATGGACTACGGAGATTGCCAATCAGGATACGAAAGAGTTCGGGGAATACCACCTTGATGTCCGGTATTACACCGATACAAACGAGATCATTGACCTGAAGGCAGAAAGGGAATGGAACGAGAGGGCAAAGGAGCCTGTCGGGGCGGATGATGTGATTTTGAAAATCACGCATTCAAACGGTTTTGAGGTAGAGCGCATTACCAATAAGACACCGGAGGAAGTGCGGGAGATCATGGGAGCGCTCACAAAGCTGGAGGTTAAGGATAGAAAAAATATCCATGACGGCCTGGAAAGATGCGGGGCTGATTATATCCCTATCATTGTGGACGGCGGCAGAAATTCCAGTATGCCGCAGTTTAATGATTTTGAGATTGACCTGGATAAAAAAGAAGTGGTAATGATAAGCCACCTTTCCCTGGTAAAGCAGGCGGAGGGCATCATCAACCGTCTGGAATTTGCAAAAACCGCCTTTTCCGATGATGAGCGGAACCTTATCGTGAATTATGCCTTTAAACTGAATGACATGGAAAAGACAAGGGAACTTGCGGAGCATATCTATTATGAGGAAACGGAGGGCAGTCAGGGGGCTGCCCTTGCGGTCATTGACGCACAGGCCGAAATTGACGCACTCCCTGACCCGATGATCGGTTTATGGGAGATGGAGGAATACGGCTATACATGGAATGAAATGCTGCCATTGACACAGGGGAGGGCATTAGAGCTTTTTGACCGTGACCTGCCTGTGTACCTGCTCCATGAGGACGGCTCTGAAACAACCGTGCATGACAGGAAGCAGATCACAGGGCATGAGGGGATCTTCGGCATAGAAAAAGGCGATTGGGAAAATGAGAAAAATTTCCGGGCTATGCGGGAGGAACTTGAAGAAAGCGGCGCAGACAGGGAAGCACAGCTTCTGCATGGCGATACCGATAAATACGGCATTTATCAATTAAAAGACAATCCAGAGCTTCGGGATTTTCATTTTGCGGGTACAGAGGAACTTTTGAAAAGAGGTATCCTTTCTGATGATTTCGGGGAAATCCAGCCGGGAAACTATAACCTTGTCTATGCAGGGGAGCTTTCAGACATACACGGACAGTCGCAAAGGGAGAAGCTCAACGCAGTTTTTGAGAAATTCAACATAGACCACCCGGCAGATTATAAAGGGCATTCCCTATCTGTCAGTGACGTTGTAGTGCTGCATGAGAACGGGGAGAACAGCGCACACTTTGTAGATTCCTTCGGCTTTACAAGACTTCCTGAGTTTATGAGGGCTTTAGAGGGTGTAAAAGAGCAGGATACTCAAAAAGCGGAACCGGAAGAAAGGCAGGAAACTTCTGGACATGATGTCCAGAAGCCGGAAGCTGGACAAACAGAACAGGAAACCTATCCGGCTTTCTATGGGCATACTTTGAGTTATGCAGCCGAGCATGGGGAAGTGGATAAATATATGGAATCCCACAAATTTGACAGGGAATGTAAGGAAGCGGTTGAGGGAACAATCCGGCAGAATTTTGACGGTATGCACTTAAAGCATGATATTGTGAAGCCTCTGGCGGAAAAGTACGGTGCGGAGCGCATGGCGTTTATCCTTGCCAACACGCTCCAGCAGGAATCATGGGATGGACGTTTTTCAAGGGATAACAAAGCGTGGGCGTCAGAGTTTTACATTCCTGAAAATATCGTGCATGGAATAGATATGAACCGTGAACTGATCGTGAGCAGCCACCCGGCAGTTTTGGACGGCTTTATCGGTATGTTCCGCAGGGAAGTCCTGGAACTGGAAAAAGAAATGTCTGCCGGACAGGATGCGCAGAAGCCGGAAACAGGGCGGCAGGAGACGGAACAGCCACAGGCGGAGCAGACCGTGCCGGGAAGATTGGTCAAGACACCGGAATTAGAGGATTTGGACGAGGGTGACGAGATCATTGACCTTGGAGATGAAAAGGATAAGGTTCTTGCGGAAATGAAGCAGTCTTTAGGGGGCAGACAGGAAACTCCCGGACACGATGTCAATCAATCTGCAAAGCAGAATGATTTGAAGCCGGAACAGACAGAACCGGAGGAACCGGCAAAAACAGAGCTTGCCTTTCAGATAGCAGACCGTTACATCAGCATCCAGGAAACAGAGGGCGGCTATGGCTATTCCATTATGGGCTTGGATTATAAGGAAATAGACGGCGGCGTATATGACAATCCCGGTATCGGTATCAAAGAAGCGATTAACGAAATCGTGGAGGATTTGAAAATAATTCCTTTTGATAATGGCGCAAGGGGAAATATCCGTGACGGTGATAAGCTGATACCGATTGATTATGATGGATTGATGGAGAAGGCGGAGGCGGCAAATGCTGTCATGCCGCAGAGCGCTGTGGTGGCAGATTTCAAGGCAAAGACAAATGAGTTGTTCCATGAGATCAGCGAAATGAACCCGGCAGAGATAGAGGAAACTGTAAAATGCCATGTTCAGGCACAGTTAGATGAATCCGGCATAGACGCTGTGATTGTGGATGCGGCAGTAGCCGGGAGCCGCTGCCGGGGTCTGGAGCAGGAAGGCTCTGACCTTGATGTGGTGGTGGAGCTTTCCACGAATGAACGGGAAGATGCGCTGTTTGATATGCTCAATGAAAGCGGGCTTCATATCGGCGGTGTAAAAGTGGATATTAACCCGATCACGGCGCAGAGGACGGGGAGCCTGGAAACGTATCTCCCGCAGGTGGAGGACTATCTGGAGGGAGTGCGTGAAACCAGGGAGAGAGACCTGGCTGCCAGCATTTCCAGAGAGGAAAACCAAAAAGAAACGAAAGAAAGCCTGTTCCCGGAGCAGGCAGAAACGGAAGTGACGCTGACGGTTGCGGAGTGCGGCGAGTTCCACAATTTAGGCGAGTTTTATGAGAATATCCCTACAGTAGATGAAGCTGTCGCAATCTGGAGACAGATACCGCCGGAGCGTATGCACGGTATCCCCGCAATCGGCGTCAATATCCATACACCGGGAACGGAGGCGTTTGAGGATGTGGGGATTGACATTTTAACCGGGAAACGGATTGACCTTGATATTTTAGAGTATATCCCGGATATAAAGGGCAACCCGCAGGCAATGGAAGTGATTGCGGAGCTTGCGGCAAAGCTGCCGGAAATGGAGATAGACGGACGTATGAGCGAGGAATTTGAAGCGAAGGTATGGGAGAAGCGTATGCCCGATCTGACACCTGCAGAACAGCTTGCGGTGGAGCTTGACCGCTTTACATATGATTATGATACCGCCCTTTACCGTGACAGCAGCCAGAGCATGACGGAGAACGTGTCGGAGATTGCGGAAGCCTTAAAGCAGAGGGATACCCACGATATTGCATTGTGGCTTGCCGATATAGCTGCGGACGGAACGGTGCCGGAGGAAAGAAAGAGGGCTATGGAGCTGCTCGAAAAGCTGGCGGAGTACAAGCCCCTTGCAAAGATTGAAGAAATGGAAGAACAGAATTACAACATGGTGGATAATGTGCTGAATAACGGCGCAGGGGAGAAAGCGCAGAAAGAGGAAAACAAAAAGGAACAGGAGAAGCCAGCCGCAAAGCCGTCCTTAAAGGCCCGCCTTGCGGAGAAAAAGGCGCAGGCGGCAGGACAGGGGCATGAAGAAAACATAAAAAATAAGCAGAGGGAGATGTAAGGATATGGATACAATGTTTACCGTGGAAGAAAGCAATTTGATCTGTATATTTGCAGGAGAGAGCAGGAACGAGGCCATAGAGGATATTGAAAGGGCGCTGCCGTATCTGGAAGATACGGATATGGCGGAGCTGTCCGGCAGGGTGATCGGAAAACTGCGGGATATGACGGATGAAGAATTTGAACAGCTTGAACTGACAGAAGCGGAGTAAATTACAGCAGAACAGGTTTTCCCTGCCCGGTTTCCATACGGGCAGGGCAAGCCTGTTTTTTTGCGCCAGCCGGGGAAACATACCTGTATAAAGAATTTAAAAAACAACCCACAGCTATCTTTGAAGTTTTGACGGTTCACTGTATAATAGGTGCAGGGAATGGAGGAACTTAAGATGTCAAAAAAGAAAAAACGCCCGCACGGGCATTACTGTAAAATATGCGGTGAGCATAAGGCAAATGAAAAGTTTTCCGGGAAGGGCCATGCAGCCCATATCTGCAAAGCCTGTTCCCGTTTAAGCGCTGCGGAAAAAGCGGCGGCAATGGATATGAACCGCCTGATGGACTTCCCAATGCGGCGGCTTACGGACAGCGAGAAGAAATGGCTGAAAGCCAAAATGCACGATCAATGCCCGGAGGTGGCTGACACGGCACGGGAGGTTTTCAATGTCTGTTTTCCCCATGCAGAGCGCAATGCCATGAAAAAGCAGTTTGTTATCAATACATTGTCTTTTGAAGTACATACAGAGGTTTACGATGGGTATGGTGATATGGAAATGGCTGACTGCCGTTTTACCATTGACCGGAAAAGCCGTGTGCTGACAATGACAGATTTCCAGGCAGAGGACGGGGAGCAGTCTGTCACGCTGGAGGGCGGGCAGATGGCGAAGCTGCTGCGGTATATCGTGCATACACTGGAAATCTTTATGTGGGAACAGGATTACTGCCTGAAACCTGATGAGGATGATTATTTCACGGCTGTTCTTTTTGATGAAGATTTATACGGGGATGATCTGGAGGAAAGCGGGGAGGATATGCCAACGGAACCAGAGGGCAGACCGTCCTGGCGGGCACAGGTGGAGTACAGCAACCATACCGTGCAGGATATTTCCAGTTATGAAGATTACCTGCCGGAGCGCCCGGAAGAATTGTATCTTTCTCTGCTGGAGTATTTTGAGCCGGAAGATGAAGAATTTTGATGTATACAATTTGGTGTATATGAAACCTTTTGGCAAAAGTGGGTGCTTTTGCTTTAGCGGGAACGATATCCTGCCGAAGCAATAGGAAATAGTGGAAAGCGAAAGGAGTATCTGCCTATGAAAATGCGGACAGAATATACCTGCCCTTTGGAACTGGTGCATGACATGATTAAAGGGAAGTGGAAACCAATCATCTTATGGCGGCTGCGTTTAGGGGCAACATCCCTGGCGAAGCTGGAGCGGGATATAGATGGCATTACACAAAAAATGCTGCTGGAGCAGTTAAAGGAGCTGATGGACTATGGATTTGTGGAAAAGAAATCCTATGAGGGATACCCGCTCCGGGTGGAATATTCCTTAACGGATGGTATGGGAAGGGAGATACTGGAGGCGTTAAGGATCATGCAGCATATCGGGATTGACTATCTGAAAGCAAACGGCATGGAACATATTCTGGAGGAAAAGGGGGTAGTTCCGGATTAGTACCCACGAAAAAGTGGGTAATTTACTGTCCGGGAACCGCCGCTTATAATATCATCATAAAATCGGATTGGAGGTTATCGAAGATGAATGTTACAACCGTTGACTTTCTTGATTTGTCTGTTATACTGGACGAAAATCAATAATATAGTACCCCCCACAAGCCGCAAAAATAGGAAAATATCGTTAGTGCTACCGTTGGTGGCGGATATTCAAGTTGAAATTGGTAGACTGCCACTGCCTCATTACAGTACAATTTTTTCAGAAAACAAAGGAGGACACCATATGACTTTCGGAACAAAGCTGCAACAAATCAGAAAGGCGGCCGGACTTTCTCAAGAGCAACTTGCAGACTTGATAAATATGTCGCGGCAAGCCATTTCCAAATGGGAGACTGACCAAGCAGCACCAGATATTGAGAAAGTATCTCTCCTGTGTGATATTTTCAAAATATCCGCTGATGAGTTACTGGGTAATGAAAACCTCTCCCAGCATGAAAGCACAAACGGAAAGTTGGAGGGATGTGTAAAAATGAACGTAAAAAAGAGATACTTTACCGCTGGGTGGATTACGGCGTTAGCCGGAACAGTTCTTCTTATTTTGGAATACTTCTCTCTTTTCTTTTTGCGGGCTATGGCTATTCGGCTGGATGTTGAAACGGGCATTGGTCTTGGCTATTATAACGATCCAATGGAATACGCCTCCATCCAGCCGATGCCTATCATTTTTAGAGTTACTATTGCTGTAATTGTGATTGGAATAGTGATTGCAGTATATAGTGCTGGCTTTATGCGTACAAAAGAGAAACAATCATAGCCCTATGTTAGCTTTTGTGGAACGAATGGGGCACAGGACATATAAACATACCACCCTACTGAACGCGCCCGGAAACCCTTGATACAAGCGGGTTTCAAACGCCTAAATGCTAACAGTCCAGCCGTAGAAAATAAGCGGTTTTACAGCGCGTTCAACCCTATCCCCCGCCCTGGCTATGCTCAATAGTAGGCGGTGACGGGGGATATACCACCAGAGCCCCTGTGCAGAAAAGTGCGGGGACAACGGTAGCTTTGGGACATTTTATCTCGAAGTCACTGCGCGACAATTTAGACTTTGCGGATAGAATGGCCGAGATCTGCTGGGGGCCGCCTTGATAACCAAAACAGGGCGGCCCCCAGCAGACCCCGACCATATCGCGCAAAAAAGCCGCCCTAAAAACGTAATAGCAGGGGAACATTTGGAGATATTTTACGTCTATACATATGAAAATAAAATTTAGGAGGTAACAACTCAGATGAAAAAATTGATACCATTACTTTTATCGCTGGTTTTTGTGTTGACA
>ERZ808054.1580-NODE-1580-length-12237-cov-3.087664_pt1 | contig 12237 bp, 12 predicted proteins | sample MGYA00380201_ERZ808054 | MGnify/ENA primary metagenome ERZ808054 (study PRJEB31490, sample SAMN06133419) | mouse gut metagenome | isolation source: Z5_2 | host: mice | place: China: Chengdu | collected 2015-05 ... | reverse complement strand
TTGGTCAAACTTTCCATTTTACGCATCTGTTTGAGTAGATATTTGTATTTGTACTGGATTGCATTCATTTCATAAATACAGCTGTCCACCAGATCTGGGTCACAGGCATTATCAAAATTTGAATGCGCAGTTGCCAGTGAAAGTTTGATCTCCTCGATCTCGTTCAGAAGTTCTTCTCTAGCAAGTAGAAGGTTGTCCGTTTTCTTTTTCATAGCTCCCTCCGTTGTTTATTTTCAATGTATTTCTTCTTTTAAAATGTCGTAAAATGGGGAAATTTGAAACGACAATTTTTCTATTTTCACTCTATTTCTTTTAACAGTATTTCCCTTGTCGAAAAAAATATTCCAGTATTTACAAAATAATGGTTGACAAGAGGACTGTCAGCGTGTAGTATATGAATCACAACAAAATTAGGAGGTGTAAGTATCGGGGATCATATCTTGATTTTCCTCGTGCTGCTTCCGGTGTCACTCTGTGATCTATACTCTTATCGTGTTCCGAACTGTTTTATAGTGGGCGGACTTGCACTCAGTCTCTATCGGAATATGAGTTTGTATGGTATGACGGGATTGTGGCATTTTGCATGGAATGGTCTGATTCCAATTGTTGTCTGTTTTATCTTTTATCTGCTCCATTTCTTTGGTGCAGGCGATATCAAATTATTTTCCATAATTAGCAGTTATTATAATTTCAAATTTTGTTTCCGAGTTATGATCTTGTCATTGGTCATCGGAGCATTATTTTCTATTGTCAAAATGATCCACAAAAGAAACGTTTATGATCGATTTCGATATTTTTTAAGGTATGTAGAGAATATAAGGGCAGGTAAGATGCCGAAGGTGTACTATGATCGGATAGTATGTGGAGATGATGGTGTCATCCCCTTTACTATATGTATTTCCGCAGCGGTCATCTTATGCCTGAAAGTTTGCCCTGTTTTGTGAGGAGGAAAAGTTTGGGCCAAAGAAAAATTTTTATCTGTATGACAGATTTGGATTATGGAAATCGACTGGCAAGATACTTGACCAGTCAGTATAATTCCGGGATAGAAGTAGAACTATTGACCGGATGGGGGGATAAGGCAGATGTGAGGGAGGAAGATATAGCCCTGTCAGATGATCCGAAAAAACTGGAAAATCTTAAGTGTCAGACAATATTATTTGTAAAAACACCGGAAGAGAAGGGGAAAAATAAAATTTTTATGTTTCGCAGCAGAGAAGAGATATATAGAGATCTGCTGGAACTGACGGGGACGAAAGAAGGATATAAGGGAAACTGTCCTCCAAAAGAAAGTGGAATTCTTGTCGTGTTTGCCCCAGAGGAAGGAGATGAAAAAACGCTGCTGGCTCTAAAGAGAGCTGGTGAATTATCTCGCAATAATCGAGTGTTGTACATAAGTCTTTGTGGATTTCCCATTTCTTTTGATCCGTCCTGGATAGAAGAGAGTGGAGGAGATATTAATACCTTATTGGGAATTTCTGAGCTTATGCTTCGGGCAGAGGGTGAAGATTTTGGGCAAGAGCTGGAAAATATGGTATTTCCACTGGGGAAGATTTGGACGATTACACCGGTCAGCCATTATAAGGATCTGCTGGATTTTTCTCTTGAGGACATCTGTAAATTTATGAGAGGATTAAAGGCGCAGAGTATGTTTGAAGCTGTTGTATTGGAACTGGGGCAGATTTTCGAGTATACCCTGGATTTGATGACATATGCGGATCAGATTTTGATTCCGAAAGGGACAGGAATTTTGGCAGCAGTCCGGCGAAATGTATTACAACGGTATTGTGGTATGGAGGGAAAGCCAGAGTTATGGGAAAAGATGACTTTTGAAGAGACGGACTTTTCTATTCCGAGAAAAAAGGAGGAGGTACTACGATTCATTGGAGGAGAGGTGGATAACGTATGAGTGACAAGGGAGGCAGGGAAGAACGGCAAAAAATCCGGCGGATGGTATTAGAACAGATCCCGTCAGATTCTGAACTACAAGAGAGACAACTGTTACAACTTATCGATGAAAATATCCGGCGCGCGGGTGGAGAAAATTATTTGCGCTTTGGGGACAGAAAAAAGCTGCGAACCAATATTTATAATTCCATGAGACGCTTAGATGTGCTGCAGGAGCTATTGGAGGATGAGAATATTACAGAGATCATGGTCAATGGACCGGAACATATTTTCATCGAGCAAAAGGGGCGGATGATGGAGACGGGACTCATATTTGACTCCCATGAGAGGCTTGGTGATATTGCGCAACAGATCGCTTCCCAGGGAAACCGCATCGTAAATGAGACCAACCCGATCCTGGATGTACGGCTGGCAGATGGATCTAGGGTAAATATCGTGATGCCGCCCATTGCGTTGGAAGGACCTGTTATCACGATCCGAAAGTTTCCGAAAGATCCTTTGACCATGAGTAAATTAACAGATATGGGGGCATTGACAGAAGAAGCGGCGGAGGTGCTCAGAAAACTGGTGGAGGCAAAATATAATATATTTATTTCTGGGGGAACTGGTGCCGGCAAGACTACCTTTTTAAATATTTTATCCAATTATATACCTGGGGATGAGAGAATTATCACTATAGAAGATTCGGCAGAATTGCAGATCAAAAGGGTGAAAAATCTAGTGAGGCTGGAGGCGAGAAACGCCAATGTAGAGGGAAAGAATCAGGTGACAATCCGGGATCTGATGAAAAGTGCTTTGAGGATGCGGCCGGATCGTATCGTTGTGGGGGAGATCCGGGATGCTACTGCCATTGATATGCTGACAGCGATGAATACTGGTCATGATGGAAGTCTGTCTACGGGGCATGCCAACAGTCCGGGAGATATGCTGAACCGCCTTGAGACGCTGGTGCTTATGGGGATGGAGATTCCGCTGGAGGCTGTAAGACAACAGATTGCCTCTGCGATAGATATCATCGTTCATCTGGGCAGACTGCGGGACAAAAGTAGAAAGGTTTTGGAAATCTGCGAAGTGGGACAGTGTGAGAGGGGAAAGATAGGGATGTATCCGTTGTTTCGATTTTGTGAGGAGAGGGAGCAGGAGGGAAAGATCATAGGAAATTTGAAACGGACAGAGCATAAATTGATTAACGACGATAAATGTGCAAAGGCAGGAATACAAATATGATTGATTATAATCAGTATGTATATACGAAAAAGGAAGTTGTCCGTTATGGTTTATGTGGAGTAAGTGTGGGATTTGTTCTGTTGATGTTGTTTTATAATAATATACTGCTCTGCGGGATTCTCTCGGTACCGGTTGCACTGCTTTTTCTGGGTTATTATCGCAGAATTCTTTTGGAACGACGGCGCTGGCAGCTCACCATTCAGTTTAAAGATGCTATGGAGAGTCTTGTATCGGCACTGTCAGCGGGTTATTCATTGGAGAATTCAGTGCGGGAGGCTGCCGAGGATCTGAAACTAATTTATTCTTCAGATGATATCATTCGAAAAGAGTTTGATCATATGAGGAGGCGGTTGGAATTAAAAATAACCGTTGAGGCACTGATGAAGGAGCTGGCGGTGAGAAGCGGTGCAGAGGACATCATGATGTTTAGTGAGATTCTTGGTACAGCGAGACAGACTGGCGGCAATCTGGTGTGTATTATGCGCCAGACCTCATCGAATATAGCAGCGAAGATAGAGGTGCGCCGGGAAATCGAGACACTGGTGGCGGGTAAAAAAATGGAGGCGGCATGTATGACCGCAGTCCCCCTTCTTATGATTCTATATCTTCGTATTTTCTCTCCAGGGTTTCTGGACCCCCTCTACAATAACTTGATGGGAGGTATGGTGATGACAGGTGCATTGGCAGTATACGGTGCAGCCTTTCTTTGGGGACAGCACATAATGAAAATAGAACTTTAAATGAGGTGTGGCGATGGAAAAGTACTATTCGTATATTCGGCAACTGATCCATAAACTACGTCTGGAACGTATTCTGGATCAGGACAAGGGAACAAAAGAAGCGGTGGAGATCCTATATCGCTGTCAGGATAAGAAAAAAATATGGGAGGAAATATGGTGCCAGAGAATTATGCTGATTCTCGCAGCAGTGATTTTATCCATCATCTTTTTTCTGATTTGTATGGCAGCGGACGAGCCAGAGCAGGTAATACAGGATGGACGGATCATCAAGAATAATGCAGATGTAGTGACTTTTGGAGTACGGGCACAGTCTGGGGAGGAGACGATAGAGAAAGAGCTTACCGTGGAGCTAAGGAGAGAAGAAGAGCAGGCCCAGCCTCTAGAGGAGACGCCGGTATCACAGACAGAAGTGCTTATGGCGGAGATCCAGGAGAGGGTACAAGAGGCAGTGGAACAACAAAGGGATTCGGAACAGATCATCCTGCCGGAAACGGTGTCTGGGAACAGGGTGGAATACCTAAATCCAGAAAAGAAAAAAGATTATTCAGCCTTTTTTCTTTCTCTGGCGTTATTACCAGCACTGCCATTGTTATGGAAATATCAGAGGCAGCAAAGGCTTCGATTAAGAGAAGAACAGCTGGCTTTGGATTATCCAGAACTGATCAATAAAGTTCTGCTTCTGCTTAGTGCGGGACTTACGATCCGGAGCAGCTTTGAGAGAATTTCCAGTGAGTATAAAAAACGGCTGGAGGGGGGTAGTGACAGGCGTTATGTGTACGAGGAGATTAGTGTGTCCTGCCAGGAAATGAAAAATGGAGTGTCAGAATCAGAGGTGATCCAGGCATTTGGAAAACGGTGCAGGCAGCTTCCCTATCTTAAATTTGCTTCTGTGATCAATCAGAACATACGCAAGGGCTCCGAGGGACTGACGGCTCTTTTGGAACTTGAGGCAGTAGAAGCTTTTGAAAAACGAAAGGAAATGGTTAAGAGAATGGGAGAAACCGCGGGAACGAAGCTGCTCTTTCCCATGATGCTAATGTTGGGAGTGGTTATGGCGATCATTCTTGTCCCAGCGTTTATGACAATGTAAAGTTTGATAAGGAGGAGCGAGTTATGAAATGTATCATAGAGTTTTGGAAAGAGGAAGATGGAATAGGTGTGGTAGAGATTATATTGATCCTTGTTGTATTAATCGCGTTGGTATTGCTGTTTAAAGATAAGATTACAGCAGTGGTAGAAAAGGCGTTCAAGACATTTGAGAAAGATTCGGGGAGCATCATTAATGGAAAGTAGCAATAAGTACGGAAGAGCTAGTATTAGCGTATTTTTGTCGTTGACACTTGTAGTGATCCTGGCGCTTCTGGGAACGTTGGTTGAAATCGGGCGAGGAAAGGTATGCCAGGTACACGGTAGGCGGACCCTGAGGTCTGCGACCGACAGTCTTCTAACAGAGTACAGCCAGCCGCTCTATCAGGAATATCGTTTATTTCTTCTGGAAGATGTGGGAAAACCCTTTGAAAAAAGCATTGCGGAATACGCAGCGGATACACTGGAGCCAGGAAGCATATTTCCTGTGAGGACAGATTTATTTGATTTGGCATTGACAGATCTTGCGGTAGAAGGAAAAACATATGCTGGAGATCAGGACTGTCGGGCGCTCAAAGAACAGATCACTTCTTATATGAAGAGAGTCATCGCAGTAGATGCATTCAAACAATTTCAAAAAGATATGGCTTCGGCAGAATCCTTGGGTAGTTCTGCTGATGGGCTGGAACAGAAGGCAGAGAAAGAGAAGCAGGCAGCGGAACTAGATACAAAATTATTAACACTAATGGAGCTGATCGACGGCATTTCGGTATCGGAAGGCGGAGTGCATGGAAAAAAGTATTTCGTAAAAATGTTCTGTACTGGTGAAAAAAGGGCAGAAAATTTGGGAATTACAGAAGCTTCGGTGTGGAAAGTAGTTCAGGAACATATAGTGGATGTAAATTCTGAGATGAAAGCTATTGTCAACGGGAAGGGAGACCATGATAGATTTGTGAAAAAAATATCTGAGGTTCAGAAAAAGACGACGGAAGCTATCGGGATGCTGAGAGAGTTAGGGAAAAAGGCTGGAACGTTAGGCATATCATCAGATGCTCGGAATATTCTGGCCTCAAATCAGAGGGTGCTAGAAGATGCAAAAAGAATGCTGCAGAAGCCTATGGATGAGTTAGATTTGGGCTCCCTGAAAAAACTGTGGAAAGCGTATGATACATCTGGAATTGTGTTTGATTATACTGGGATCAATGAAAAGGGGGGTGGAGAGAATCCCTTTGACAACTTCCGTCAGATGATTGCCGGCGGTCTGACAAAGCTTGTTGTAGAGGACGTTAACAAGCTGTCTAAGAAAAAAACAGGATGTCCTGATCAGTACCAGAGACTTTATGATAGCCAGGAAAAATCCAGGGATTATACAAAGGCGGTACAGAATTTTGCCAGTGAAAAAAACGTGGATTTTCAAGGGGCGCTTAAAGATATCTCTCAGATTGCATTTTCTGATTTTATGTTGCTAAAATATATGGAAAAGTACTTTTCCACTGTAATTCAACCTGTAGGAAAGATGAATAAACGGCTGGATTATGAATGGGAGTATCTCGCCAGTGGGGGAGGAAGTGATAAAGGAAATTTAGAACAGGTCATTAACCGGATGGTATTAATGCGTACTGTGATCAACACAGGAATTTTGTTTGCTTCTTCATCAAAGCGAGAGACTGCTTATGCGGCAGCGCTGGCTGTGGTGGGTTTTACCGGACTGGAACCTTTAGTCCGGTTTACCCAGACATTATTTATCATTTTATGGGGGATATCAGAAGCACTTGTGGATGTGGCAGGTATACTGCAGGGAAGGCAGGTTCCACTTATAAAGGCAGAAAAAGATCTTGCCGTAAAGTTCACAGATTTATTTGTTATGGGAAGGGAATATATCATGAACCAGGTAAAACAGCTCCCTCATGCCGGAAAAAATGACTTTACATATGAATATTACCTGATGTTATTTATGCTTGGAAATGGAAGTACTATAACTTGCCGGCGGATAATGGACCTTATAGAATGGAATATCCGGGATAATTATGTGAAGGGTTTTTCCCTGGGGAAATGTGTGGAGTCTTTTCAGGTGCGGGGTTCATTCTCCATGAAAACAAAGTTTTTTCGCCTGCCTTTTATACAGAAGATTTTAAATCGTAAACTGGAGCGATCGGGTGCTGGCACAAGAATTTATGCGGGATATTTACCGCAAAAAACTTTATCCCCATAAGGGTATGTGGAATATGGGTTTTATCGAGGCGGGAGAGGGTATTCTATAAAAAAATAATACTATCATATCCTGACAGGGAGAAAATTACCAATCATACTACAATAGAATACCCTCTCCCGCCTCGAGCCCCAAAGGAGGATAATTTGAAAAAGAAGTTTACAAGAGGATCTTTAACAGTGGAGGCTTCACTTGTATTTCCTGTCTTTATATTTGCTGCTCTTTCTGTTATCTACATATGTCAGCTGCTTTTATATGAAGACGAGGTTCAGTGGGCGCTGGTGAGAACCGGAAGAGAAGTTTCAGTAGAATATGCTGTCAGTGGTAAGAGAGCCGTGACAGATCCTTTATATCTGACAATGAAGATGAATCGGTATATACAGGAAGAGATTCCTGTCAGTATGCTGCGGTCCCGATTTAATGAGGTGACAAAGGACATTGTGCTGGTGGCTGATTATAGCATATCTCTGCCCTTCCCTATTTTACATCGTTTTCCTTTTCACTTTACGGAGAAGTTTCATACGAGAACATTTTCAGGCGTAAATACAAGAGCCGAAGTGGATTTACAGGATAAGGATACCCTTGTCTATGTTACGGAGACGGGAAAAGTGTATCATAGAACTTTGGAATGTACTTATTTGAAATTAAGTATTTCTCAGGTAAAGTACGGGGATTTGGAGTATCTCCGAGGGGAGGACGGAGGAAAATATTATGCCTGTGAACGCTGTGGAGGAGGTGTTTTTCAAAAGGAACAGCATGTATTCGTCTGCAATTTTGGAAACCGTTTTCATAGCAGCAGAGCGTGTCAAAAATTAACCAGAAACATTCGCCAGATCAAGCTTTCTGAGGCTGGCAGGAGGCTGCCCTGTTCAAAATGTGCATTGTCTGGCTAGCTCAATGGTTCCAATTCGTGTCGTTGAGTTAAATAAGAAAAGGAGAGAGAAAACAATATGAAAATATGCTTATATGGTATTTTGTTTCTATATTTGCTGGCAATGTCAATTTATGATGTGAGACGAAAGGAGATACATATTGGGGCAACTTTAATAACAGGTGGTGTTTTGGCGGCATTCCGCATTTTTCAGTTTTGCCATGAAGGTGTTTCGTTAGAACTGATACTGGGAATTGTGCCAGGAATACTAGTACTATTACTAAGTCATTTTACACATGGAAAGATCGGGATGGGAGATGGTTTTGTTATAATGGAGTGTGGCATGGTACTTTCTATATTTGAAAACCTGTTTTTATTATTTTTTTCCCTTGTTTTATCAGCAGCTGTTGGAGCTGGACTGATGGTGTTCCGGAAGGTGAAGAGAAGCTATACTATGCCCTTTGTGCCCTTTATCTGTATTAGTTTTGGTATATCTTATCTGTGGGAGATATGGATATGATGTGGAAAAAGGCATCCTTTACTGTGGAGGCGGCGTTTATATTCAGTATCGCCATATGGATCCTTTTCAGTATTTGTTATCTATCCATATATGTTCATGATCAGACAGTGACATATTCGTTGGGACAACACTACCTAGAGATGGCAGTAGAAAATGGAGCAGAAGTGGGAGAAGAAGAATTGAAAGAGGGATTGGAAAGGTATTTGTCGCAAAAACTGCTGTTATGTGATATTGGAAGAGTTCATGTAAAAACAGGGCTGACTTCAGTAGAAGCGGAAGTATCGCTTCTGCTTACCATCCAGTTTCCATTTGTAAAGGAACTTTTGACGGGACAGAAGGGGAAGAAAATAGATCTATCTCATGAAAAGTTATCAGCGCCCAATATTTTATGGGATGTGGAAGTGATAAAGGGGGAGGAAAAAAATGAGAATAGCATTGGTACAGGAGCTGGAGGGACGAGTCCTGCAAATTGATGAACTGGAGGAAGTTGGTCGATTTGGGAGTGAAATGCTTAAGTATAATGTTGCCCAAGGGATTCTTGGTGCAGAGTTGTATAATGTGGATCAAGAGATGCAGTGCCTATACCAGGTAAGGGATATGATCTCCCTGAATGAGTATTTTGAGAGGGGAAATTTGAATATGATACAGTTGGCTGGTTTGCTGGAACAATTAGCTCAGATTCTTACCCGCTGTCAAGAGTATTTTCTGGATGAAAAAAATTTGCTATTGCAGTGTGATTGCATGTTCTTGGATGAGAAACAGCGGCTTCAGATTCCCTATCTGGATGGATATAATAAAAAAATAAATGAAGGAATTTCCAGACTGTTAGAGAAGTTTATGGATACAATGAATCATCAGGACAAAGAGCTGGCTTTTTTTGTTTATGGACTTCACCGTCTCAGCAGAGATAGCCATTTTGATCTAAATAAATTGTCTATTTTTTTGGATGAGAACAGGAAAAAGAAAGTTTCTCAAAGGGATGGTGATAGGAAGGAAAGAAGAGAACTACCATTAGGAGAAGAGAATCATTTACACGTACTGACACAGGCGGAAAAGAAATCCGAACAGAAACCAGATCAGCCTTGGGGAAAATGGGTTGTTTTTGCTGCTGTGTCAGTGGTTATCAGTATCATTTTGTATCAGGCGGGAATCATACAGAATCCAGTTTCCGGAGGACTTGATCTGAGGCGCAGCAGCATACTGGTGGTCGTTCTTATGGTAGCAGCATATTGCTATCATAAAAAAGAGTCAATAAGTCATGACCAAACAAGAAAAATAGTGAGAGAAGCTGAAAAAGAAATAACGGATAATACGATACAATTAGTCAGTACCTGTACCGATGAAACCATCACATTGGAGCAGACGGAGGGAGGGAACTGGATAGTCAATCTGATTCCTCAGGATTGGCACCGTCCGGAAATTAAGATACGAAAAAGCCCTTTTTTTATTGGAAAAGACGGGGCAAAGGCAGATGAAATTATCGGAGAAGGAGAGGTCAGTCGCATTCATGTAAAAGTTGTGGCAGATGCGCAGGGAGTATTTATGATCGACCAGGAATCTACCAACGGTACCTTTGTCAACGGAAGGCGGCTGGTGCCATGGGAGAGATGCCGCCTGGAAGATGGGGATATGATCGGTATTTCTTCCATATACTATAAGGTAGAATTATATTCGTAGGTCATGTGCAGGATAAATTGTTTTTGAAAATAATTATCATCGGCAAGGATGACTTCCTGGGATTTTTGGCAAATGTCTTCTATACGCTGGGAAAGGTCATCTGGTCTGTGGGAAATCGATGCTAGACCGAGAAGACAGCTGTTTCCCACCGCATGGATATGATCTAATTCCACGCCGGAAAACATTCCGGAAGCGGCTGCTTTGGAGATGCTTATATGGTAACCTAGTCCCCCGGCGAGATAGAGCTGATCTACGTCATTCACAGAAATACCAGCGGTATGACACAATGTATCGATACCGGCACCAATGGCAGCTACTGCCAGCTGCATTTGACGAACATCTTGTTTCGTAAACCGAATCGTCTGTCCAGAAGATGTCCGGGAGAGGATAAGTCCATCTTCTGGGAATTTATCAGTCAGAATTCCAGAAGGATCCATGTATCGGCAGGTGAGAAGCTGGGACAGGATGCTGACGGCACCACTTCCACAGATTCCGATTGGAAGTTTGTTGCCGATGGTTTGGGTCTGTGGCAGTATCCTTCTGAGACTAACGTCGGATATCGCGCCGGGGACAGCCGGAGTACCACAGGAGAGCCCACCGCCCTCGAAGGCAGGTCCGGCTGCCGTTCCTGCTGTGTAAATCTTCTGATTATAGACAAGTGCCAATTCCCCATTGGTACCCAAGTCCACTAAAAGACAAGTATCCTTCCTACTGTCAAAATTCAGATAAAGCATACCAGATACTATATCGCCGCCGATAAAAGCAGACAGCCACGGGAGAATCTGAATCTCGGTGCCGTTCCGGTGGAAACTAAGTTTACCAGAAGAAACGTCTACAGGGGTAAAGGGAGCTGCTGTCATACCCTCCAGAGACAGACCAAGAAGAAGGTGGATCATGGTGGTATTTCCGCCAATGAGACAGGTCTTAATGGATACATTTTTATGGGAGGCCAGGAAGGAATTATAGTGTTGTGAGAGTGTCTCACAGATCATATGTGTCAACTCATGTTTGTGAATGGCCTCTGTATCATATTTGATGCGGCTGATCACGTCAGCCCCGAAAGGAAGTTGTGGATTGGGAAATACTTCCGAATAAAAGACCGTTTTGTGTAAAGAACTATAATAAACCATCGCTACGGTTGTTGTGCCGAGATCGATGAGTAGAGTATCTGGAAGATGGTCTTTGGTTTGTTCTTTGATCAGAGCTAGACCGCCAAAAGATTCTCTAGGGCGAACTGTCACCGTTACATCCTTGTGAGGAATCAGGGTACAGGGAAAATCATACTGCTTTCCTCCGCAGGCATTTGCTCCGTGGCAGTTACAGGGCAGTGAAATCCCTTGATCTTCCAACAGATCCAAAATGGATTTTGTGTTTTCTGGAGTCCCGTGGACGGTAATTTTCATCTTTTCCTCATTTCTCAATAGTCTTGTGGACTATTGCTCTAAAATATGCTACAATACTAACATATTTTGATAGGGAAGACAAGTCGGGAGGATTACGATTTGCAAGAAAACACCTTAATAAAAAGGCTTCCGCTGGTTACAGTGCTGATCACAGTTATAAATGTTGCAGTGTTTTTCATAACAGAGTGGAAAGGTTCCACTCTGGATCCTGATTTTATGATCGAGGCAGGGGGCATGTATGCGCCAGCTTTTTTTGAAGAGCATGAATATTATCGGCTTATCACACATTTCTTTCTTCACTTTGGAATTGAGCACCTGTTTTTTAATATGGTATCCTTGGTGATATTTGGACATGTGATGGAAAATGCTGTTGGCAGACTGTGGTTTGCAAGTATATATCTGATTTCGGGAATTACCGCAGGACTTGTATCTGTGACAGCTCATTTGAACCAGAATGCCCAGATTGTTTCCTGTGGTGCTTCCGGTGCTGTGTATGGGGTAATGGGGGCATTTATTGTGATACTGATTGTAAACCGGAGAAATAATCTTCGTAGGGAGATTCTTCGTTTTACAGCGTATGTTGCTTTGAATCTGTA
>ERZ808054.1576-NODE-1576-length-12285-cov-4.407356_pt1 | contig 12285 bp, 10 predicted proteins | sample MGYA00380201_ERZ808054 | MGnify/ENA primary metagenome ERZ808054 (study PRJEB31490, sample SAMN06133419) | mouse gut metagenome | isolation source: Z5_2 | host: mice | place: China: Chengdu | collected 2015-05 ... | reverse complement strand
CGGTTACGGCTTTTTTCTTTCAGTGCTGTCAAATGTTTGATACGGCTATTGGTTAAACTGGTAATCATTTCTATTGTGACAGCAATTTGCTGACCTTAAACTGATATTCAGGAATGTCCTTTTTCATCTTCAGCGCTTCCTCAATATCAAAGTCCACAAACTCAGCATTCTGATAGCCTACCACGCGGTTGCTCCCGCCTCCGCATAAAATATCAGCCGCATAAGCGCCCATGATAGAAGCGTAAAAACGGTCCTTACAGGTAGGCGACCCCCCGCGCTGCATGTATCCCAGAATCGTTGCCCTGGTCTCAATACCGGTAGCTGCTTCAATCCTCCTTGCCATGGATGTAGAATGCCCGATTCCTTCTGCATTGACTATGATATGGTGTTTCTTTCCAAACTTACGGTTTTTGATAATATTGTTAATGATGTTCTGCTCATTAAAATCATATTTTTCAGGGAGCAGAATATCCTCCGCACCATTGGCCACACCGCACCAAAGCGCAATGTAACCGGCATTTCTGCCCATAACCTCAATGATACTGCATCTCTCATGGGAAGAAGAGGTATCTCTTACCTTGTCGATTGCCTGCATGGCTGTATTGATGGCCGTATCAAAGCCGATGGTATAATCTGTACAGGCAATATCCAGATCAATGGTCCCCGGAATGCCCACCGTATTAATGCCGTGTCTTGCCAGCCCCTGCGCGCCACGGTAAGACCCATCTCCGCCGATCACGACCAGACCGTCAATCCCATGTTTCCGGCAAATGTCAGCCGCCTCCTGCTGAACCTCCTCCTGTTTGAATTCCGGACAGCGTGCCGTACCTAATATGGTGCCGCCTCTCTGGATCGTATCGGATACATCTTTCTTTTCCATATCCACGATTTCTTCGTTCAAAAGACCCTGATATCCCTTTTTAATGCCCTTTACCTTTACGCCATTTCCAATTGCCTTACGCACTACCGCACGGATTGCGGCATTCATACCAGGTGCATCACCGCCGCTGGTGAGCACACCAATGGTCTTAATCTCTTTCGCCATAGCTGATCCCGTCCTTTCTCTGCCTTTTATTTTATACTTTTTCCATGTGGTTTTCAATCCTTTTCTTAGTGCTTAGCCAAGCTTAATAACCGGTCTTACACCTTCCGCCTTTTCAATTTCCTCCAAAAGCTGTCTGGAAAGTTCTTTCCTTGTCTCTTTGTACTCCGGGTCATGGACCAGATTCTCCAGTTCATAAGGATCCTTTTTCAAATCATACAAAAAATCTTCCTCATAATAATCGCTGCTTCCCTCCCGCCAGCCGTCAGAATCCGGCGCGTACACGCTGTAGAGATAATCCTCCGTGCGGATGCATCTGCCGGTACGGCTTTCGCTGATCTGGGCAAAGATCCTGTTTGTCCTGTGAGCGGTTTTTCCGTCAGCAATCTCTTTCAGGTCTTCTCCGATCATGCGGTCCCCCACGTCCAGCCCTGCCATGGCAAGAAAGGTTTTCGGAAGACTTGCCGTGCTTACCAGATCCCTGATCCGTTTTCCGCCCTCAAATCCTGGACCTGCAATCACAAGAGGCACTTTCAGGCAGGAATCATGGCAGGAACGCTTGTAGTCATCTGCTCCTGTCAGATGCTCATCCCTGTTTCTGGTCTTAAAATGGGAGCCATGGTCCGAGCCATAAATAATGATCGTATTTTCATAAAGCCCTTTTTCTTTTAATTTCCCGATAATGCGCCCCAGGTTGTCGTCAAGACTCCGGCAGCATCCCAGATAATCAGGGTACATTTCATCCGCATCGCCGCCAAGAGTCTTCAAATCCTCAGGCAGCTCATAGTCGGCAAACCGTTCTTTTGATCCGTCAGGTCCTTCGTAGCATCCCCTGTCATTTTGATGGTGGGGTTCAATATGGGATATGGTCAAAAAGAAAGGCTTCTCTCCCCGATACTGGTCCAGATATTCCATTGCAAAATCCGTAATGCAGTCTGCGCGGTATCCCTGAAACTCTCTTTTTTGCATGTTTTCATCAAAAACATATCCGTCATATCCGTGGGAAGTCGCTTCCAGCACATCGGAAACCCTCCAAAAACCGCGATAGCCGCCGCGTCTTTCCGGGGGAATGGGTTTTGTTTCATAATCAATGACCGGCGGATTCTCGTAGCTGTCCCGGTAACTTGCCAAATGCCATTTTCCCACATAAGCATTATCGTATCCCGCTTCCTCCATATAATCGGCAAGGGTTTTGATATTGCCGGGAAGGGGCTGGCCGTTCCGGTAACAGTCAATTTCCGAAGGGTAACACCCTGTCTGGAAAAGCGCCCTGCAGGGACCGCACACGGACTGGGCGGTAAACGCATTTTCAAATAAAACCCCTTCCGCCGCCAGACGGTCCAGATTAGGGCTGATATCCAGCTTTTGTCCATAACACCCCAGTGTATCTGCCCGCTGTTGATCGGTAAAATAAAACAAAATATTGGGTTTGTTCATAAAATTCCATATCCTTTCCCTATATATACTAATTAGTTTTTATGTGACTTTACCATGCTGATAAACTCCTGCATGGTCTTGGTCATAAATTTGTTTTCATGCCATACCACATAGTTTTCCCTGACAAAATCATCCCCCTCCATTTCCCTAAGCAAGACGGTTCCTTCCCATGCGCTCTGCCTTGCCCAGCGCTCCGGCAGAAAGGAAATACCGAGCCCCTTGCTGACAGCATGGATGATAGCCTGAGGATTACAGCTCTCCATCACAGGGTTTAATTCCATTTGATGCAAAAAGAAATAATGTTCCAAAAGCGAACGTGTGGTGCTTCCCTTTTCCCTGAGAAGGAGCGGATATTTTATAAGGTCGCAGGAAAGAATCTTCTTTTTTTCCGCAAGCTCATGTCCGGGCGGAAGCACCAGCAATAACCGGTCTGTTGCAAAAGGCTCTGCATGCAGCCCCGCCACTCCCACCGCTCCTTCAACCAGCGCAAGATCATACCGGTTGTTCAAAAGACCGTCCTGGAGAATATCCGCATTAGTAATAGCGGATGTGACATCCAGCTTAGGGAACCTTTCCTGAAACCGGGGCAAAAGCTCCGGCAGCAGAAACGTTCCCAGCGTATTGGTGGCGCCGATCCGGAGCTTTCCAATCTCGTCCCAATTCCGCAGCTCTTTTTCCATCCTGTCAAAAGCTTCCACGATGTGCAGCGCATGGGCATAAAATTCTTCTCCGGCAGCCGTCCGGTTTAAGCGGTGATTGATCCTCTCGAAAAGACAGACCCCGTAATAACGCTCCATTTCCCGGATCGCGCGGGTGACGGCAGGCTGAGTCATGTGCAAGAGCTCCGCTGCCTTCGTAATGCTTTCTGCTGCATAGACTTGTATAAAAATTTTCATATGCCGGATAGTCATGACAGATCTCCTAATACCAAAAATAATATGATTACTATAAAATAATATCATTTTAAATATATTATTAAAAGGGGTATTATAAAAATCAAGAAAAGTTTTTCAGGAGGCAGGCATATGTCGGACAAAAAACTATTACGGCTTTTTCTCAACATGTTTTACATCAGCGCTTTTACTTTTGGCGGCGGATTCGTGATCATTACGTTTATGAAACGAAAATTTGTAGATGAACTGCACTGGATCGACGAACAGGAAATGCTGGACCTTGCAGCCCTGGCACAGTCTTCCCCGGGGGCAATTGCAGTCAATGCCGCAATCCTTGTGGGGTCAAGGGCAGCCGGACCTGCCGGAATTGCAGCGGCAGCCGCCGGAACCATTCTTCCGCCCATGCTCATCCTTTCCGCCGTTTCCTTCTTTTATACGGCGTTTGCTTCAAACCCTTATGTTGCCCTGCTTTTAAAAGGCATGCAGGCCGGCGTGGCAGCAGTCATCCTTGATGTGGTATGGGGTCTTGGCAAAAACGTGTTAAAGGAAAAATCAGCAGCCAATATCATCCTGATGGCCGCGGCCTTTATTTCCACCTTTTTCCTTAACATCAACGTAGTTTATATCATTGCAGCCGCAACAATATTTGGGATTTTCCGGGAGCTTCTCCAGCGGAAGAAAGGACAGCCATGATTTACCTTCAGTTATTTCTCAGCTTTTTACAGGTAGGATTGTTCAGCATCGGAGGCGGGTATGCCGCCATGCCGCTGATCCAGAACCAAATTGTGGATTCCCATTCATGGATGACTATGAGCGAGTTTACGGACCTGATCATCATCGCGGAAATGACCCCGGGACCAATTGCGGTAAACTCCGCAACCTTTGTGGGAATCCGCATTGCCGGAATCGGGGGCGCTGTCGTGGCTACCCTGGGATGTATCTTTCCCTCCCTGGTCATTGTGCCCTTGCTGGCATATTTTTACTACCACTACAAAGGTACCTCCATCATCCAGAACGTGCTTTCCAGCCTGCGCCCTGCCGTGGTTGCGCTGATTGCCTCCGCAGGGATTTCCATATTGCTCACCGTACTTTTTGCTGAAAAGGAAATTGCCCCGGAAACCGTCAACCGGACCGGCGCAGTCATTTTTCTGGCAGCATTTCTGCTGCTGCGCAGACGGAAATGGAACCCTGTCCTTGTAATGCTGCTGTGCGGAATATCCTATCTGGGGTTTAACCTTTTGCTCCAAATTTGATATTGCGCCTGTCCCCCACAATAGGTAAAATATTTATAAAAAAGAAATCAGAGAGGACCTGCCATGCCTGCCATCAGTGTAATGATCAAGCCATCTTCCGGGATGTGCAATATGAGCTGTGACTATTGTTTTTACCGTGACGAAACCCAAAAGCGGTCACAGGAATCCTATGGGTTTATGAGTGAAAAAACCTTAAAAAATGTGATCCGGAAAACCATGCTCCGTGCCGAGGGCATGATCAGCTATGCTTTTCAGGGCGGCGAGCCGACTCTGCGGGGTCTTGACTTTTTTGAAAAGGTTGTAGAATATCAAAAGCAATATAACAAAAACGGAATCCAGGTACATAATGCACTGCAGACCAACGGACTCCTTATCGATGAAAAATGGTGCAGATTTCTTAAGGAAAATCATTTTCTTGTGGGGGTATCCTTAGACGGAACAAAAGAAATCCATGACGCTTGCCGGCACACAAGAACAAACGGCGGTCCGACCTTTGACCTGGTATGCAGCTCCATCGACCTGCTGGAATCATACGGCGTCGATTATAACATTCTTACCGTAGTCAGTCAGGCAGTGGCAGAAAACATTCAGGAAATCTATCTTTTTTACCGGCAGAAAAAATGGAATTATCAACAGTACATCGCCTGCCTGGACCCTCTGGACGAGCCCCACGGACAAAGCAGCTATTCCCTCCGCCCTGAGCAATATGGGCAGTTTCTGATCAAATTATTCCGTTTATGGTATAAGGACTGGAAAAAAGGCAGGCAGCCCTATATCCGCCAGTTTGAAAATTATATCGGCATTCTGCTGGGGCATTTCCCCGAAGCCTGCGACCAGCGGGGCGTATGCAGCATCCAAAACGTGGTGGAAGCCGACGGCAGCGTGTACCCCTGCGATTTTTATATGCTGAACGACTACTGCCTTGGAAATTTTAATGAAAACAGACTGGATGCGATCGATGAAAGGAGAAGGGAGATCGGATTTTTGGAGCGCTCCTTCCAACTGGATCCAGCCTGCCGGCACTGTGCATATTATCAGCTCTGCAGAGGCGGCTGCCAGCGCAACCGCGACTTTAACCCTGAAATTCAGGCATACCAAAATTACTTCTGCCCCAGTTACCGGATGTTTTTTGATGCCTGCCTGAATGAGCTGGAAGAAATCGCCAAGGAACTGTCACGAGGTCAATAACCCCGTGACTAAAGTCGTTCCCTATACGTTCCAGACAATTTTTATATTTTCTTTCCCATACCGGTCTGAAAGCTTATTCACCAGCGCTTCATCCGCATTGACATTTCTGTTAGGCGGCAGCTTTTTCATTGCTTTCCTGTCGCCAACATAAATGACAACGCTGTCATTTCCGTCCGAATCCGCGATCAGGGAAAACAGCTCTTTTTCGGTCTTCTCGTAGCTTTCCATTGTAGGGAAACGCACCCACAGATTTCTTGGGATCTCATCAAATCCCGTGATCCGCTCACAGATCAGCTTTCCGTCCTTGTCCTCCTCAAGGGATACCCTTCCCCGGACAAAGATTTTGTTGTCTTCCATCAGCTTTGCGCTGTACTTCTCATAATCCCTGGGAAAAACAATGACCTCCACGCTTCCCACCAGGTCCTCGACCTGCAAAAACGACATGACCTTGTCATTTTTGGTATATTTGATCTTTTTGTCCGCAATCATGCCGCCAATGGTCACCGTTGCATTGTCCCGCACCCGGGCAGCGCCGGTTTCCTCATCCAGCATAAAGTCCGCCGTGGTATTGGTGATGCCCTTCCGCCAAAGCTCTTCCTGTTCTTCCAGGGGATGGCCGCTGATATATATGCCCAGCACCTCTTTTTCAAAAGCAAGCAGCATTTCCTTGGAATACTCACCCACATCGGGAAGCTTCACCTCAAATTCCTCCTTCTGGTCGTCATCCACGATATCAAACAGGCTGATCTGCCCTGCCATGTTGTTTTTCTTATCATGGATAATGTGGTCCATGATCTGCACATAGGCGCTCATAAACTGCTTCCTTGTACCGGGAAGGGAATCGAACGCCCCCGCCTTGATAAAGTTCTCAATGGTTTTCTTGTTTACGTCCTTGTCCGCCATTCTGGTGATGAAGTCCTTCAGGTTGGTGTATGGTCCTCTCGCATTTCTCTCCTCCACCACCGCATCGATCACCGGTCTGCCCACGCTCTTAATGGCGGTAAGGGCATAGCGGATGGACTTGCCATCCACGGAAAAGCCCCTTTCCCCCTGATTGATATCCGGCGGCAGGATGGAAATGCCCATATTCCGGCAGACCATGATATATTCCGCCACTTTTCCGGCGTTGTCGATCACCGAAGTCATCAGCGCTGCCATAAACTCCACCGGATAATAGTATTTCAAATACGCCGTCTGATAAGAAACCACCGCATAACACGCCGCATGGGACTTGTTGAAAGCATACTTGGCAAAATCCATCATATCATCGTAGATCCGGGATGCCACCTGCTCGGAGATACCGTTGGACACGCAGCCCGGCACGCCCTCCTGCTCATTGCCGTAAATGAAATTGGCGCGTTCCTTTTCCATCACAGACTGCTTTTTCTTACTCATGGCACGGCGCACCAGATCGCTCCTGCCCAGCGTATAGCCGCCCAGATCCCGGACGATCTGCATAACCTGCTCCTGATAAACGATACAGCCGTAGGTAGGCGCAAGGATAGGCTCAAGCTGGGGGCAGGAATAGGTGATGGCGCCGCTGCCCTTTCCCTTTATATATTTAGGGATAAAATCCATGGGACCGGGACGGTACAGAGAGATACCGGCTATGATATCCTCCAGATTTTCCGGCTTCAGCTCCTTCATAAAGTTCTTCATCCCGCCGCTTTCAAGCTGGAACACACCGTCTGTCCGTCCGGTTCCGATGGATGCAAGCACCTTTTTATCATCGAAATCAATATTGTCAATATCAATGTGGACCCCCGTGTCCTTTTCAATGAGCGCCACCGCATCCCGCAGCACCGTCAGAGTACGAAGCCCCAGAAAGTCCATCTTTAAAAGCCCCAATTCTTCTATGGTGGTCATGGTAAACTGGGTGGTGATGGAGCCGTCTGCCCCTCTGGACAAGGGAACCAGCTCCTCCGCCGGCCTGGAGCAGATCACCACCCCCGCCGCATGCATGGATGTGTGCCGGGGGAGACCTTCCAGACGCTTGCTCATGTCGATCAGCGTCCGCACCTGCTCATCGGTCTCATAGAGCTTTCGCAGCTCCGGATTCATATCCAGTGCCCGGTTTATGGTGATATTCAGTTCATTAGGAATCATTTTGGCAAGATTGTCCACATAAGCGTAAGGCAGATCCATCACCCTGCCCACATCGCGGATCACGCCCTTGGCAGCCAGTGTACCGAAGGTAACGATCTGGACTACCTTTTCCGCGCCGTACTTACGGCTCACGTAATCAATCACTTCCTGCCTTCTTTCGAAGCAGAAGTCAATATCAATATCCGGCATGGAAACCCGCTCAGGATTTAAAAAACGCTCAAACAGAAGATTATATTTAATAGGGTCAATATTGGTGATCTTCAGCGCATAAGAAACAATGCTGCCTGCTGCCGACCCGCGCCCCGGACCTACCATGATCCCATTGGATTTGGCATAATTGATGAAATCCCACACGATCAGGAAATAGTCCACATAGCCCATGGTGCGGATCACCGAAAGCTCATAGTCAAGCCGTTCCCTAAGACTCTGCCCGGTACTTCCCGCCGGGGCATCCAGATTTTCTCCGTAACGCTCCTCAAGACCGTCATAACACAATTTATTCAAATAGCTCCAGGAATCATATCCTTCCGGCACCTCGAATTTCGGCAGCTTGGTCACTCCAAATTCAATATCCACATGGCACCGGTCCGCGATCCTCTGGGTATTTTCCACCGCCTCCCAGGCATAGGGAAACAGCCCCTTCATCTCTTCCTCGCTCTTTACAAAATACTGACCGCCCACGTAGCGCATCCGGTCCTCGTCCGCAAGCTTCTTGCCGGTCTGGATACAAAGCAGGATATCGTGGGGCTTTACATCCTCCGCATAGGTATAATGCACATCGTTGGTGACTACCAGCGGGATATTCAGTTCCTTGCTGATCTGCAAAAGTACAGTATTTACCATTCTCTGCTCCGGCAGCCCATGATCCTGTAATTCCAGAAAATAGTTGCCTTCCCCGAAACAGTCCAGATATTTTAACGCTGCTTTCTTTGCCTCGTCCACCAGCCCCTTTTGGATATACCGGGGCACTTCTCCTGCCAGGCAGGCGGAAAGGGCAATAATCCCCTCGTGACACTCCCGCAGCAGCTCCATATCCACACGAGGTTTATAATAGTAGCCTTCCGTAAAGCCACGACTGACGATCTTCATCAGATTGTCATATCCGGTGTTGTTTTCCGCCAGCAAAACAAGGTGGTAATACCGATCCTCACCACCTGTTAATTCTTTATCAAATCGGGAATTAGGCGCCACATAGACCTCACAGCCTAAAATCGGATTGACGCCCTCTTCCTTACATGCCTTATAAAAATCGATCACGCCATACATCACGCCGTGGTCCGTAATGGCGGCACTGTCCATGCCAAGCTCCTTTACCCTCTTTACATATTCTTTTATTTTGTTGGAGCCGTCCAACAGACTGTACTCTGTGTGGACATGAAGATGTGTGAATGCCATTTGCGTGGTCTCCCTTGTAGCTTGTGATGAAAATGTCTGCATGCCGGCTCATGCAAGCATGACCAGCACGCAGCCGCTGTCCGTGTTTTCATTCATCATTGTATCACGTTCATCTGATATTCCGCAAGACGCCTGTTCAACTGCCGGACTATTTTCTCCGCCCTTTTCCGTTCCACGATGGAAACAATTAAAAAGATCACATTGATCAGGATCAGCATGCCGATCACATGGGGCAGATACTTCGCTGAAAACCACTCAAAATAAAATCCAAGCCCCAGCACCACCACATTTACCTCCGCATAATGCAGGAATGTAAGCAACATCAGTTTTTTCCTGCTTACAGCCTTTTCCGGATAGACCAGAATGCCCACACTGCACAAAAAGGATACCAGCATCATCTCCCATAACAGCTTTACATGCAGTTCGGTATCCGGCATAAACACCGTGATAAATATCGCCGTTGCAAGTACCACGCAGGACATCACGCACACATAGGTATGCAAAAGATTTTTCAATTTGTTCATCCCTGTTCCCTCCTAAAGCCCCAGTTTTTCTTTCAATATGGGAACATATTGTCTGGAAATGACCAGCTTTTCCCCATTTTTCATATTCGCCTCAAACCTGCCTCCAAGGGATGGGGCAAAGCTTTTCACCTTGGAAAGATTCAGGATCGTCGATTTTGACGCACGAAAAAAATCGGTACCGCGAAACTGCTCCTCCAATTCATACAGCTTATGTCTGACCTCGTAAACTTCCCTCTCCATATATAAAAATACCCGGTTATCCACCGCTTCAAAATAGTAGATTTCCTTTGGGGCAACCTGGACAATCTTCCCATCCTTCATGCCGGTGACACGCTCCTGCCCCGCTTTAAGGGCACGGATCATTTTCAGCATTTGCTCATCCATCTGCCGGCACTTTATGATGATCTCATCCTCCTCCCCTTCCGGGCAGTCTATGATCGTGATTTTCATGACTTTCTCCTATTCTCACCGGTCCTTCAGCCTGCGTTTTTTGGTGATCACTGCCGCAATTGCTACTGCTATTATACCATAAAGCAGGAGAAATAAAATCTGCTGTGGCAACTCAATCCTGCCCTCTTTCCCCAGAATGCTGACGCCCATCTGTTCTTTAAAAATATCCATTGCCACCGCAGGCAGTCCGGCAAAGGTTGTTTCCAATGCATCCTGAATACAGACTTCCCGCATCATGGCTGCTCCATGAAGCACAGGCAGGCACTTTAACACCTTCATCACTCCGTCCGGCAACATGGAAACCGGCAGATAGATCGCCCCCACGAAGCCAACCAGTGTTCCTGTCACAGTCTGCAGCCCGCCCCATGCACTTCCGCTGTGGACCAGCATTGCCAAAAGATAGGAAACAGCGGAATATACAAATGCATTCAGCACAATCATTCCTGCCAACCGGAAAAGGGAATCCGCTGGAAGCAAAGGATGCCCTGAAACTGCCATGAAAACTTCACCTGCCGCCAGCGTAAACAGACACATCGCGGTACCCACGATCCACGCGGAACCAATATAACCAAGCACAAGCTTGATCCGCTTTACCGGTGTGACATAAAAGCTGACAAGCTTATTGGATGCCTCGTCCTCCACCATCTTTCCCATCACAGTCAGCGTTACCGTCACCGTATTGACGATCAAAATCCCCGCCAATGTCCACATTTGGATCAGATAATCCGCATTCGCCTTATCTGCCGCCTCGTCCCGTACGCCCCCAAACCTGGAAAGGGCATATACCACATTTTCACTGTTCATGTTTCCCAGAAAGATCACCATAAGCGCCAGTACAATTATCATGGAAAGCAGTGAAAAAAACACTGCCGCATGATCCCGGATATACAACAAAATATTTCTTTTCAACAAATATGCAACTTCCCTCATTTTTCTCCTCCCTGTGAAAGCTCTTTGCCGGTTATGTTCAAAAATACATCGTCCATGGATCCCTGGACCACCTCAAACCCATCGATCCATTCCTTTACCCTGTTTAAAACTGGCAGTGCTGCCATGCTGTCAGAAAGATCAATGGTCAAAAATTCTTCCTTCCTGTGGAAAGGAATCTTTTTTTCAGCCAGCTCCTTTTCAATCTGCTTCTTGCTGCCTGCTTTCGGCATCAGTTTCAGCCGGTCTTTTGCGTAATTCTCCTTTAAGGCAAAGGGCGTTCCATACTCCTTTAAGATCCCCCCGTCGATCACCGCTATGTGGGATGCCCTGGCCGCCTCTTCCATATAATGGGTGGTCAGGAAAATAGTCATCTTTTTCTCCTTCCGCAACCGGTCAAGGCATTGCCACACCTTTTTCCTCGTTGCCGGATCCAGCCCTGTAGTGGGCTCGTCCAGAAACATGAGCTCCGGTGTGTTCACCAGTGCTCTTGCAATCTCGCACCGCCGCTTTTGCCCGCCGGAGAGCTTTGCATATCTTCTGCCGTACACATCCGTCAATTCTAAAATTTCACAGATTCCTGAAATATTCTGCGCCAGCTTTCTGCCGCTTTTTTCATACAATGCCCCCCGGATAAAAAGATTCTCCTTCACCGTAAGGCGCTCGTCCAGACAATTGTTCTGGTATACAACCCCAATCCTTTTTCGGATCTTCTCATCCTCCCTGCCTGCCTTTAAACCGCAGACCTCAATTTCTCCCCCCGTAGGCTTAAATACCGTGCAGAGCATGTTGATGGTCGTAGATTTCCCGGCTCCGTTGATACCGAGAAAACCAAATAATTCCCCCTGCTCTACCTGAAAACTGATATCATCCACCGCCTTCACATCTCCAAAATATTTTTTCAGGTTTTGGACCCTGATGATCGCATCTGCCATTTTTAACCTCATTTCTGCGCGGCTTTTTACGCATGTTATAGCGAACGACAAAAATATTTTCTTTTTGGCGTTCGCTGCGCCGATTTTTGCTGCGTGCAAACGCAGATATTTCCTTGCAAAAATCGTGCGCATCCC
>ERZ808054.1575-NODE-1575-length-12308-cov-9.839997_pt1 | contig 12308 bp, 11 predicted proteins | sample MGYA00380201_ERZ808054 | MGnify/ENA primary metagenome ERZ808054 (study PRJEB31490, sample SAMN06133419) | mouse gut metagenome | isolation source: Z5_2 | host: mice | place: China: Chengdu | collected 2015-05 ... | reverse complement strand
ACCAGCTCGACAACGCGCGAGATCGTCGTGGCGAGCGCAGCACCCCTCGCCTGCATCCGCGGCGCTCCAAACAGTCCAAATATGAACACTGCATTCAAACATATGTTCAATATCACTGCGCAGGAACTGATGAGTGCACCAGGTTTTACGTGCTCGGACACCTTCATCGTAGTCAGATAGCACTGGGAAATCCCCGTGAGCAGATACGACCAGCCCGCAATGCGCAGATAGGCGCTGCCGATGGCGATCAGCGGGGCATCGTCCGTAAAAATGCGCATCAGCTGCTCCGGTGCCAGCTCACACGCCAGAAAAAACAGGACAGACACCGCCCCGCAGATCCAGAGCATGATGTTGAAGACATCCTCGAGCGTCCGCCTGTCACCCTTGCCCCAGTACTGCGCTCCGAGAATGGCTCCTGCCGCCGTGACAGCGGAGAGGAACATGTTCTGGACAAACTGGATCTGAGTCGCCAGGGAGACGGCTGTCATCTCATCCTGTGCGACTTTCCCGAGCATCAGCGCATCCCCCGCCGCAACCGACGCAAGCATCAGGCTCTGCAGCGCGATCGGAAGCGCGAGCCTTGCCAGGTTTCTGTAAAATAGTCTCTTGTCGATCAAAACTTCCTGCTTCTTTTGTCTCATAAATCAATCCAGCCTCCGCATTTTTATCCATATTAAGGAATTGTACAGAAATAACCGGTACAGATCGCGTAGGATATTTCTTCAAGCGCATGTCAAAAAATACAGGCGCAGCGAGCTGCGGCGAGGCTTTTTGACAGGTGCAGTCGAAGAAACAGCCAAGTCAAGATGTATCGGTTATTTCCGGATAGTTTCCAGAGCTCCATCCAGACAGAAATCAGGTTGTAGACCGCATGGATCGTGCCAGTGCCAGGCAAAATTTCGACGGCGATGCGGTGGCATCGTCCAGAAATTTTAACGACGCAATGGTGCGAAACAGACGGTTCACGATGCTAATTTCTGACCTTATACTGCCAATCGATTTGCTGCTGTGAACTTTGTCCAGTATATCATTCCGGGATGAATTTCACAATATGATATTTGGAAGATTTGCGGTCAGATTTTAGAAATGGCGGCAGAGCGTGTTTCAAAAATTCTTTCTGTCAATTGTGCGTCACATCTGGAGAGCAGCCCCTGGTAAATGCCCAGGAGTGGATGTTCCTCAAAAGGAGAGCAGGAAAAGAACTGCTGCATGGGGCGGTTCGCAACAGTTTCCTTTGTGGATCTGAACGGAAACAGGGAAGATAATTCTGAAAATATTTCCCAAGTTCTGTTTGAAGCAAAAAGCTGTTTTCATGATCGGCATACCAGTTCTCTAAAGCAACGGGATCAAACATGGTTGGATTCATCATAATACCACCCCTTTTCTTTATTATACCAGAAAAAAAGGGACTGACCACCAATGTCATTTAGCTGAGTCCAACAGCATTAAGTTCAGGTTTAAAAACACCGTTCACTTTCGCAAAAGTGAGCGGTACTCTTAAATGTAAAAATCTGTTATGACGGATTTTCGTTAATTTAACAACTCAAACATCTAACCAAATGACATTGCCTGCATGGGCAGATGTTTTTTACTATTTGATCATTCTATCATTTTGTCAATATCTTTATCTGTTTCTGAATCCCGGTCTTTTCGAATGGACGCATCACTGGTATCCACAAGGCTTCCGTCCTCTGCATTCAGATCGATGCCATAGGAAAAAATAGAACTGTCATCCTCTGTCTGATAACTCACATGATAGATGAAACGTCCCGTCTTTGGCTCATCCAAAAATACATATGCTTTCATCCCTTCTGCCGACAGACCAAACTCCGTCTGCAAATATATTTCTGCTGCCTGCAACGCTTCTTTTTCGGTAATCCAGCCTTCTTTCTGCACCTTTGCTTTCAGACCTTCTTCTTTCTCCTCCCATTCCTTTCTCGCTTCCTGCGCGGCTGTTCCCTGAGAAACAGCATAATCCCTCGTATAATTAAAATCTATGATCTGCAACAGCTCTTCATCCGTCAGCATGCGGTCAGGAAGGTAAAGAAAACCCGTATCTGGATCGTATCTGAGCAAATCATCTGTTATCTGTCCAACACTGTCTGTATACGTGATCGTCTGCTGCGGAAATCTTCCATTCTGATAGGCTTCCTGTAGCTGTTGCATGCGTTTTATCTCCTCTTTCGAGTATTCTCTGGAAAAACTGTCTGCCTCTGCATTGTTCTGGTCCTGCACCATCTGATTAACTGCTTCTAGCTCCTGCTTTGGCATATTCTCCAAACGATCTTTTACAAAATGCCGAAGCCCTGCCTGACTAGGGATAACTGCTCCTGCGATCAATACAAAAGCGGCAGCTGCCGCAACTGCCTGATGTAATCTTTTCTTTCCAAACGCTCTGCGATCTGTCTGTCTTTTTACCTTCATAATTATTTCCTTTTGCATTTCTTCTTTCATATGTATCTGGTCCATAGTTTCTTTCAATTTCAGTCTGTTCATCTGCAACATTCCTCCTTCCAAACTACCCGCAACTGTTCCCTTCCCCGCTGCATCCTCTTTTTGACTGCCTGTACTGAAATACCAAGTATAGCAGCAATTTCCTTCATCTGATATCCTTCCACATAATAAAGATAAATAACAGTCCTCTGCTTAACAGGCAGCTCGAAAAGCTCTGTCAGTATCTCCTGCTGTTCCTGTTCCATGACCAGACTTTCTGCAAGCAAATCGATGGGAACCTGCGGGTGACGGAATCTAAATCTCAGCACATCTTTACAGTGATTTGCCGCTACTCTGATGAGCCATGCTTTTTCGTGTTCCGTATCTGTGAAAACCGGTGCCTTTTCTAGGTATCCGCAAAATGTTTCCTGAATCACATCCTGGGCATCCTGCTCATTGCACAGCATTACAATACAGATCTTATAGAGCATATCGCTGTATGTCCTTACCGCTTCCTCCAAGTTCATATCTCTCACCTCCTCTTCACTTATAACACGCACGAAGACGTCAAAAGGTGACTTCTCAGTCAAATATTTTTGCAGCAGTTTGCACTTTGCAATAAAGCTATTTACATTCCAAACTGTATTTATTTATACACGACTTTACAACTTTAGAGATGATACCCTTGCCATTGGATTCGCTATTTCAAGGCATTTATTATGTCATTTGATTTTATACTTGTTTCGACTTTTTCCACGAAAATGGCATTCAATACCTGTGGCCGGATTTGTCCGCTGAGGGCAAATCAAAATTCCTGCACACCTTCCATACGGTATTTTGAAAACGCCTCATCTTGATATGGCAGCAGCTTTATTGCACAGTATAATATATTACCCAAGACCGCTTGGTGGTAGGCAGGTGCGGAGATATGTTCACTGGATAGCTGTGCCGCAATCTGATACGGACTATACCCCTCCAAAGTCATTCGAAATATGCGTCTGACAATGGGCGCTGCTTCTCCATCATTTACCCCTTTATTCTTGTTCTCGCTGTCTTTTAGATAGCCATATGGCGGACTGCTCACAACGTGCTTTCCGCTCTCGCCTTTTGCCTTAAAGATGGACTTGTTTTTCTTGCTGATGTCTTTTGCGAAATATTCGTTGATTACATCGCGGAACAGAAGGAAATCATCATCAAATCCCGAACCTGTGTCAACACCCTCATTGACTGCAATCAGTCTTACATTTGCCCTTCGTAACTGTTCCCGTAGCATTCCCATCTGCACTTAGTTTCTTCCCAGTCGGCTCATGTCTATCACAATGATAGTGCCGATATTGCCTTTTTCTACCTCTGTAAGCATGGCTTGAAGTCCTTCACGCTCAAAGGTCGTGCCCGATAGTCCCTTGTCAGGTTACTTCTGCATTTTCTTTCTAACGAACATAGAAATCAGCATAGTCACTATCCCTAAAGCAAGATAAATCACCGCATACAGAATAAATGCCGTTTCCCCCATGTCAAAGAATATCTATGTACCAATCTTTCTTTCCGTGTATCCTGTCAGCGGATATCCCGCTGTTCCTATTCCGTTAATGCCCATTTCAGTCCTCCATTTCTTTCTTATGGCAGCCCGTCTGTCAGTCAGAGCCGCACCTGCTCCCCCGTAATAAGTCCGAGCAGTTTATTTCTCCATGCAAAAGTGCTTTATTTATGTTCCCTGGTTAAATTCCATACCGGCCTTCACCTCCTTCCAAACGCTCCTCGGCAGGGTTGCATGGTTTTTGCGCCTCTGCGGAATAGCGTGTAAAGATTTTCTTTTTACGCCTTTATGTCAAAACTGCTCCCCGTAAATGATAGTGTACCAGATACCGCCGCCATAATATTCTGTGTAATATTTTTCACATCCGTGCCAGTGGCAGATACCGTGAACGTGCCTTCCATCCGCTCTTTTCTTTCGGCACGCCGTTTTGCTGCTTCTTCTTCCTCACGTCTTTTAGCGGCTTTTTCCTCCTGCGCCTTCTTTTCTTCCCTTCTCTCTTTCATCTTTTCTTCCAGTTCTTCCCTTGCCTTTTCCGTTCCCGGATCAGCTTCCACCTGAGTAACAACTTCCGTGGTCATACTGTCATATCCATTCATGGTGATATCGCAGCTTATCATTTTTGCGCCACGTGCTGCTGCCGCTGATTTTATATTATCAACTACTTTCGGAATCAAAGATAAATTATATTCCAACCATTCAAATGTTTTTTCATCACTTGTAGCTTTCTCTAAAAGCGAACTGTTTATATTTACTGAATAGTCTTTACTTTTCAAACATTCGTACTTTTCGGTAAGATAGGACAATTCATCCTTTGCCGTCTTTCTGGCGTCTGTTTCCTTTGATGTATTCGCTCCCTCTGTTGCCTGCTTTTTGCCGTTTGCAGAATTTGTGTAACCTGTATAAGTATTTGCGTAATCTGTTACTCCTGAAATTGCCATAATCTTTATCCTCCTGATTGATAAAATTATTATGATGCTTATCGTGGTGGCGGCCCGTCTGTCATTCGGAGCCGCCCATGCCCCTTGTGGTAAGTCCGGGCATGATGCCCTTCATTAACCAAGCAGCGTATCTCCACCTGCCACTGTCTCCATCATGACATTTGCATCATAAGCATTGGATGCCACCGCCATCTGCTGCTTACTGCTCCACGCCTTTGCCAGCCTGCTTCTTTCCCGCTCTGCTTTCGCAATCTTTTCATCCAGCAGCTCCTGCTGCTGTTTTTTCGCCTGCGTCCGCTTTTCCAAATATTCCTCCAGCAATTCCTTCTGCCTGTCTTTCTGCCCGCTTGTTTTCTTATAAAAACTATCCTGCGAGCGTGCAAAAAAATCTGAATCATGATTGGGACCAGACCACGAATCTCCTCTATAATCTTTCTCTGTCGCTCCTACTGTTATAAGTAATGACGCTTTTAACGGAGCAAATGATGACGTCAGATCACGCTGAAGTGCCGACATTATCTTTGCCCTATATGCCGGATCGGCTTTCATATTTTTAAAAGCCTCCTCCGATATATTGACCGCCAAATTAGTGATTGTTCTATTCTTTGGTATCCTCTCAAGTTCTGCGTAAAATTCCTTCTTGAACAGTTCCATCTCTTCCGCTTCCGATAATTCCCGTGTACTTTCTGTTTTCTCCAATGCGAACTTCTCCGTATTATTTACGTTTTTTGTTGTTGCCACATTGTTCTGATAATAACTCTGTCCTACTCCACTAATAGCCATTTTTAATCCTCCATTCTAACAATATTTTAGTTTCCTTTTATCGATAAGGCAATGTCATTTCTTCCATTCTCCCGCCTCCCCCTGCTGTAACATGGCTGTCAAATGGAATACATCCCCTTTCACTTTTATGTTTACGCCCCCAAGATACCTCTCTGCCACATCACGCACATTTTCAAGCCCAATCCCATGTTCTGTGATAATCCCCGGCAGGGTACTCTGTTTCGTTGTTGGCGGAATAAACCTTCCTCCCGCCTGCGCAGGCACAGCCCCGTCAAAACTGTTCTCGACATTCAGCAATACAAACTGTTTCTTCCGTTTCATTGTAAGACGTATGAACCCTTTTCCCGGTTCCAGCTTCTCGCAGGCTTCTAGGGCATTATCCAAAAGGTTGTTCAATATAATCCCCATATCGAAAACGGGAATTTCCCCTCCATACCGAAAATCTGAATCAAACCGGATTCCCGCTTTCTCTGCCCTGCGGTATTTATCGTTGATAATGACATCCGTTACCGCATTCCCTGTCACATACTTGTATTCCAGTTTCTGCATGGTCTCATCCATCCGTCGTACATAGTCCTCTATCTCCCCATACTCCCCGGCACCTGCCAGCCCTTTGATGTTCGCCATGTGGTTCTTCATCTCATGCCTTACCTTGCGGATGCTTCCATAGAAATTCTCTGCTTCCTCCAGACGCTTCTTCATAGCCTTCACCTGCTGTTCCTCCACAAAATGTTTCTGCCTTTCGGAAAGCAGGACACGATATCTCTGCCAGAAATAGATCAGGGCGGCCTCCCCAGCAAATATGAGAACAGCTATCATAGGAATCTTCCAAAGCAGGTCTGTCTTTTCGTCAAACAACATAAAAAATCCTGTATCTATTTTCACAGTCAGCAGTCCATTTACCACCCCTGCAATCATACTTCCTACAAAGTTCAATACGGAAAGCAGGAGGACATCCTGCCATGCCATAATATCTGCCCCTTTGATACTCCTGCACAGGATAAGTGTCATTGCCGCTAATAATACCGAGTAAGAAAATACTAAGCAGAACATTCCAACCGCTACGCAACGGTACATTTCCTGTAGATAACTATCCTGCATCATATCCATGCTTTTCAGCATTTCATCTACTATTTTTCTGTAAATACTGCTTGCCATCAAATAGCCAAGGCAATGGAGATTGTAGAAAGCGAGCATTACAAATACTGCTTTTCCAATCTGTTTCTTATAACATATCCCGGCATATCCCATAACGGCAAAAGCGCAAACGCCATACCTTACCCAACCGGTACACGGCAGAAGCCCTATTCCTACATTTACAAAAATAAACAGGACTGCGGCAATGCGATCTTTTTTCCTTTTTCTCACGCTGAAAACTGCCGCCCATAAAACAAGGAACATGATGGCTTGTATGGCAATCTTCCATATATCCAATATGCTGTTAATCGTTTCAAACACTGACTGGCTCATAGGCTTTCCTCCGAAATGTAATCCATATATGCCTGCACAAAGCCGTCATACTTATACCTTGAAAGCAGCAGCTTATCCCCATTCGCCATCCTTACCTCCGTCTTATCGTAGCCCTCCACATGGAAAAGGTTGATAAGGTATCCCCGGTGGATGCGGTAAAACTGTCCCGCCAGTTCCTCCTCCAAGTCCCCGATCTTCGCATAGTATTCTATATTTCCGCTTTTCAGGTACAAGATGATATTGTGGTTCCGGCTTTCCATGTAATAAATGTCATTCAGTGGTATTGTTTTTCCCTCGCCGCCATACTGAATCACAAGTTTTTGCTTCCGCTGCTCCGCTTCAGATAAAACCTGCCCCACCGCCCGGCCAAACACCTCTGCGAATTTCTGTTCATCCACGGGCTTTACCAGATACTGAAATGCACCTACGTCAAACGCATCATACACATATTTTTCATACCCTGTTACAAAAATGATGATGGGCTGCTTTTGTGCTTTCATGCCCCGGATATGCCTTGCCAGTTCCATGCCATCCAGACCTGTGCCGGAACCGCCCATCTCTATATCCAAAAATACAATGTCATATTCTTTGCCATCTGACAGGTACGCATCAGCAGAGGCATATTCTGTGATACTGCATTCCCTGACCTGCTTTTTGATGAGCGAAACGAGGTAAGACCTTATGTTTTTTTCATCATCACACACCGCAATTTTTATCGTTTCTGCCACCTCCAGTCCTCAACTAACTTATCGGAAAAATAAGGGCGATTTCTAACGCCTACTTCGTGAATGGTTAATCTGGCTACGTGAATCGCAGATTTTTTATTTTTAAACGCCCAAATCAGCCCTAAAGTTTTTCGCCTCTCGTCCGATATAGGGGAAACGCAAACCGCCGTGTAAGCATATTAACTCTGATTCCCCCGCTTTCCAAGCGGTTTCTGCTGTCAGACGTGCCTGCGGAAAAGGCAGACCGCCGCATATGGCGGTAAGCCATCTGCGGCGGTTAGCTTTTGTATATCCTTTATCTGAGCAGCGCCATACTTCCCGTCAATTTGTTGACCTTCTTTTTTGCCCCGCAGATAGCAACCCCATAATAATTCAGTTCCGTTTCTGGAACATCCTTCATCTTTTCAATAAACTCATCATATGTCTTACATCCTTGTGCAAGGTCTGAGAAATCCACCACCGTCAAGTCCGAAAACTCCGGCTCATACAGCTTCTCGCGGATAGACTTGATCACCTCCACATTTTCCTTTAAGATCGGCACCGGAAACTCTATAATCCCCAAATGCCCGTTGCCCGTCCTGTCATACACATCCGCACCTACGACCTCCGGCATCTGCTTCCCCAGCGTGATTCCCATGATTGCCGCCGTATTCGCTATGATGCCAAGCGGCAGGTTCTCATCAATCACCATGACACATTTTTCATTCTTTAAATCCATTTTCTATTCCTCTTTTCCGGAGGATTTCTCCTCCTGTTTTTTCTGATAACAGCGGTAGAGATAAGCCCTGCGAAAGCCCAACCACCCATATTGCTCCGGCAGTCCTTCCCTTCCCGGAATGTCTGACAGTATCCTTACGATTCCATTTGCAGCTGCAAACCGCAGGATGTCCTCCATGCCTATATCCGGCAGGTCCCCGTCCGGCATTTTCCCTTTCATACATAGTTTTCCAACATCCCCCGTTAAATTCCATTCACCGACCACGCCGCATTTTTCCAGCCCGTATCCATTGTCCGTAAGGATGGAACTCAGGTGGTAATTGGTATGCTCCACGATACGGAACACGCACCCTGCCCCGCACTGGCGGCTAATCTCCTCGCATCTGCGGATGTTCTCCGGAATATCCCCATCCGAAAATTTGTAATACATCGGATAGACCATAGTCCGTCCTTCCATTTTTTTCAGCACCCATCCCCGGCAAATTAAAGTTTCCCTGTCGGGGAACAGGCTGATGATCTGCTCTTCCTTCCTTATCGCAGGCTCATTCACTGTTCCCACTCCCCTTCCTGTTATATTCAGAAAGGAAAAGCCCCGCAACCGCCAGAACCGTCCCCATAAGGGACACCCACGTCACCGGCTCCCTCAGCACCAGCACGGAAGTCACCACCGCCGCATATGGAATAAAACCATAGCGGCGGTCTGCACATTTCCTCTTATACCCTTTGCCACAGCAGCATACTGTCCTGAAATTCAGTCGACACTTTCCCGGTATCCTTCAACCATGAAAGATAAGACCGCACCGTGCTTCCCACCAGCACATACTGCTCAAAATTCATGGAAAGACCATAGCCTTTGAAAACTTCCTGCAAAATACGCTCAAAGCACATCGACTCCCCACAGATGGACAGAATCCTGTCCGCCACCTCATGCACCTTATCCCTGTTATAACGGACAAGTCCCTTCACATCGGCAGAGGCTTCCGCATGGGCAGGGACGAACATGGCCGCCTCCATCTGCTCTACTTTATCCAGCGTTTCCAGATAAGCGCCCACGTCATAGATGAAGGAAACCGCATATTTATCCAGCGTCTCCTTTCTGCTGATGCAGTCCGCAAGGAACACCACATCGTCCGGCATACGGAAACCCACCATGTCAAAGAAATGCCCCGGCAGCGGTATCACTTCAATCTCCTTCGGGAAACTTTCATCAGAGAAATCCGCCACATCGCTCTCCTGCGCCATCAGGAACTTATGCCGCAAATCCTTACAGGGGTAACCGCCGTAAAGGAAGGACGGCTCCAGTACCGGGTATTTCGTGAAAGCCGCCTCTATGCCGCCGGAATAAACCTTACATCCCGTCTGCCCCTGCAGGTATCTGTTCCCGCCGATATGGTCTGCATTGGAATGGGTATTCAGGATTGCCGCCAGATGCCATCCGTTCTTATCCAGTATCTGCCTGACTTTCCTCCCGGCATCCTTATCATTCCCGCTGTCAACCAGATAGACATTCTCCTTGTCCGCCAAATAGACGCCTATTTTCGCCGGGCAGTTTATGTAATAGCATTTCTCACTGACCTGTACCAATTCATACATTTTTCGCTTCCTCCTTATTCTGCTGCTTCCTATTACTTCGGCAGAAAGCCGTTCCTGCTAAAGCAAAAGCGTTCACTAAATTATACCATAGAACTTTTCTATTTTTTACCTGATGGCACGAAACGACTATTTTCCGGGAATGAAAAGCATAAAATTCCCAAAGGTGAACAATTAAACGTATCTCCAACCCATAGAATTATCCCTGTACTTATGGTATAATCCAAATTACCATTACGAAATTTGGGGGAAATAATTATGGAATTTACAAATCTGCTCGATGCGAAAAACCGCCACGAACTGAGGGAATGGCTCATAAATAACCATGATAAGGAAAAGGAATGCTGGGTAATCGTGAAGCGTGGCCGCCCGGTTGACGATGGCACTTTCTGGTACATAGATTCCGTTGAAGAGGCCATGTGCTTTGGCTGGATAGACAGCACCACAAAAAAGAGGGATAACGGCGTGACTGCCCAAAGGCTTGCTCCCCGGAGAAAAGGAAGTTTATGGTCTGAGTTAAATAAAGAACGCTGCCGGAGAATGGAGCGCCTGGGTCTGATGACCGATGCCGGGAGAGCCGTACTGCCTGATATGTCACCAAAGGGATTCTTCATTGACGGGGATATCGAAAAAGCCTTAAAAGCAGATTCGGAGGTATGGGGCAATTTTCAGAAATTCCCTCCCCTGTACCAGCGGGTGCGGATTGATACCATACAGATCAAAAAGAAACAGCCGGAACTGTTTCAGAGCAGGCTGCAGAAGCTGATTGAAAATACCAAAAAAGGTGTTATGTATGGGGAATGGAATGATAACGGAAGATTGATAGAATGAGGGATTATTTAGATGTATCTATTTTCCATTAATTTTTTACTGTTTTACTCATATACAAACAGGCAAAACTCCAAACTATCACGGAAACCCCTGACTTTTGCGTGAAAGTATACTTTTGCCTGATAGTACGATTTTGCCCCTATCGCCATCCTATCAGCGGCATCCAAAAACATGAAAAAGCGGGGCCCACCACCCACCGTGATGAACCCCACCAAGCCTTAAAAATCTTGATTTTAAGCCATTCTTCCATACTTTTGCTTGTTAGTACCCAAAATCCTATGGCATCAATTTAAGATTGCCGCCTGTGCGCTGTGAGATTTTGATGACTTTTACCCCGGGGTAAAAATATTTACCCCCTTTACCCCACCTGTGCAGAATTTACCCCACCCTATTTTGCGATTCGACAAATCGACAAATTGCGGTTTTGCCGTGCCATGCTATTTTACCCGGTACTGCTCGGCTTCCTCGTCCGTAAGCGGTCTGCCTTACGCCTTTACCGCATCAATCATTTTTTTTGCCACTCATAACGCTTTCCGTCTGACGGTTCCGTCAGCCTCCCGTCTTTCGCATAATCGGCAATATCCCTTTCCATTTCAACACACCTACTCCCTATAAATGTTTCTTCAATAACGGCTTAAGATAGTTCTTTTTAAAGTCACGTACTGAGCAGAAGAATTCCTGCTCTGACCTCGAAAATGAGTTGGATTCTGCTTTTTCCGCAAGTAACTCCATCGTACAGATCAGGTCAGCCGCCTGAAACAATTTATAATCTACCGGCTTCACTTTGCGGAACTCTACATGGGCATAAAGCGTATTAAAAACAGAAGTCAGAATTTTGGTAAGTTCAATCTGGCCATTGTCATAATAGATTATAATGCGGTTAAACTGCTCCCAAAAATTCTGATGATCCTTAAGTATTCCGGCAATCGCTTTTGATATTCTCGCCGTTAACGTAATTACATCCGGGCATTCATCTTTTCTTATTTTTGCACAGACATAACGGAAATCCAATTTACGGGCAAAATTAAATAATGCATTAAAAAGTCGTTTTCGTTCTTCCATAAGGTCATTGGCATAAACGGATTCCCTGCGGATTAGTGGCCCCGTATGGATGGCGTGCTGCTTATATCCAATATTTGTCAAATGATTCTCCAAATCATCAATATTTTTGCTAATATCCACATCCTGATTATGTAAAACCATTGCAACCAGATAAAATGGCGCATGAAAATCATATGGCCCAAAATCGCCCGATTCATCTATAAAAACACTTAAAATCTTTTC
>ERZ808054.1573-NODE-1573-length-12329-cov-4.072070_pt1 | contig 12329 bp, 15 predicted proteins | sample MGYA00380201_ERZ808054 | MGnify/ENA primary metagenome ERZ808054 (study PRJEB31490, sample SAMN06133419) | mouse gut metagenome | isolation source: Z5_2 | host: mice | place: China: Chengdu | collected 2015-05 ... | reverse complement strand
TTTCGACTTCCTTTTTTACTCCTTCAAAATACTCATTATATCTTTCAGGAGGAACATTCTTCATGTAGTCCTTAAATTTTTTTGTTATTAATTTACTATATTTTTTATCTTTTTCTTCTTTTGATAAATCCACATATAATGTAGGAAGTTTTATGTCTTTGCTAAATACATATACATTGTCATAATCGTCAAAAGATAAACAAACATCAGTATTATCCATTGCTCTTTGAATTTGATTTTGTGTAAGAACACCTTGTTGTAAAAATCTTTTCATTACAGTATCATCATCTGGATAGTCCATAAACCATCCTTCTTCATCTTCGTAATGAATATTCTTAGCAGCCAATACATAATCTCTTTCCTGTGCATCATTTTCATATATGTAGTGACTGTCCAATCCAGCAATTAGTTCAATGCTATATTTTTTACTCATTTCAACCAAAAATTTATTCCATTGCTTTTGCTTTTCAGTATTATGGTATTGAACTTCTAGCATGAAATTATCTTTAAAATGTTCATGCAACGACTTAATCATATATTCATCCATCGAATTATTTAAATTTTCACCCAGATATTCTTTTAAAATAGGATCTATTGTTTCATCTCCAGTAAGTCCAACCTCTGATGAGTGAAAAGCAATACAGGCAGAAGTAATAAACACATCTTCTGATGGTAATGAGAGTAATAATTCTAAATCAACTCTTGGCTTATAATAATATCCAGATATACTTGCCTCCGATAAAATATCGTTTATGGATTGTCTCCCATTTTCATTCTTGGCAAGCAAAATAATATGGTGATTTCCTCTGTCTTTTGAATGTCGATCATATACCCAATATGCTTCAGCACCAAATACCATTTTTAAATTATATTTGTGTGCTAATTCATATGTCTCAAAATAATATCCTTGCCATCCATGTTCAACACTGCTGATTACTTTATGACCTAATTCAACTGCTCTTTTTGCATAATCCTCATTAACTGCTGCTGAATCAGCAGTATATATATTTGAATAAGATGTGTGTCGATGATAATTCTGCATAAATCATCTCCTTCCTAGAACAAATCATCTTCTTCTGATTTATTCTCTTTTGTATCAAGATACTTTTTCAAATGTGGACAATCTTTATATCCACACAGATTAGTACAAAAGAAAATATCATCTGATTCTTTTCCAGTTTTTGTAATTCTAGTAAAACTCCGTGGAGGATAATTTTTTTCATCACTTTCGAGACTTTCCCATTTCTGATATGTATTCTTGATATAATCTAAACACTCTTTTTTTGCTTCCTCATCAACTTCATATTTTCTAACATATGGTAGAACTTTATATTGTGTTTGGATTTCTTTTGGTAAAGTATCAAAACTATTAGTTTCTTTTGCGTTATGTAACATAACTTCAATGTCCAACTCATCATATCCAAGTTTTGATAATTTACTCTCAATATCAGACTGTAATGTTTCTATAATTTTTCTTCTCTCACATACTTTTTCAATCAAACTTTCCTCTTTTGAACGCACTGTTTTTTTACCCATATATTTTACTGTGCAATACTTAAGCATTATCCAAGCACATTCTTTTACTTGATATCCAAGTTGCTCCAATGCCATCTGATAAATAACAAGCTGCCGACCATGATGAATTAAATCTGAACTACTAAATTGAGAACTTGTCTTCCAGTCATACACACTTACAATTTTGTTTTTTTCATCTACTATCTTGATAAGATCACAATAACCTTGCAGATAATGATCATCATCAATCTTTAGTAACAAAAATTTTTCTGTGATAAACTTACCTTTTGGTTTTACAAAATTTCTACAGAAATGATCCATGTTAGAAACCCAACCATCTCTTATTGAATCTCCACCATTTCTGTCTTTCGGAAATTCAATCCCTAACATTTCCATATCTGATAATTCTTTGTTCATTGCAGGAACCAATGCACTTTCATCACATTCTCCATGTACAATCATTTCAAGTGTGTCGTGTATTTCTGTTCCCATACATCCATATACATTAGGAATTCCTTTTTTGTGTTTAACATAAGCCAAATATGCTTCATATAAACAGTTATCTATAGTATTAAGTTTACTGAAACTGTAAACATTTTTATTTTCTACAAACAATTTCTCTAGTTCTGGTTCTTTTTCTCTTTGTCCTATTTCATTCACCTCATATCCATTTAACACAATTTTTAATTAGATATGAAAACGCATCCTTTCCGTAATCAGAGGGACTTCCTTTACTTCCTTTAGGAATTACCCTATTTTCAGAATCCCAAACATACCCAACTTCATTCTTAAAAATTGCATTGTCTATTTTCAATTTCTTTGCTTCTTCTCTTATATATTCCTCTTCAAGCCCCTCATCATATGCCAGTATTGATTTAGAAACCAACAAACTTTTTGCATATTTAACCTGTGTGTCAGATAAAAAACAGCCACACGATCCTAATCCAATATGACATCCAAAACTGTCTAGTTGTTGAGGAAATTTTTCACTTTCACCAATTATGTATAAATTCTTTTGTTGTATGAATTCATAGTTTATATGATATCCATACAGGGTAAGACTTCTGCTGCAAGGAATAATTGGAATCCATCGTTCTTCTTTAGCACAATTGTTATCAATAGACCTCCCCATTATTCCACACAACCTACCATCAAATGTGTATTCTGGAACAGTGATACGGTTTGTCCATATATCATATCCAACATTAAACTTTTCTTGAGTCTGATATGATATTCCATCCTGAAAAAACATTGTGTTGTATTTTCCACAATATTCTTCTAAGATTGTTTCATCAAATGTATTCATTACTGTTTCAGGTTCTTGAATTTCTCTAATGAGCCTTTTATAAAAACCTCCAAATGGAATTTTCACAGATTTATTGAATTCACTTTTTTGCAATCCTAATAAATCCGCTATATACTCCAATGCTTTAGGAAAGTTTAAATTTTCTCTATTCATTACAAGAGAATATAGATTTCCTCTCTCGTTTGTGCTGAAGCAAACAAAACCTAAAGTGTCAATGCTCAATCTGACCGATGAGGGGTTTCTTCCATATTCTCTTGCAAACCTGTATTCATTATGGGAACTATTATATGTAATATTTTGATAACCAAGAGATTCTAAGACTCTTAAAATATCGTCACGATTATTAGAAAGATATTCGGTCAGTTTTAAAGCATTCACACTATCACCTACTTTCTAAAACCGTCATATTGTATTTCAATATATCCTATTTCTTTCAAAGTATTAAAACTCATGTTCCGTTCATATATTAACTGAGGCTGTGTATCGCCAAATCTATTTTTCGGTGTAAATACCACAATATAGTCTTTATCTTCGTCAAGATCAAAAGTCTTTCTTACTTTACTATACTTACCATCATTATTCTTTTGAAACTGATAAGGCTTCAACTTTCCTTTTTCTTCTTTTGTCAAACTTCTGAACATTACAACTTGTGAAGTCGTCTCTGCTATGGCTCTTGACTTACCTGTACATGACAAATCTAAATATCTCTTTGCCATTGACTCTGATGAAAGTTGTGCTGTTGCAACAATTGCCACATCTTCTTTTTTTGCTAATAAAAATAATTCTTTTGCAACTTCACTAAAATCAGCCCACGCCTTATCTGAATTTTCTTGCTCTGGTTTTAATGTATCAAATACAAATAATCCAGTTCCCAATTTGCTATATTTCTTGATTATTTTCTTTACATTACCGATAGAATAATCATTCATTTCAATAAAATGAAGTTTGCCTTTACATTCCTCCAACCATTTTGTAGCTTTTTTAATATTGTCTTTATTCTCGTCTGAGAAATGTCCAAGAATAAATTTTTGTCGGTTCATACCGAAATATTCTATTTTATTAAAAAGAACCCTTGCTAAAATCATCTGGCGAAATTCATCTACGCCCTGTTCGTTTCCAATAATACATACATTTTCTCCACTTTCGAGAACCGGAAGTATATAAAAAAGTATTGCTGTCGTTGTTTTGCCATTTCCTATATGCGCTAAATGCAATAACAAATTCTTCTTATGAACACCAGCCAATCTATAATTTAGAAGTGGAAATCCTATTTTATATCCAACAGATTTTCCAGCATCCCATTCTTTGATATATGCCTCATATCCTTCTGATAAATTCTCTGCTTTGATTTTTTCAATCTTACCAACGCAAATATTATTTAACTTGAAATCATAATAATCGTATAATTCCTCAGACGACATCTGTATTATCTTGTCATATTCACTCAAAACGCTAAATCCAGCATCATACAGCCTCAATATCATATTGCTTTTTATTAATTCATCATAATACGAATCAATATTATCAACATTTAATAGAGATGTAATTTCAGTAATTGACTTATATCCACCACGATCCTCGAAACCACTTTTTAATACTTTCTTATCCTCTAAAAATGTATATAAAGAAATATTGTCAAATGCCTGATATCCAGATTTATATAACTGTTGAGCTAATCCATAATAAAACATTCCGTCTTCTGTAATAATATCTGTTCCATTTTCAATGTTTTTATAATCATCAATCAGAGAAGGTTCTTTATATAAAGAAAATATAAAATTACATTCTATTGCATCTCTTTTTATTATTAATTTCTCTGGATAATCATTTAAAGCCAATCGTCATCCTCCAACCATTTCTTTATATTTTTTTCTTTATGATTTGTTTGAATATTGTCAATATCCACTTCATTATCTATTTCACATACAGCTTCACTTCTCTTTTCCTCTTGTACAACCTGTTTGTACACATCATTGATATTGTTCTTGATAATTGCAAATATGTATGAGATCTTACCAACATCGCTTTTAAATTCCTTATGTTGTATAGCGTATTGGATCGAATTATATGCTTTATCAATGGTACGATTTATAACATCATATCCATAAAATTCTAGCTCCTTTAACTTCTTAATTAAAACAGTTGGAAATACCTGTCCTGGCTTATAATCAAGAAAATCTACTGCAAATTTTTCAATAACATTTTTTCTGTCTTCATTTTCCTTGTTCCAAATATCATAAACTTCTTTTGATTTATAATACTTCCCATTATCTGCTTTATAGAAAGTATCTGTTGTTCCCTTTTCTCCTGTTACTTGACATTTGCACTGTCTAGCCACCTAAACACCACCTTTTCAGGCGGTGGGGATAACCCCACCTAAATTATTAAAGAATAGCAACAATTTCTTCCAATCCTTTTGTAGAAACATCATTGTCCTTGAAGTTCGGAATATCATATTTTGCCATAAGACTCTTCACTTTTGCCTTAGTATCATCATCTGCATCTGGGAACTTAGTCTTGATAATATCAATTAATTCGTCATTTTTTTCTGTATCAATTTTATTATCTTTAACATTTTCACTATATTCCTGTGCCTTCTGCTTTCTTTCTTTTACTTCTTCAGCTTTACGCTTTTTGATTTCAGAATCACTTGATTTTCCTTTGATTGCCTTTTTTACTCCCTCTTCAAAAGCCTCAATGTAGTTTGCTGCACCGTATTCAATTCTTTCAGGCATTTCACTGAACCGACCTCCGGCATCCACAAATCCGTCTGTCCTAAACCACATATAGCGAGTTGTTCCTTTAATTCGCTTTGCTTCGTCAATATTCTTTTCAACAGCAATGGTCATAACAATATCTGCTTTATTTGCAAAAATACCATCATAATCTGCATTTAAGTTTGATGTGAGCTGCTGATATTCATCACCATTCTTTTCCTTCACATCTTTTAATTTTGTATGACCAATAATAACAATTCCATATCCAGCTTTACGAAGCTTTGCTAAAATGTCATCTACAAGTTCTGTTACTTTATCTCTTGGTGCGCCATATCCACCCAAACAAGCATTAAATTCTGCTGCACTACCCTTTTGTTTCTTATGAATCCGCTTTACTTCTTCCTTAGCAAGCTTGATCATTTCATCAGCAGTATCAATACCTACAATTTCAAATTTATTATCTGACTTATTTTCCACAAGGTCATTTACTACTTCTACAATATCTGCCCATGTGGGAGTTTCCGCATATACTAATCCATCTAAAGCCTGATATCCAATTTCATCACCAACAGCAATCAAAAGTCCCTTTTCTAAATCACCATACTGTTCTTGAACCAAATCATAAAATAGTGTAGTCTTGCCTACTTTCTTAATACCTCTCCAATAATGAATATAGCTTCCAATATCGCACTTTACTTTATTTGTTTTATACTTTGACATCAAATTCCTCCGTGTATTTTTATTTATAGGTGGTATATTTCAACCACCTTAGTTATTAAAACAGGTCGTCATCATCCACTTCTGGCTCTTTACTATCTTCCTCTGTGGTAGTTTCTTCCTTTTCTTCTGGTTCTGGCTTATTCATTACATCATCCAAATTCTCATCCGTTGCCATCACATAAACTTCTTCATCAAACTCAGCAGATGTCATTTCAGCATCTACAAGACCGTCTGAAAAATCGCCTGTCAACTTCGGATCAAACAACCTATACTCATTTACACGTTCTCCAAAAATAGAACCAGCAGGTCGGAAATCTTCAAGTTTTCTAATACCTAACTCAATCTGTTCTTTCTGTGCCTTTGTAAGCTGAGACTCATCAAATTCTACTGTCTCTGCTCCATTGAGCATTACACATTCCCAAAGCAGATGATGAATGTTCTTTTTATTGATATCTATGTACTTCAATTTATAATCGAGTAACTTCTTATGTTTTTCATTGTTTTCATCATACTTACTTGCATTGAAAACAAACTGCTGAGGGATATACTTAGTTCCTTCATCAGCATTGATATACTGCTGAATATATCCGTCCACATAAATTTTCTTATCTGTCTTCCAGTCAGCTTTATCAATAGAATCTTTGCTGTAGAAAATATCTGCTGTAATCAACAGACGATTTTTCTTATCATCATCTACCGCATACACACTCTGAATCTTAAACTTATCATAGTATTTACCCTTATATGGCTCCTTTACCATCTGTCCAGTAATAGTGACTTTGCCCTTATAATTTGGAAGATTTTCACGAAGATACTCAATAGCGTCATACATTGCTACAAATTCATGTCTTCCATCAAAATCATCTCCAAGATCAACAACGGTCTTACGATAAGAGGCAACCGTAGAAATAACATCCTCATCAAATCTGTCTTTCCACTGTACTTCAATTTTCTCATTGTCAGCATTCATAGTTTTGATTACTTTCTTCTCACTGTCAAATGCTTCAACAAAAGCCATGTTACTATCACTTTCTTTGACACCAAAGTTCATACTCAGGGATTTGATCTTATTACCAGTTGGTTTCCCATTTTTGTCTTTCTCATCAAACTCACCTGCTTTAACAAATGGTCGTTTTGCGTCTTTCTTAGGAAACATTACTGTTCCTGTAAAATTAAATCTTGCTTGTGCCATTAAATAGCATTCCTCCTTATAATTGAAAAATTTATATAACATCAACAGCCTTTTCAGGACTGGAACATAGAGATTAAATCTATATAAAATCTATGCTAATCAGTGGTTTATGGCTGAATTTGACGTAATTTAAGCCAAGGGTATGCTGTTCACCACCCAAAACGGATATAACTGTTCAGTTGTAATTATTGGAATTTCTACGGATAACCGTGCGAATTGTTTATTTTGTTACTGTGTCACGAATACTATATAATAATCGGGACACTTTACCTATTATTTTGTTCCTCAGCATATTCTCTGACATACTCGATCATCTTATCTTCTTCTGGAAAGAATAAGTCTATTTTCTTTTCCGACATGAGCCAGCCGAAAAAATTACTACAAAGCTGACCAAAACGCCAATCATAAAAATATTGTTTATGTATTGCCTTTAACTCATCATAAAATGTATCTAATCTATCTGCTTGTCTTATCTTTCTTACTCTCCTTCTTCTCTTTCTGTAGCTTCGCTTCCACTGCCAATTCATTCTCTAACTTTCTTGTGATACTTCTCATTTTTCCTACTAGCTTACATGTTAATCCCATATGTATATTTTCTCCTTTTCCTTTCATCAATCTACATAATCAGTAAATTCTTCATTACAACACATACATTTTACTGTTTGACACTCTACAATGCCACTTGGTAAAAATTCATATATAAACTGTTCACCTGCTGTTGCACGAGATACACAACCTTGTTTTCTATGTTTCTCTACCCATTTATCTATCTTTTGGCTTGTTTCAAATTTTATGTACTATCACCTCCCGATCTGAAATTTAATCACTCTATAATTTTCTTATATTGTATTGTGCATGTATAAGTTTTTGTCTCCTCATCATATTCTAATTTTGTATCAACACACCGATAGCCATTAAACCCTCCTACTATTATAGAATCACGACAGGCATATGTTTTATCATCGTAATTAAAATAACTTGTACTTGAGTTTTGTCTAATTAAAACATCATCTACCTTTTCTTCATTTTGATTATTACTTCCACACCCAGATAAAAGTAAAATTGCAATCATCAAGATACAACTCATAAGTTTCTTTTTTATATAAACACCTCCTCTAAACTCACCCCAATGAAATAAGAATTTTAACCACTTTTACATCTATATATAGTAATTATATTTTCTCTCCTGCACTATATATAGTATGTATTTCCCTATATTACTTATTCTTTACAGTCACATTGAAGATAGACCTTAAAATACAGATTATCAGCCAGATTCCAGTAGCAATACTCCACTTAAATGTCCAACCAAAGCACATAGTAATCAGTTTAATAATTCCGCAGGTGGCGATCCAACTTACACCATACACTGCAGCAATTATTAAAATAACCACTAATGCAGTTGCTCCGCCTGTTGCAATTTTACTCTTTAAACTATTCATAAATATTTTCTCCTTTTCAAATTCTTATTTTTTGCTTTCTACTATAGTTACAGTTCCTTCAAATACACCCCACTCAGATGACTGCTGAAAGGTATGAATTTCTGCAATGTCATCATCAGTCATTGGTCTTGTAAGATACCACAAAGAATCATCTTTCCATGTAATTTCTTCAAGTTTTTGGTTTGGTTCAAGATTTAATGTCATTGATCCACCAAATGATTTTGTCGCACCCTGACATCCTGTTAATGTACTTGCAACTAAACTCCTGCTACTAATAAACCTAAAATTTTCTTCTTCAATATCTCTTTCTCCTTTTAAAATTCTCATTTTTCTTTATTACATTAGCGGTCTTTTCTTCTTCCTTGGCTCACAAAACTCTCTGTCTAATCGCTTAATCAATTCGACATCTGCAACATGATTTTTCTTTCCACTATTTCTAAAGTCGTAAATTTTATATGCTTCATCATAAACTTCACTTAAAATACCTAGGTCATGACAAATGCAACGCAATTCTGTAACACCTTCTAATTGACTGTTAGACATATTCTGATTTTCTTCTTTATCGCCACTTGCTACATAAAACCACCAATCGGCTCTGATCTGTAAATATGCCAGTTCCTCAGCAAATTTCTTAATCAATTTCTTCTTTGTAATGAATAATCTCAATATAATATTCTCCTCTTTTCTTTATATTTTTGATGCCATGAAAGTGACATTTCAAGTCTATTTTTCATTTAACCACAATTTGAATTTTTCATATGTACCAAATTTTTCTTTCCATTCTGCTACAATTTCTGCTGGATTTAAATCAAATTGTTTACATACATATGTGATATATTCATTCTCATATAATTTCTTTCTTCTCTTATTCAACTTTTTAACTTCTGCAAATACTTCATTTCTTGGAACACCATATTGTTTTAACAGATAAGCACTCAAATCATATTCCGAATATTCAATAAACTGGCAAATCGGACATACACATTCAGGAACTTCATAATATCCGCTATCTTCACAACAAAATCCCCATAACTCATCTTCTTCCATTACAAGTAATTCATCTTCTGTATAATCTTTATAATCCTTTAAATCAGAACTCCAAGCGTTTTTGTTCCACTCGTTCTCTAAAATCATTTTAATCATTTCTTCTTTTGTAGGTTTTGGAAGAGATTCATCGCAACAAAATGTATGCCCATTAACACATTCCATCATTTCTGCATCTGACAAGCACATATCCCATCCACTTTCAGTACGACCACATATTTCACAAACGAAACTGGAACTACTACTATTTGTTACAAAATCAGTTCTAACCTTCATCAATCATCCTCCAAAATCACAAAATTATCTTTATCTTCAGCTAATTCACGGATCATATTCTGGCAATATGTATCATTGTAATCAACACGCTTGTCCAGAATATTGAAACCTTTTTCAAGATACTCAATTGCCCTATTATACATATCAACCAGATAATCATCATCTTTCAAAATAGACTCCACAGTTGTATTATCTCTCCATCCGTATTCAGAAATAAAATTATCGTCATATTCTTCTTTAGTTCTTGATACAGTACCAGCCGTTGTATCGTTATCTCCTTCTGTAAATAGAACTGTTTCAATTAGTTTGCCATAATTCTTTAGGAACGGATACTTTTTCAATGTTTCTTTATCAATCTCTGGCAAAGATTTATATGCTATAACATAGCTGCTACTACTTGAATTTGTTACATAATCACTTCTTATCTTCATTACTTATCCTCCATCAATAATGATAATCAAATTTTGGTGAAATATCATTTCTGTCGAAATCATAAAGAATATCGTCAATAATATCATCATCCATGCATTCATCTCTTCTAACCCAAATGTGCATTTCTTCATCATCTTCGTTATAATCAACTAAATAATAAATATCATTAACCTCGCACTCTTGGCACATACTTAATAATTCATTACTTCCAATATGTGTAAAATTATTTTCTATATATTTCTTATTTTCTTCGCCAATATCTTTCTTACATACTACAAAACTGCTACTTGATGAATTAGTCACAAAATCGCTGCGTACTTTCATATAAATCTTTCTCCTTCCTGTCACATAAAACTATCTGTCTTCTAATAGGGCAACCACCCCTACATTCACACTGCCTACCACAACCACCACATGAATTTCTAAAATGATCTCTAAAATCCTCAAACTGTTTACTATCCCAGGCATTTTGTACAGTATCATTTGAAATATCATAAGCCCATCTCATATCCTGATTGTCAAAGCTACAAGGCAGCATCTTCATATCTGATGTAATATAAGCAGACCATCTACCACCTTCACAGGTGTCAAAACTATCCTCATTTATATTGGAAGTCATATTTATAAGTGCCGGAACTGTACAAGAGTCAAATCCGATTTTGAAATTAAACTGCTGAGTATCAATAATGTGAAAAAACTCTTTTACTCTTTTATCTTCTATATCTAACACATTATTTTCCTGTCCTAAACCTACTGGCTTATGCAACAAGAAAATTATTGCATTGATACCTTTAGGAAAATCATTGCTCTTTAATCTCTCAATCGCTTCGTCAATCGAATTATTACCTAACACATAATGAATATTTGTTTTGATTCCAGCGTCCAACAACATCTGAATTGCTCGATATGTATGTTCTTGGCGATACCAGCTAATTGCAACAGCCCCACAAAGCTCTTTGCAAAGTGATACAATTTCGTCAGTAAAACCAAGACCAGATGATGTAAAGTTTGGCACAATACCATTTTCTCTACAGTATCTTAGAATTTTCTCGAAATCTTCATGCTGATCCACATCTCCTCTGCCACCTAAAGCAAACTGAAAAGTTTTACCTTTACACTCGTCTACAATTCTTTTGAGATTTTCAAAAGACATATTAGGATATTTGGTCTTTAGACCATTCTGATAGCACTGAACACCAGACTTGATACATAAACCACTGGCTCCATGAACACAATGTCCCATTACTCCGATGTCTAATAATTCTGGAAATGAAGTCATAAAAGGATCTTTACCTGTGTCTTTACCATCTTCAATAACTCCACTTCTCATGTAAAATCCTGTGTTTGGATTAAACATAGATACAAATTTGTTTTTCTTATCAATTTTTTTAATCATTTTATGACCTCATTTCTTTACATTTTGCCCATGAAAGAACGCTTTCAACTGCAAATTTAATATATTTATCTCCCTGTGTGCCAAGCATAAAAATCATCTAATGCAAATTCTTCTGGCTTAATATTTTCACTCGGATGAAGAACCGTATAATATCCTTCTTCACAATTCGATTCCAGCATTTGCCAAAATAAATCATAAAGATTTTGAACACCAAGTTTATATGCTTTGCGTTCTGTATCTGTCATACCATTACATATCTTATCTTCGTCTTTATCTAAAACATCTTTCC
>ERZ808054.1572-NODE-1572-length-12355-cov-4.862600_pt1 | contig 12355 bp, 12 predicted proteins | sample MGYA00380201_ERZ808054 | MGnify/ENA primary metagenome ERZ808054 (study PRJEB31490, sample SAMN06133419) | mouse gut metagenome | isolation source: Z5_2 | host: mice | place: China: Chengdu | collected 2015-05 ... | reverse complement strand
CCACGCGGCGCCGCAGCTGGTCGAAAAAATAGCTGCAAATCCGGAATGCGGAATTGCAGCCAATCTCATCCGTTCCCTCGCGCTCAATATCCGCTATGACAACGGCAGAGTCACCTGCGTGACAGGGTGCGGATTTACGACCTTTATCATGGACAAGAGCGTGGAAGGGCTCTGGGACACCTGCGTGCGCAGGCTCTTATCCGGCTTCGGGATCGATTTCGAGGAAGTCTAGCCCCCCTACGCCTTCGTCACCTTGGAGCGGAACACAAGGCTTGCCAGGTAGCCAAAGATCAGCGCCGCGCTGCAGCCGACTGCACCGTTTGTGAACCCGCCCTTGAACAGCCCGATGAACCCGTCCTTGTCGACGGCTTCCTTCACGCCCTTCATTAGAATATTCCCATATCCAAGGAGCGGCACGTTTGCACCGGCACCCGCATACTCCGCAAACGGCTCGTACCACCCGAAGAAGCTGATGACCGCGCCGGTGCAGACCAAAAGCACCATCACGCGCCCCGGCAGCATCTTCGTCCTGTCCAGAAATATCTGTGCCAGGGCACAGATCACGCCCCCCACCCAGAATGCATTGATATAATCCATCATGAAAACCACATACCTTTCCTTTCTATATTCTAGTTTAGTATAGTATGTGGCTTTTTTTGTTTTTTATGAATCCGATTTCCGCATTCCGTCATTTTAGTCGCTTTGCCAGTTCCATGACGATCTCGCGGATATTTTTGTTCTCACACTCCACGGTGATGTTCGCATACTGCTCATACAGGGGAACCCGCTCCTCGTACAGATCGCGCAGGGTTTTGCCTTCGCGGAGCACGACGCCCCGCTCCTCAAGATCACCGAGCCGCTCCTCGATACTCTCGTAGGACAGCTTCAGATAACAGATCATCGCGATACTGCGCAGATGCTCCATGGCGTGCGCGCTGTAGACGGCGCTCCCGCCTGTCGCGATCACCGCAGTCTTTGGATTGAGGGATGCGATCACACGCCCCTCGATCTCCAGAAAACCGTCCATACCGTGCTCCTCGATCAGTTCGTGGAGCCTCTTGCCTTCCTGCTCCTGTATCACCAGATCCGAATCCACAAAAGATATGCCCCTGTTTTTCGCGAGGACAACCCCGATCGTGCTCTTACCAGCGCCGGGCATGCCGATCAATACTATATTTTTCATTCTCAAGGCTCTCAACTCCCCGTGTTTGCATCGGTTATCTTCCTACAGCTCCTTATCATCCTACGAAGTTCCTAAATAAGCGGTCACTTCCACCTCACAGAGCACGCCCTTTGGCAGATCCTTCACCGCCACACAGCTTCTGGCTGGCTTCTGGGTGAAATACTTTGCGTACACCTCATTAAATGCCGCAAAATCAGCGATATCCGCCAGGAAGCAGGTCGTCTTGACCACACTGTCGTAAGTAGCACCCGCCGCCTTTAAGATCTCGCCCACATTGATCATGGACTGTTCCGCCTGTGCCGTGATCCCCTCAGCCTCCACATTCCCCGTCTTTGGATCGATCGGGATCTGTCCGGAAGCATACAGGAAATCTCCCGCCACTACCGCCTGTGAATATGGCCCGATCGCCGCCGGCGCCTTGTCTGTACTGATCTTTTTCATGTGAATCTCCTCCTAATCATTTTCTATACTTCTGCCTCGTCAAACTCCACCGTGACATAGTAGCCTCTCGTGTTCTCCTCAACCGATACGACTGTACCGCTCTTTGACTTTAGCCTGTCCCGGAACGGAATATTCCCTGACATCGCCACTGCCGGGTTGATCGTGTAATAATAGTTGCTTGGCAGAACCCCCTCGGTGACGGTGACCTGATCGCCTTCCTTCACCTGTCCCGGGCGCTCCATCTTAAAATCTATCCTGCGCATGCACATCCCTTCTTTCCATATCATCCTGTGTTAGAGCATGTTTGAAAAATCATTCCTGTCATCTGCACGGATCTGCACATCAAGAAAAAATCGCCACCACGCGGTGACGACTTTTGTGTATAATCCGGTCGTGTGCATCGATCATAAGACAATATCAAGTCTCGTATTCATTGACTGGACTGGCTGCTTTGAGTTGACCATAAACACAGTGCGCGCACTGTTACGGTAAACAGCCGCATCGCTGATGATGCGCGTCAGATCCGAGATGCGCTGTGCCAGCTGCACGCAGTCGTTCTTCGTTGCCGACGGGATATCGCCGCTCAATCTGTTCAGCTCGTTGGTGAGCTTCTCGATCTCCACGTTGAAATTCAGTCTGTCCGAGACGGAAAAGTGCCCGTTGATGACCTGGCTGGAAAGACCTTCCATCTTTTTCACCATGTCCTCTATCTCCGCCTCCCCCGAGAAGACCTCCTCGTCGTCGTCTCTGCTCTCGTCCTTCTCCGCCTGTTTTTCCAACAACAGGCTTCTCCTGAGACCGGCTGCCGATATGGAAATCATAACCGACTGCTCATCCAGATCCTGACTCTCCTCCGGGACGGCGCTGTTCACCTTCATCGCCGGATGCTGTTCCTTCCCGTTCGAACCAGAGTTATCGATCGCCGCCGCTGCCCTGTTTGTCAGGGCAATGTTCGCACTTCTTACCTCCATATATGCTCCTTTCCCTTATATATGATGTGTGCGGCTCCCCTTCCCCACACGATCACGCTAAGATAATCATTCAATCTATGATTTATGGTATTTCATTATGACACAAACCTATGTCAACCCTCTTCATATATTATATCGAACCATTTGTCAAAAAATTAAGTCTATTTTCAGAAAATTCTGAATTTTTATCTAAATTGTTCCTTTCGACAGAAATTTTTACCAGTCCAGCGCCTCGATCACCACCCCGTGCGCGATTCCCGGCACATTCTGTCCCTCGTTGAAAGATGTCTTGTTGAGAAGCGCCCCTGTCGGGACAAATAACACCCGTTTCCATTCTCCCTTTGCGATCCTGGGCAATATGTGGGCGGACAGCACGACCGCCGAGCAGCCGCAGCCGCTTCCGCCTGCGTGCACATCCTGCTTCTCGGCGTCATAGATCAGCATGCCGCAGTCGTAGTGCCTGTCACTGATATCGATCTTCTCCTGCGACAGCAGCTCAAACAGCGCCTGCTGTCCGACGCTCCCGAGATCCCCCGTAAAGATCGCATCGTAATCCTGCGGCTTCCTGCCAAAGTCTTTCAGGTTCCCCGCGATCGTCCACGCCGCTGCCGGAGCCATCGCACAGCCCATGTTAAAGGAATCCTTGATGCCAAAATCCTCTATCCGCCCTACCGTTACACCTGTTATTCCAACTTTATTCCTGTATTTGCCCTCGTACTCGTTCTTGATAGATCTGCCGCTCACCGACTTTCCCGATGCATCCACATTCTGCAGCAGAAAGGCGGCGCTCCCGGTCACTGTCCAGGACGCGTACAGCGGCCGCTGCCCGCCGTATTCCAGCGGATAGCGGAACTCCTTCTGCGCACTCGCAAAATGGCTCGACGTCAGGCTGATCACGCGGTCCGCATAGCCCGCCGCCACGCTCATGCTGCCAAGGCTCAGGGATTCCCCGCAGGTAGAACACGCACCGTAAAGCCCGAACAGCGGAATATTGTAATCCACCAGCCCGAACGAGCTCGCTATGTTCTGCCCCAGCAGATCGCCGGCATACAAAAAGCGGATATCCCCTGTCTCCGCGCATGTCTTTGACAGGGTGAGCGCCACCGCCTCCTTCTGGAGCGCGCTCTCCGCCTTCTCCCACGTATCCGCGCCAAACATGTCATTCTTGTCGTCCCCCACCTTGTCAAAGCTCCCCGCGAGCGGTCCCTCGTTCTCCATCTGTCCCACGATCGATCCGCTTCCCATGATCAATACCGGACTGCCGTACGCTATGCTCGATGTGCCGAGCGCCTTGTTGTTTGATGTGCTGTTTTCCACCTGATCGCCTCCTGTTTGTCCCCATAACAGCGGCTGTACACACTGTTACAGATGTTATTTTATGATGATCCTAGTTTTGATTGCATTTATTACTTTAGTTTTTCTTAAAGCACCTGAAATTATGTATTAAAAAAGACATCTCCTATGAGATGCCTTTCTTAATACATGATTCGTTACCTTATCCTTTATATTTCTCACTCTGTGCCGTGATGAGCTCCGCGTCGTCAAAGTAATCGATCTTCATGGCGCGCTTCACCTCAAAGAGCGTCTGCGCTGCCACTTCGCGCGCCGCGTCGGAGCCTTTCCTAAGGATATCATAGATCTCCGGGATATCCTTCTCGTACTCCGCGCGCCGTTTGCGGATCGGTTCAAGCTCCTCCTGCACAATACTGTTCAGCAGCTTCTTGACCTTCACATCGCCCAGGCCGCCTTTGATATAGTGTGCTTTCATCTCGTCGAGGTTGGCATAATCCGGGCAGTAGCGCTCAAAATGCTCGTCGCGCGCAAATGCATCCAGATACGTGAACACTGTGTTACCCTCCAGATGGCCGGGATCGCTGACCTGCAGGTGCAGCGGGTCAGTGTACATGCTCATGATCTTGGCGCGCACCTCGTCCGCGCTGTCGGCAAGATAGATACAGTTGCCAAGCGACTTGCTCATCTTTGCCTTGCCGTCTGTCCCAGGCAGTCTCTTGCACGCCTCCGCTTCCGGTATCAGCGCCTTTGGCTCCACGAGCACTGGATCTTCGGGTGCATACACCGCGTTGAACTTGTGTACGATCTCCTTCGTCTGCTCGATCATGGGGAGCTGATCCTCCCCCACCGGAACGACATTTGCCTTGCAGAACGTGATATCCGCAGCCTGGCTGATCGGATATGTATAGAAACCGACCGGAATGCTCGTCTCGAAATTCCTGAGCTGGATCTCGCTCTTCACTGTCGGATTTCTCTGCAGGCGCGACACCGTGACAAGGTTCATATAGTAGAATGTAAGCTCCGCAAGCTCCGATATCTGTGACTGTATGAAGAGCGTGGATCTTGACGGGTCAAGACCCGCCGACAGGTAATCCAGCGCAACCTCGATGATGTTCTGCCTCACTTTCTCCGGGTTCTCCATGTTGTCCGTGAGCGCCTGCGCATCTGCGATCATGATATAGATCTTGTCGTACTCACCGGAATCCTGCAGCTCCACGCGCCGTCGGAGCGATCCCACATAATGTCCGATGTGGAGCCTCCCCGTAGGTCTGTCGCCTGTTAAAATTATCTTGCTCATCTTTCCATATCCTCCCATTTTTCATACATGCTTTAGTGCTCCATCCGGTCAGAAATTAGCATCGTGAACCGCCTGTTTCGCACCATTGCGTCGTTAAAATTTCTAGACGATGCACCACATCGCCGTCGAAATTTTGCATGCAGTCCACAACTCTAATTTCTGTCTGGATGGAGCACTAGTGCGTATTCTGCTTGGCGATATTGGCGGTCTCCAGATCCTGATATCCATAGAAACGGACTGTGTTTTCCATGATCTCACGCGCTACATTTTTGCCCGCCTGCGCGTGTGCCACGATATAGCGCCCGTACATCTCCAGCATCCTGTCGGAGTAGGTCCCCAGCTCTCCCCTCAGATATGTCTCATACGACGTCTCATACGGCAGATCCTCCGACGTGTGGATCCTGCGCGCATCATCTGCCAGATTGGGGTACGATGCCGCAAACTCCTCCATCCATCTCACCTGCAGCCCGATCACCTGCTCCATGATCGCGCGCTTCTCCTCCGAGACCGGCGGCAGCTGGTCTGCAAAGCCGGCGTACTCGAGCGGTGCCGTCGACTCCATCATGCGGGCATACTTCTCTTCTATCATATTCCTGCCTTCTGCAAAATTTGTCTTGAACTCATACAGATACTGCAGCAGCATATCCTCCGTCCATGTCATGTACTGGCTCATGCGCATGACCTTGAACGTCTGCCAGTTATTCTGACAGCTCGCTCTTCCGCCCTCATTCTGCACCTTGTCGAACGCCTCAAACTCCGCCTTTGCTATGGACAGCGAGAGCGCAGTGATGACGGGCGTGTTCGCGACGATCGCCGTCAGGAGCGCATCGCTCTTCGCCGTGAGCTCCTTTGTGCACGCGTCCAGATACAGGTCGCACTTTCCCACCATATCCTCCTTCTCAAGTTCGTTTGCAAAGATCACGGCAAGCGATTCGATCGCCGTGGTAAGCTCCGTCTCATGTGCCTCGTCCACGGAGAGCAGGCTGATCCGCTCTACCAGCTCTGCCACACCGGTCTGCTCCATACCTTTGCCGGCGATCGCCATCTTGGGATTTTCCGGCATGCCCTTGAAGAGCCACTTGTCGTGCGGCGCGTATTTCCTGTTCAGCAGATAGTAGAGCTTCATCGCCTGCCTGGTGCACTCCGCCTTCGCAAGCTCCGCCGCGACGAGCTGTCCGCGCATGCGCATGCGGGGCAGGTTGTACTGCCCGTTCTGGGAGAAAAGCGCACAGGTCTGTGCGATCTTCCGATACCAGACTGCCTTGGGGTAATATTCCATCAGCATATTCCGGTATCTGGTAAAGACTCCCTCGTCATCGCGGAACACTTCGCCGTTCACCGCCGCCGCGAGCGCATAGTCGTGCACGGCAAGCCAGCTCTTGATCGTCTCCATCGACTCCTTGCCGGACGCGCTGCCCCGGTCAAGCATCTCCACCAGGTTAAAGCCCAGCAGATTCCTGTAAAATTCTTCTATGATCATGACACCGCAGCGATCCCTGCCGTGGAATGTCTCCACCCGCTCAACGCCCATAAAATGCCTTGGCAGGCTCTCATAAGCCTCCTGGAGTTCCTCGCCGATCTCCTCGTAGACGCTCTTTGTCACCCACATCACAAAGCGCGGTCCGTAGTCGTGATCCTGCGACAGGGCGTCATCGAACCCAAAGCAGTCCGAGCCTTTCCCCACGAGTCCCACCGCAATAAGAGACTCGTATGCGCGGAACTGCTCTGCGATCATCGGCATGCCGTACTCCTCGTAGTACCGGCGGCACAGCTCAAGCCCCGATACCCGGAACGTGTCCTCGATCGGTTCCTCCTCGGCAGGATCGGCTCCGAACATTTTTTTCAACGCTTCCTCGATCGATTCTTCCTCCGGCGCTTCTGCCATCGCTTCCTCCGGCAGTCCCTCTTCCGTCGATCCCTCGATCGGTTCTTCTTCCATCGCTTCCGGCATTGGTTGCTCTTCATAGGATCCTTCCGGCATCGATCCCGCAGGCGCGGCTTCCCCGTCGGCGCAAACTGCCGCCGCATCCCCCTGCAGCGCAGCTTCCTCCGCAGCGCCTTCTACATCAGATCCCTCCGCATCAATACCCTCTTCGCCAGATCCGTCTCCATCAATACCTTCTTCATCAAAACTTTCTTCATCAAAACTTTCTTCATCAAAACTTTTTTCATCAAAGCTTTCTTCATCACTGCCTTCATCGGCAAACGCGCTGTTGATAAACTCCTCAAACGAAAATCCGCCGCCGGACTCCTTTTGTTCCGCAGGCGCCTCGTCTGCAGGCTCCGAGCCAGGATCCGCCTCCGGCACGGGCGCATCGGCGGATCCATCCCCCGGCATATCCCAGCCAAAAGACGCATCCGGCGCTTCCCCGGACAGCTCCTCATCTGACGGCAGTTCCTCTGACGGCTCTTCCGAAACGGCTGTCTGTGTACTGTACGCCGTCTCCTCTGAGCCAGATGCCTGCTCTGCCGCCAAAGCGACCTCGCTCATTTTATTCCTGATGATCCCGATATTGTCACTGAGTCTTTGATACTGGATGTTGTCCGTCCCCAGATATTTTGCCACGCAGTCCCTGCTCTTCTCCATGACACTCAGCGCATTCGGATAGTCTTTGTCCATATAATACAGGCTGCCCAGCGCCGACAGCGCCGCGCTGTAGTGGGCATCATCCACACCGATCTCCTCAAAAATGCGGATCGCCTCCTCCGCCCTCGCCTTCGCCTCCTCATCCTGCTCCAACTCGATACAGGTGTTGGCAAGGTTCGCCTGCGTGACTGCCACCTCAAACTGCTTATCCGGCTTGTGCGTCACAATGTACAGCGCATTCACAAGCTGCTCCTTCGCCGACGCAAAATCATTCATCTCCTGGTACAGCAGGCTGAGATTGTTATAGTAGTTGGCAAAGTACATGTCGTCCTCGTCGAGCTGCGCCACATAGATCGGCCTCACCTTATTGTACAGCTCGAGCGACTCCTGCAGCAAACCCGCGGCGCGGTGCGCATTCGCGGCATTCAACAGCGTGGTCGCATACGGGATCGTGTCCTGCAGCCCCATCTCATCCATAAGCGCAACAGCCTTATGGCAGTTTTCTATAGAGAGATCATACCGCCCTGTCTCCCTGTAAAATCCGATGATCTCGTTGTAAAGAGTCAACAGTACATCCTTTGCATCTTCCTCGATGGCCTGTTCAATATGTGACTCCAGAAACTGTGGTATCTCGTCGATTTTTTCCTGTGCAAAGAGCGCGTCAAGCTCCTGTGTTACCCGATTTATGTCCATATTGTCCTCCTCACTCATAATACTATCATGCGCTATGAAGCGCCGTCAGATACCTTCCTCAATATATCCGTCGTGTGCGCACCTGCCCCGATCAGGTCAGCCCGCTCGCAGACTGCCATCTGATAGCGGACAAACAGCTCGAATTCCTCCTCGTCAAGCTGGTTCAAAAAGGGTCTGATATAATTCGCCGGTCCGTCAGGCGACAGGATCGTGATGCGCTCTAGCCCCTCCGCCTCGTTCAGGGCATTGATGTCCTCAAGGCGCATGTAGTCATAGAGCGTGTCCTGCGACGATATCGTCTTGAAATCCTCCGTGAAACGCCCCTGCTCCATGCACTCAAGCGCATGTCTCTCCTTAAAGCCATACGTGATGACGCCGTACTCGTTCATGCAGTATGCCACGAGGATCACCCCGCCAGGCTTTGTGACGCGCTTTGCCTCGTGCAGCGCCTTTCTCTTATCCTCAAACCCGAACAGGTGATACATCGGACCGAACAAAAGCGTCACGTCAAAAGTGTCACACTCCAGTTTTTTCAGGTTCATCGCATTGCCCTGCATCGCCTTGACACTGCTCCCCTTTTTCCTGAGGACGCCGAGATTGTACCTGACAAGCTCCACCGCCGTGACGTCGTAGCCTTCCTCCGCCAGCGCCACGCTGTACCGTCCTGTCCCCGCCCCGATATCGAGCAGCCGGACCTGGCTCCTGTCCGCGGCGGCACCCGCCGCGCCGCCGCGCTTTGACACTGCCTCCTCAAGATACTTGCGGATATATTTCATGGAGACGCGGTACTCCACCTGCCCATGCCGCGAGTCAAAACGTTTTTCTTCATTAAACTTATTATAATATTCCTCAAGCTGCGTCATTTATACGATTAGTACCTCCAACTTCCGCTGTACCCACGCGATGATCGGTCCCAGGAAGAACGCCACCAGGATCGTGACGATGCCGACATCGCCGCCAAGGAGAAACCCTGCCGCCATAAAGCCGATGTCCCACAACATGCGCACGACCTTGAACGAAACCTTTTTCACATGCCCTGATATGATGAACGGAAGCGCATCGTACGGCGAGGAACCCAGACCTGCACACATGTAGGCAGCCGCTCCCAGCAAAAAGACAGCGAGCGACGGTATCAGCAGTATGTACCGGTTTGCCACGCCCTCAAAAAACCCTGCCGGAAGGAGCAGTGCCCAGACCCACCGGAAAAAGTCAGAGATGTAGCCCAGAAAGCACATGTTCCCGATCGTCCCAAAGCCGATCATGCCGAGGTCGTAGCGGATCACGAACAGGAATGTCACCAGATGGCACAGGAGCTGGCAGGTTCCAAAGCTCAGCGGCAGGAAGTTGGTGACGCCCTGCGTCAGGCAGGAGCAGGGATCCGTTCCCAGATTGATCGACCGCAAGAGCGACAGTCCCATCCCCTGCGCCGTCACACCGCACAGCATCATGATCATCCGGTTTCTGAACTTCGGCGGGCGCGCAAAACATCTTCTATTAGCATTTTTAGCAGCAGAAAACTTATCAGAACTCATAAAAATTGTGCTCCTCCACCTTCGGTTCCTTCTCCTTTTCTTTTTCCGCCGCCGGCTCACCGCCGGAAGCGCCCGTCTCCTGCCTGGTGTGCACATTGTCTGTGCGGATGTCTATCACAGGACCGCCCGTTCCGTTGATATAGTCACCCGTGATCGTGACCTCTCCGATATTGTCGTCCTTTGGTATCTCATACATGATATCGAGCATGAACTCTTCTATGATCGCGCGCAGCGCACGCGCACCCGTATCGCGCTCCATCGCTTTCTTCGCTATGGCCTCGAGCGCGCTGTCGTCAAAGTTGAGCTTCACCTCGTCCAGCTCGAGAAGCTTCTGATACTGCTTTAAGATCGCATTCTTAGGCTCCCTCAGGATCTTGACATAGCTCTCCTGCGTGAGGCTGTCCATCGGGCAGATGATCGGCAGACGCCCGATAAACTCGGGAATCATGCCAAATTTCTTGATATCCTCGACCGTGACTTTTTTGAGGATATTTTTCTCCTTGTCAAATGCGTCCTTCAGCTCCGCATTGAAGCCGATCGAGGACTGTTTCGTGAGCCTTTGCTTGATGAGCTCCTCGAGATCCGGAAACGCCCCGCCGCAGATGAACAGGATGTTTCTGGTGTTGATCGTCGTGAGCGGCACCATGGCATTCTTGCTGTTTGCCCCCACCGGAACCTCCACGTCAGAGCCTTCCAGGAGCTTTAGCATCCCCTGCTGCACGGACTCCCCGCTCACGTCGCGCGATGTCGTGTTCTTCTTCTTGGCGATCTTGTCGATCTCATCGATGAACACGATCCCCTGCTCCGCCTTCTCCACATCGTTTTCCGCGGCTGTCAGAAGCTTTGAGATCACGGACTCGATGTCATCCCCGATATACCCCGCCTCTGTCAGCGAAGTCGCGTCCGCGATGGCAAGCGGCACATCGAGCAGCCGCGCAAGTGTCTTTACCATATAAGTCTTGCCGCATCCGGTCGGTCCTAACAGCAGGATGTTGGATTTCTCGATCTCGATCTCGTCCATCGTGCCGGTAGTCACGCGCTTGTAGTGATTGTACACCGCCACGGATATCACCTTCTTGGCATAGTCCTGTCCGACGACAAAATCATCAAGCTGCGCCTTGATCTTATGGGGCGCAGGAAGGTCATTGATGTTAAATACCGCCTTCTCCTTGTTTTCCTTCGGCTTTTTCTTCTTGAGCTTCTGACTGCCCGGCATGCCTCCCTGCAGATCCGACAGATTGATCATGCTGATATTCGGAATCCTTCCCATGTTCATATTCAGCATATCATCCATGGGGAATCCGCTGCCATTCATACTGTCGAAAGTCTTCTGCATACAGTCCTGACAGATGCAGATATTATTCGGAATCCGAATCATCTTTCCCGCGATGTGCTCCGGACGTCTGCAGATATAACAGATATCCTCGTATTCATTTTCCGTCTCGTCCTCTTTCTCATCAACGGAGGCAACCTCTGTCTCAGGCTTCGTCTCCTCGTCAATTACTTCTCTATAATCATTGTCGTTCATCCATATCTCCCCTTGTGCCGATTTCCTTTATGAATCAGGTTTATTATAATGCAAATAATTCACAATCACAAGAAAATTGCAGATATTTCATATTTATTTTAGGAAATAAAAAACTTTCATATATTTTATTATGCAAAAACAGCGGAGGATATGTCCCCGCTGTCTGTGTTCTGTCTCATCCGTTTATCTATTATTTGTCGTTGCTGTTCCGTTGTCCGTATTGTTGCCGCCTGTCAGGTCGTCAACGCCATTTTCCACGCCGTTGATCACATCCTTGCCAGCCTCACCGACGCCGTCTACAACGTCCTCTACAGCATTTCCGGCGCCGTTTCCGTTATCCGCTGCGTTGCCGTTTGTATCCGTTGCAGTTCCTGTCGTGTTGTCTGTGCCGGTTCCGTTCGCATCTGTACCTGTTGTGCCGGTTCCGTTTACATTTGTGTCTGTCGTACCCGTTCCGTTCACATCTGTACCTGTTGTGCCGGTTCCGTTTACGTCTGTTCCCGTCGTTCCGTTCGTATTTCCAACGCCGTTCTCGGTATTGTCATTCACGACATTTTGCTGATTTCCCGCGTTGGTATCATTTACCTTATTGTCCTTTGTTCCGCATGCAGCAACCGCACCAAGAGATAATGTAAGTACAAGTCCTGCAATCAGTGTTCTCCACTTTTTCATAGTCATAGTCTCCTTTTTCTTTCCAGAATCACTTCTGTTTTTCAAGGATAGTATTGACTGTCTTTTTCCCTTTTATTCCCTCACCCTAAAATTTTTTAATATTTGTTTCAAGGATAGAATCCGGCTCTGACGGATTCTCCGCGCCCGAGCGGTGCTGT
>ERZ808054.1571-NODE-1571-length-12361-cov-4.757408_pt1 | contig 12361 bp, 11 predicted proteins | sample MGYA00380201_ERZ808054 | MGnify/ENA primary metagenome ERZ808054 (study PRJEB31490, sample SAMN06133419) | mouse gut metagenome | isolation source: Z5_2 | host: mice | place: China: Chengdu | collected 2015-05 ... | reverse complement strand
TGGTGATTGAAATGTATTTCAGCTTTGATACAAATGAAGGCTGGTTGGAAATAAATTGAGGGATTTGGGATTAGGATGCGGCGTTATGCCACATCCTTTTTTTCCACGGGATATACGGAAAGAACGATTGCCGCGAAGGCGAGAACGAGCAGCACTCCGTAAAAAGGCAGATTGTACATAAGGGTATAAGAACCTAAATTTCCCTGCGTCCCAAAGACGATGATGAGTCCGGCGATAATGGCAGCCTTTGAGGACTTTAAGTGCAGTCCCACAGGGAGCGCCAGGAAGCTGATGCTGATCATGGCGGCGGAACCGGCGAGGATATCCGCGTAAAAGCGAGGGTCCGTAAGGCGTATGTCCGCGGCGGAAATATGGGTGTAACTTTTCGTCAGAACAATCGATACGTGAAAAAGGAGTTTGGACAGCGTCAGGGCAGCAAAATTAAAAATCCAAACGGAGGATATCTGTGCAAGCAGCAGTTTCTTTCGGCTGATGGGATAGGAAAAAAGTAACCGCACCGTTTTATTTTGACAGGGGCTGACGGAAAAGGCGGCAATCATGACGCTGGTGAAAAGGATGTATGTCATGTTGTTGAAGATGTCGATTCCGGAAATCAGCATACTTTTGCCGTAGGTCTGTATGGTTTCCGGATCTTCCAGCTCCCCCACCGTAAACAGGAACAGGAGCAGGAGAAAGGCGGATGTAATGGCGGCGTTGCGGATATACTTTATGACGTTGTTTTTCTTCCATTCGAGTCGGATTAATTTCCACATATTTTTTACCTCTTTTTCTATTACTTGTTTTCGGTTTTCTTTTCACTTTTTTTCCGTTTCATTTTCATTTGTAAGTTTTAAAAAGTAGTCTTCCAGACTTTCGGCTTTCCGGGTGACGGAACAGATTTCCACTTGGTTTGCCGTGAGCGTTTCGGAGAGGGCTGGTATGGTAACCTGTGTGTCGTAAATGCGGATGTTTTGTTCATCCATGATTTTAAACCGCTGCAGTCCCAGCCGGTCTGCCAGCACGTAGGCAGCCTTTTTGGTGTCATTTACGCCGAGGGCAAGATATTCCGTATTCATTTCCGCGATTTCTTTCATGGTGATTTCGTTTTGCATGGTACCGTGGTGGATGATGCCGATGGAATCCGCAATGCTTTCCACTTCGGAAAGGATGTGGCTGGAAATCAGGATGCTGATTCCGTATTCGGTGCACAGCATACGGAACAAGTCCCGGAGCTGTTTCATTCCGGCAGGGTCCAGTCCGTTGGTGGGTTCATCCAGCACCAAAAGCTCGGGTTTGCAGAGGATGGCGCGGGCGATGCCCAAACGCTGTTTCATGCCAAGGGAATAGCTTTTCACCGGTTTATTGGCGTCTGCGGTAAGTGAAAGCATATCCAATGCCTGCCCGATGCATCCCGGCTGGTAATATCCCATGTACTCGCAATGCAGTTCCAGATTCTCCTTTCCGCTCATATGGTCGTAGAAGACCGGAAATTCAATAATGCTCCCCATCCGCTCCAGCACATGGTACGAAGTGGGGGTAAGTTCTTCCCCAAACAGGTTGATGGAGCCTCCGGTGGGTTTCCACAGATTGGTAAGCATTTTCATGACCGTGGTCTTTCCGGCGCCGTTGGGACCGAGAAATCCGTAAATCGTTCCTTTTTCCACATGGATGTTGACGTCTTTTACCAGGTCTTTGCCGTTGACTGTTTTGGTCAGGTGGTCTGTCTGTAAAATGTATGGCATTTTTCTGCCTCCTTTTTCTTTTATTCCCGCGGGCAACGAGCCAAGTGGCTGCTTGCAGACATTTGGCGCCTGCCGCGAGGGGCATACCCCGCCGCCTGCAGCGGGGGTGCTGACTCTTTGCTGTTAAAACCATTGTAACAGAGGCGGTTTTCAAAACTCTTGAGCAATTCTTACGAAATTCTTTCTTGGATGGGGAATGCTTTCACGCGGACGGCGGTGCATATAAGTTTAGGCGGAGTGTGAATGTGGTTTTGACGTACGGCTCACTTTCCAAACAGACATCGCCGCCCATTTGGCTGGCAAGGTTTTTGGCGATGGTAAGCCCAAGCCCGTTTCCGTGTATGTTCCGGTTGCGGGAGTCGTCCATGGTATAGAGGCGGTCAAAGACACTGGCGGCAAAGGCTTTTTCAATGCCTTTCCCTTTATCGGTTACGTCAACCCATGCGCAGGTTGCATCGCTGCGCAGCTTAAGCCCTATGTAGCTGCCGCCGCTTCCGTAGCGTACCGCGTTGGATATCAGGTTGGACAGAACCCGCCGGATGGCATCGGGATTGCCGGAAACGAAAACCGTCTGTTCCGGAATGTCAATATCCACGGTGAAATCTTTCTGCTGCAGAATATCGTAAAAACAGAGGATGCTTTCACGGCAAAGTTCGCTAAGGTCCGTTTTGCCAAGCGTAATATCCGTATCCCCGGCTTCCAGTTTTGCCAGTGTGAAAAACTGGTTGATCAGTTCCATGACCTGTTGTGCCTTGGCTTCCACTTTCTGCAGCGATTCGTTTTCCCCGTCCGTCAGACGCATCATTTCCAAATATCCGAGAATGACGGTCAGCGGGGTTTTGATGTCGTGGGAGATGTTGGAAAGCATTTTCTTGGAGGAGATTTCCTGCCGCTTAAAATCCCGTTTGGTTTTTTTCCGGTCCGAAAGCAGGAGGTTTATTTGACCGCACAGCTCCATGAGCGCTTTGTTGTCCGTAAACACCATGATCTGTTCCCCGCTGTCATGCTCCAGGATAGCGGACAGTTTGGCGCTGATTTCCCTTAACTGCGCCTCCGTTCCTTTATGGAACGCGTGGCGCATAAAGAAAATGAGGAAAAGCAGCAAAAGGATGATGCAGATGCAAAAAAGCAGGATGGCAGGTTCGTTCATTGTACGTCTCCTAATTTATATCCGATGCCCCATACCGTGAGGATATACTGCGGGTTACGGGGGTTGTCTTCGATTTTGTTTCGTAAGCGGCTGATATGGACGTTGACTGCATTTTCGTCGCCAAGGTATGCGTCCTGCCAGATTTGGGAATAGAGCTGCTCTTTGGTGTAAACTTTTTTCGGGTTTTTCATAAGCAGCTTCAGGATGTCGAATTCCTTTGCCGTCAGCTCAATGTGATGTCCGTCTTTGGTCACGGTATAGTCATTGGGGTTTAAAGTCAGCCTGCCCTTTATGAGCGGCACTTCCATGGGTTGGGCATCCATGCTTTCCGTTTGGGATGCGTATTGGGTGGAACGGCGGATGTTCGCCTTAATCCTTGCCAGCACTTCCGTAACGGAGAAGGGCTTTGTGATATAGTCGTCTGCGCCAAGCCCTAAACCTAAGGTCTTATCGGAATCCGTATCCTTGGCGGAAAGAATGATAATGGGTACGGTGCTCGTCTGGCGGATGGCTTTCATGACTTCCATGCCGTTCTTTTTGGGCAGCATGAGGTCAAGCAGTACCAGGCTGTAGGAGCCGGAGGCAAATTTGCGAAGTGCCTCCTCGCCGTCATGGGCGGCGGTAATGATGTAATTTTCCGTTGTCAGGAATGTTTCCAGCATACTGCTGATTTCCGGGTCGTCTTCGATGAGTAAAATGTTCATGATATCCTCGCTTCGGCTGATATGTTTGGTTTCCGTATGCAATGTGCTTAGCGCGGTTTGTTGGATACGGTATGCAATCTCCGGTTTAAATATTTTAACATAGGAATCCCTTTTTTCCAACCGGAAAAGTACATGGCAATCCGGCATTGTGACCGGACTGTCTGCCGGTTTGTGTTAAAATTTACAGTAGACATAAAACCGGATGCAAGGGAGCCGGTGCGATGCTTTTTATGGAAGTCCCGGCGTAAATTTCCGTTCCCTGTCTTGCAATCCCCGGTTTTCCGTGTTATGCTTGACCTGATTTAATGCCTTTTGAATGCAGTAGGAATGCAGTACCAAGGGGAAAGAAGGTCCGGGATGTACCAATTCGAGAAAATGAACAAAAAGCTGCTTGGTTCACAGGTGGAAGAAGAACTGATGAATTATATCCTGAACGAGCCGGTGGAAATCGGGGAAAAAATTCCCAATGAATTTGAACTGGCGGAGAAATTCGGGGTAGGAAGGAGCACGATACGGGAAGCGGTGAAAGCGCTGGTGTCCAAGGGAATATTGGAAGTGCGAAGGGGCGCCGGAACTTACGTGACCGGAACCAGTACGAGGGAAGACGACCCGCTGGGGCTTGCCAAACTGGGGGACAAGTATAAACTGGCGTTGGAGCTTTTGGACGTGCGCATGATGCTGGAGCCGGAGATTGCGGCAATGGCGTGCGGGCAAATCACTCCGGAGGAAAAAGTACGGTTAAGGCAGTTGTGTGACGAGGTGGAAACGCTGTATATAAGCGGACAAAATCATGCCAAAAAGGATGTGGAGTTTCATACCTGCATCGCAAAGTGCAGCCGGAACAGGGTGGTGGAGGTTTTGGTTCCCATTATCAATACCGCTGTCCTGACGTTCGTAAACCTGACGCAGCGGCAGCTTATGAAGGAAACGCTGGAAACGCACCGTGCGATTACCGATTCCATCCTGAAAGGGGATCCGGTGGGGGCAAGGTGTGCCATGAATATGCATCTGACGTATAACCGGCAGCGGATTATCCAAATGTACGAGGAGCATTTGGCTGAGGAAAAAAAGAAATAAGTAAAATACCAATCGGACAAAATGACCAAAAATGGCAGGCTTGCAGATGCAAATCTGCCCTCTTTTTTGTGAAAAAGAGAGAAAAAATGGAATAAACATCAGATGTATTGACGAAAATAACTAAATAATATATGATAATTATAACAAACATAAGACGTCTGATGTATAGTTTCAAGAGAGAAAATCAACGGAACCGCCAAAAGAATTTTATGGCGGAAAGAAAATGCCATAGGCAAACATAAAGGAGGTAAGCATATGTCGGCGGAAGCGGCTACATTGGACCCTACCAGACTGGTAATTGCAGCGGTATTGGGATTGGTTATTTTATTGGTATTGATTATTAAGTTTAAAATTCACGCAATGGTTTCCATTTTATTGGGGGCACTATCCATTGGATTGATTGCGGGGATGCCCTTTGATGACATTATTGCGGCGGTAAATGACGGGATTGGCAATACGTTAAAGGGGATTGCCCTGTTGGTTGGGCTTGGCTCCATGTTTGGCGCCATTTTGGAAGCATCCGGCGGCGCCCAGTCCATAGCGGTTACGCTGGTGAATAAATTCGGTGATAAGCGGGCGGCATGGGCGCTTGGCATTACGGGGCTTGTCATCGCAATGCCGGTGTTTTTCGACGCGGGCCTGATCATCTTAATCCCGCTTGCGTTTTCCCTTGCGAAAAGGACGAAACGTTCTTCCCTGTTTTACGTAATTCCCCTGTTGGCAGGTCTTGCGGTCGGCCATGCGTTCATTCCACCCACGCCGGGACCGGTGCTGGTGGCAACGATGCTGAACGTGGAATTAGGCTGGGTGATTCTGGTAGGTATTTTCTGCGGTATCTGTTCCATGATTGTGGCAGGACCGGTTTGGGGCGCTTTCTGCGGGAAGAAGTACAATATTCCGGTACCGGAACATGTGGCGAACCAGGAGGATTTTGACGAATCCAAACTGCCAAGTTTCGGACTGATTGTCGGCATCATATTGATTCCGCTTGTGCTGATTGTTTTGGATTCCGTTGCGGGCGTGGTTCCTGCGCTTGCTCCGGTGCAGCCGATTTTCGGGTTTTTAGGAGAGCCTTTCGTGGCACTTTTGATTGCAACCATCGTGGCGATGTTTGCCCTGGGAACCCGGCACGGATATTCCCTGCCGGAATTGGAAAAGATTATGACAAAGTCGTTGGAGCCTACCGGACTGATTCTTTTGGTAACGGCATGCGGTGGTGTGCTGCGCTATATGCTCCAGTATTCCGGTTTGGGTGATGTCATCGGCAACGCGGTATCGTCGGCGAACCTTCCGCTTGTGGTGGTTGCGTTCATTGTGGCGGCACTGGTAAGAATCTGTGTGGGTTCCGCAACGGTGGCGATGACCATGGCGGCAGGTATCGTGGCGGCAATGCCGGGAATCGCCGAACTGTCCCCGTTATACCTTGCCTGCGTGACTGCAGCCGTGGCCGGCGGCGCAACGGTCTGCTCCCACTTTAATGATTCCGGTTTCTGGCTGGTGAAATCTTTGGTGGGACTGGATGAGAAGACCAACCTGAAGACCTGGACCATAATGGAAACGCTGGTGGGCGGCACCGGGTTTATCGTAGCATTGATTATTTCCTTTTTTGCCTGATTTTTCTGCATAAGATTGGAAAAGGGATTGTAAAAGTGGAAAAATAGGAAGAAAAATAGGAATGGGAAACGCAAATGCAACAGAAAATATGCATGTGGAGAAAGCGTGCGGAAAAAGAGAGAGAAGGATTTGGAGGGAACCACTATGGAAGGAAAGGAATTAAAAAGCCAGGAAATGCGCAGGCTTGCGCCGGAATTGGATCCGCTGCGGATTGGGACGGGGTGGAAACCGGAAGATTTGGGGAAGCCGCAGATTCTGATTGAGAGTACATTTGGAGACAGCCATCCGGGAAGCGGACATTTGGATGTTTTGGTGGAGGAAGTGCGTAAAGGAATCGAACAGGCAGGAGGCAGGGGGGCGCGGTATTTCTGCACCGATATCTGCGACGGGGAAAGTCAGGGAACCGACGGGATTAATTTCAGTCTCGTGAGCCGTGAGATGATTACCAACATGATTGAAATACATGCCAATGCAACCCCATTTGATGCGGGAGTATATCTGGCGAGCTGTGATAAGGGAATGCCTGCGAACCTGATGGGATTAGCGCGGGTGGATATTCCGGCGGTGGTGGTACCCGGCGGGACGATGAACGCGGGTCCCGAAATGTTAACGCTCGAGCAGCTCGGCATGTACAGCGCCAAATTCCAGCGGGGGGAAATTGACGAGGAGAAATTGAACTGGGCGAAATGCAACGCCTGTCCGAGCTGCGGCGCCTGCTCTTTCATCGGGACCGCCTCCACCATGCAAATCATGGCGGAGGCGCTGGGACTGGCACTGCCGGGAAGCGCGCTGATGCCTGCGACCAGTCCTGACCTGTCAGACTACGCGAGGCAGGCGGGGGAGAGGGCGGTGCGTATGGCTACCGAGCCCGGAATGCGCCCCAGTGAAATCGTGACGGAAGCCAGCTTCGAGAACGCGATTTTGGTTCATGCGGCTATTTCGGGAAGCACGAACTGCCTGCTCCACATCCCTGCCATTGCCCACGAATTTGGCATTGAAATTACGGGGGATACGTTTGACCGCCTGCACCGGAATGCGCGTTATCTGTTAAACATCCGGCCGGCGGGGAAATGGCCCGCGGAATGTTTTTACTATGCCGGAGGGGTTCCTGCCATCATGGAGGAAATCAAGGGACATCTGCATTTGGATGTGATGACGGTGACGGGCAGGACCCTTGGGGAAAATCTGGAGGAATTGAAAAACAACGGCTTTTACGGCCGATGCGGGAAATGGCTGGAGGAATTTAACGGCAGGTACAACGTAAACCTTACGAAAACGGATATCATCCGCCCCTATGACGATCCCATCGGCACCGACGGGAGCATAGCGATTCTGAAAGGCAATTTGGCGCCGGAAGGGGCGGTCATCAAGCATACCGCATGTCCGAAGGAGATGTTCAAGGCGGTACTGCGGGCAAGACCTTTTGACAGCGAGGAAGAATGCCTGGATGCGGTGTTAAAGCACAAGGTGGAAAAAGGGGACGCGGTATTTATCCGCTATGAGGGACCCAAAGGCAGCGGTATGCCGGAGATGTTCTATACATCCGAGGCAATCAGCAGCGATAAGGAGTTGGGCAGGAGCATTGCATTGATTACCGACGGAAGGTTTTCCGGTGCGTCCACGGGACCGGTTATCGGGCATTGCAGCCCGGAAGCGGAGGACGGCGGTCCGATTGCTTTAGTGGAAGAAGGCGATTTAATCGAAATCGATGTGGCGGAGCGGAAACTAAACATTATTGGCGTGGCGGGGGAAGAAAAAACACCGGAAGAAATTGCAAGGATTCTGAGTGAACGCCGGAATAACTGGAAACCCAGGACACCGAAATACCAAAAGGGAGTGCTGCGCTTATTCAGCGAATATGCGGCAAGTCCGATGAAAGGCGCATATTTGGAATACTGAAAGTTTGTCAAAACCGCCCGAATATGCTAAAATATTCCAAAGTGTGCAAGAAAATTGTTTCTGCGGGATGTTGTTTTGGCTTGCGGGAATGAATGTTCAGGCACGCTTTGGAAAACAATAGTGCGTATCCTGCATGTTATGGGGTGCAGAAAACGGTAAAATGTCAGGAGGATGAGAAAATGGATTTGAATGTAAGGCCGGCAAAAGAGTGTAAGTATGATGCGGTTTCCCTGGGTGAGGTGATGCTGCGTCTGGATCCGGGGGAAGGAAGAATCCGTACCGCGAGATCGTTCCGCGCATGGGAAGGCGGCGGGGAATATAACGTAATCCGCGGGCTTCGGAAATGCTTCGGGATGAATACCGCAGTCATTACCGCTTTTGCGGACAATGAAGTGGGTATGCTGATGGAAGACTTCATTATGCAGGGCGGTGTGGACACTTCCCTGATTAAATGGATGAAAACGGACGGTATCGGGCGTATCTGCAGGAACGGGTTGAACTTTACGGAACGCGGTTTCGGTATCCGCGGCGCGGTAGGCTGTTCTGACCGTGCCAATACGGCAATATCCAAGGCAAAGCCCGAAGATTTTGATTTTGACTATATTTTCGGAGAGCTGGGCGCGCGCTGGCTGCATACGGGAGGAATCTATGCCGCCCTTTCGGAGCAGTCCTGTGAAACGGTAATCGCGGCGCTTAAGACAGCGAAGAAATACGGGACTATCATTTCCTATGATTTGAACTACCGTCCTTCCATGTGGAGCGCCATCGGCGGACAGGCAAAGGCGCAGGAAGTAAATAAGGAGATTGCCAAATACGTGGATGTAATGATTGGAAACGAGGAAGACTTCACGGCATGCCTCGGTTTTGAAATCGAAGGAAATGATGAAAACCTGAAAGAACTGAATTTGGACGGTTATAAAAAGATGATTAACGAAGCGGCGAAGACATACCCGAATTTTAAGGCAGTTGCCACGACGCTGCGCGAGGTGAAGACCGCCACGGTCAATGACTGGAGCGCTATCTGCTGGGCAGACGGGGAAATCTACAAAGCGAAAGATTACAAAGGGTTGGAAATCATGGACCGCGTGGGCGGCGGCGATTCCTTTGCTTCCGGACTGATTTACGGTCTGATGAGTACGGGGGATGCGGAACTTGCCGTAAATTACGGCGCGGCACACGGAGCGCTGGCAATGACCACACCCGGAGATACAACCATGGCGAGCAGGAAAGAAGTGGAAGCCATCATGGGCGGGGCAGGAGCAAGGGTACAGAGATAAGAAGGAAAAGAAGGCAATAAAGTAATAATGCAATAAAGTAATAATGCAATAAGGTAAGAAAGAATAAGAGTGTGTCAAAAACGTCAAATATCCTGCAGGAATCTGCAGGATATTTGACGTTTGGACAGGATGGAAAAATTTTTCCGGGTGACCGGATGAATTGAAAAGACCTGAATTTATGTATAATGATTAGAAAGAAGTATGGTAAAATAAAACAGGAGAAAAATCTTTTTTGGAATTGACTGCCGTTGTGGTACCCGGAAAGGAAGCCGGGAAAACGGGGAGAAAGGAGAAAAGGAATGCTGGAGATTAAAGGAAAAGTGAACACCGCGCTTTGTTATGCGAACGTGATAGAAGATGAAGCGGTGGAGCAGATAAGGAGAATGTGCGATTATGAATTTACGGAGGGAAGCCGGATACGGATTATGCCGGATGTCCATGCGGGAAAGGGATGTACGATAGGAACGACCATGACGGTGACGGATAAGGCGGTGCCGAACATCGTCGGGGTGGATATCGGGTGCGGTATGTATACGGTCAATTTGGGAAAAGCGGATTTGGATTTTGAAAAAATCGATGAAGCGGCGCATTTTATCCCGTCCGGTATGAATATATGGGAAGGAAGACAGGAAAAATTTGATTTGCAGGAACTGCGGTGTTACAGAGAGCTTCGGAATATGAAATGGCTGGAGCGCAGCCTTGGGACGCTGGGAGGCGGCAACCATTTTATCGAGGTGGAGCAGGGCAGTGACGGGACAAAGTACCTCGTCATCCATACCGGGAGCCGGAACCTGGGAAAACAGGTGGCGGAAATTTACCAGCAGCTTGCGGTGGATTTGAATAAGGGGAAAGAGACGTATTTTACGCAGAGGGATGAAATTATCCGCACTTATAAGGAGCAGGGGCGCAGGAAGGAGATACAGGCGGCTTTGGATGCCATTGCGTGGAAGAAAAGGGAGACGACCATGCCGGAGGATTTGTGTTACCTGTATGGTTCCTGGTTTGAAGATTACCTGCATGACGTGGAAATCTGCCAAAGGTTTGCAAGGCGGAACCGGGAGAAGATTGCGGAAGTCCTGCTGGGGCGTACCGGAATGACGGGCAGCGGGGCGTTCCATACCATTCATAATTATATCGATACGGATGAAATGATATTGCGGAAAGGTGCAATCGCCGCCCACAAAGGGGAAAAGGTGCTGATTCCCATTAATATGAGGGACGGAAGCATATTGGCGACGGGCAGGGGGAACGAAGAATGGAATTTCTCCGCGCCCCATGGCGCCGGGCGACTGATGTCGAGGACCAAGGCAAAAAACACCCTGAGCATGGAGGAATACCGGGAAGTGATGGAAGGAATTTATACCACTTCCGTCAACGAGGCAACGTTGGACGAAGCGCCGATGGCGTACAAATCCCTGGATGATATTATAGGCGTAATCCGTGAATCGGTGGATGTGACGGAAGTATTAAAACCGGTTTATAATTTTAAGGCATCGGACTGAGATTTAATGCCGGATGACCTTTGGCAGCACTTCGTCGATGTCCATGTAATAATGCCGGAAATCCTTGCCGTCCACATAGATTTTGACGGTCTGCCCCTGCAGCAGCGGTCCGGGATTAAAGTACAGGTTCCGGCTTTTAAACATATGGACGGTTCCCTCCATATCCCGGTAACGGCAGATAACGACATAGGGATGTCTCCGGTTTACGCGGATGCCGTAATCCAAACGGATTTCCGAAATTTCTGCCGTAATATAATTTCCGTCATGCAGCAGCCTGTTGCAGCGCCGCTTTTTTTTGATTTCAAGAATCAGGAAAACGATTCCGAGGATAAGAAAGACCATCCCCAATCCGCTGAATACAGAGCTGAAAATCCGGGAATTCCTGTCAGGCAGAAAGAAATAAAGCGGAGTTCCTACCGCCAGGTAAATGATGCCGATAAAAGTGAAAACAATTCCTACAATAAAGCGTGCGCCGAAGCTGTTTTTGGCTTTCCGTTCCATGGTGTGTTCCTCATTTCCGTAATATTTGCCGCAAGGTACGGGTTTTTTAACCCAAAGAAGGATGCGGCATAAAAGTAGATAAAGACTAAAATTTATTATAGCTTATCCGGGGAAATATGGCAAATGGCAGAAGCGCTTTTGTATGCTGAAAGGTTATGCTCATGGAAAATGGGTCGTAAACATATCTTGTGGGTAATTAGAAAATAATTTATAATCAAGGATATAAATATCATTTGAATATGGAGGATGGATAATGCGGTATACAATCACTTTTAACCTAAGGGGAAAAGAGAATCAGATATTCATAGATTACCAAAAAATACCAAACGCCCGGGAATCGGGATTTGCTGCATTGAAGTTACCGTTTGATGTAAATGAATGCGTAGGATATCCTATGCTTCATGCTTTTTTTGACCATATGAATCTATTTGGCTATGAAAGATATTGCGGTTGGATACAGGTTATTGAACGCAGGGATTATGCTGACATGAATGCCGGGGAGCCGACTGCTGTTTCATTTGAGCTGGATATTCCGGAAGAAATGAGAAAACATAAAATCCCTTATTTTGCATATGGATATCCTGCCGAATTATTTGATGCTCCATGTAAGAATTTGGGTAATAGTGAAAAACTTGATTGGCGCGCCTATACCTACTTGGTTGATTTACCATCCAGAATGAATAATAACCAATTGGATTTTCTGACAGGATTTTCCTGGGGATATACGGAAGACAAAAATGGAAATATCCAATTATTTGATTTTTCAATCTTATCAAAGGCTCATTGGATGGAGCACCGAAAATATGCTTTATTCCCGTGAGCAACGAGCCAAGTGGCTGCTTGCAGACATTTGGCGACTGCCGCGAGGGTCAAATACCCCGCTGCTCTGCAGCGC
>ERZ808054.1569-NODE-1569-length-12382-cov-4.361560_pt1 | contig 12382 bp, 13 predicted proteins | sample MGYA00380201_ERZ808054 | MGnify/ENA primary metagenome ERZ808054 (study PRJEB31490, sample SAMN06133419) | mouse gut metagenome | isolation source: Z5_2 | host: mice | place: China: Chengdu | collected 2015-05 ... | reverse complement strand
TCTGGTAACATAAAACAGCAGAAAGAAAAGGTACAAAAAGCGAAGGATACAAAAAAGATTCAAAACGAAAATGCGAATCCGGTTCAATCAACCAATACAGACATGTCGAAGGCAGATAAAAAGAAATTTCCTGTCCCGCCAGAGAAAAACGACACCATGAAGCGGGTGTATGCCTACCTGATGTCAAAGCGCCACATCAGCCGTGAAATCCTTTCGTTCTTTGTCAGACAGGGAACACTGTATGAATGTGCGCAACATCATAACGTTGTATTTGTCGGGAAAGACAGAGAGGGAAAAGTGCGCCATATCCATAAAAAAGGAACCTGTTCTGACAGCAAAAGCTTCCGCATGAATGAGGAGGGTTCGGATTCCTCTTATGGTTTTGGCTATTCAGGAAAGGGAAACAGGCTTTACGTGTTTGAGGCACCGATTGATTTATTATCCTTTCTGACCTTATATCCAAAAAACTGGCAGGAGAACAGTTACATCACATTAAACGGTGTGGCAGAACACGCCATGCTCCAGATGTTAAAAGAGTATTCTAATCTTGATACTGTTGTCCTGTGTCTGGATCATGATGCCGCAGGTATCGAGGCGAGCGGGCGGCTGGCGGAAATTTTAGTCCAAAATAACTACAAAAAGATTCAATTGTTACAGCCAAGATTTAAAGACTGGAATGAAGATCTGAAAAATATAAATGGAGAAGCAGCGCTGCCAGCGCAGGAGCATCCAAAGATAATGGAATGTGACGCATGGATAGCTGTATTAAAGCAGGTAACAGAGAGTATGAAAATGGAATATGCCACCAAAGAATATATTTGTTATTACTATCAGGGAATTTATAATGCTCTGAAAAAAGGAAGGACAAAAGAAAATCTGGAGGAGGCATTTGACGAGGCGGGCATGCTGCTTACAGGCATACTGGTAAAATGCATGGAAAAAGAAGGCAGGGCATTAGGAAAAGAAACAGGTGACACGCAGATTCTTGACAACCTGCAAAAACGTTACAAGTCGCATCAGGATAAGGGAAATTTTAACAGCCGTATCAGAACAATGCAGAAAGCATTTGAGGAGACAATGGAGGTGCTGGATACAAAAGATTTATCTCAAAAAGAGAATAAGGAGCTGTTTGTAAAGAAATGTATGAGCCTGACAATGGAGTGTATTAAGGCTCATATTTTTGTTGCAGTGGATTATCAGGAACCGGCCGTCAGGCAGTCGCATAAGGCGCAGGACACAGAAGGAGGAATGTTACTATGCAGCCAGTAATCATGCTTGTGGTATCAGGGATTTTTATGTTTGCGGTTATCGGCGGCATTTCCCTGATGTCGCATTATTACACGTTAAATGGAATCAAAAACAGAACCGTAGGTGACGGGCAGCATGGAACGGCACGTTTTGCGGGCAAAAAAGAAATCAAAGAAACCTACATAGAGGTGCAGTACGAGCCGGAACGATGGAGAAATGGTCAAAACCTGCCAACAGCGCAGGGACTTGTGTTAGGCAGCATCGAGCGTGCAGGAAAACTTTACGCCCTTGTTGATACAGGGGATGTCCACTGTCTGATGATCGGTGCGGCAGGTGTCGGAAAGACAGCACATTTTCTCTATCCCAATATTGAATATGCCTGTGCCTGCGGTATGAGCTTCCTGACTACAGATACAAAGGGCGACCTCTACCGCAACTATGCTGGAATAGCAAAAAAGTATTACGGCTATGAAACAGCAGTCATTGACCTGCGTAATCCGACCAGAAGCGACGGAGACAACATGCTCCATCTGGTCAACAAATATATGGATGAATTTCTTGCAGACAGTGATAACCTCAGCGCCAAGGCAAAGGCAGAAAAGTACGCAAAGATTACAGCCAAGACCATCATCTCATCAGGCGGCGCAGACAGTTCCAGCTATGGGCAGAATGCATTTTTCTATGATGCGGCGGAAGGTGTGCTGACTGCTGCCATTCTGTTAATTGCAGAATTCTGCCCGAATGAAAAGCGCCATATCATCAGTGTGTTCAAGCTGATACAGGATTTGCTGGCGCCCTCAAAGGTAAAGGGAAAGAACCAGTTCCAGCTGTTAATGGCAAAGCTGCCGGATACCCACAAGGCAAAATGGTTTGCAGGTGCAGCGCTCAACACAGCGGAACAGTCCATGCAGTCTGTCTTATCAACTGCACTCTCACGGCTTAATTCTTTTCTTGATTCTGAGTTAGAGCAGATTTTGTGTTTTGACACTGCCATTGATGCAGAACAGTTCTGTAAGAAAAAGACAGCAGTGTTCCTTGTGATGCCGGAGGAGGACAACACGAAATACTTTATCATCTCCCTGATTTTGCAGCAGCTCTACAGGGAGATACTGGTGGTAGCAGACGAGAATGGAGGGAAGCTGGATAACCGCGTGGTCTTTTATTGGGACGAAGTCGGAACAATACCAAAGATTGAGAGTGCGGAGATGATGTTCTCAGCCTCGCGTTCCAGAAAGGTGAGCATCGTGCCAATGATACAGTCCTTTGCACAGTTAAATAAAAACTACGGCAAAGAAGGGGCAGAGATTATTATTGACAACTGTCAGGACACTATTTTTGGCGGCTTTGCGCCCAATTCAGAATCTGCAGAAGTATTGTCAAAGAGCCTTGGAAACAGAACCGTGCTGTCGGGTTCCATCAGCAGGGGAAAGAATGATCCAAGCCAGTCGCTCCAGATGATGCAAAGGCCGCTCATGACACCGGACGAACTCAAATCACTGCCCAAAGGGAATTTTATTGTGTCCAAAACAGGCTGCCACCCCATGAAAACAAAACTGAAACTGTTTCTGAAATGGGGAATCACATTTGAAGAACCTTATGAGATTGAGGAGAAATCTGCAAGAAAAGTAGCATATGCGGACAAGCAGGAGATTGAGGAGGAGATTGTCCGCAGATATATGTGCTGCGTAGATGAAGAACAGGAAAATACAAGGCAGAATATGGCAAACAGAAATGGAGGAATGCAGCAGACACAGATGAATGAAAACGTGACAAGAGTCCGTCAGTCTTTGCGGACGGAGGATTAGGAAATGGAAATGGAGTTAAGCATGACATATGACAGAAAAATATATGAGGCAGACCTGCCCCATAGAGCCATAGCTGTATACATGTATTTACAAAACCGCGCAGACAAGAAAGGAACCTGCTATCCGGCAATCGGTACCATTGCAAAGGAGCTGCATCTTTCTGCCAGCACAGTCAAACGTGCAGTCCGCGATTTGGAGGAGAGCGGCTATATCCGCAAGACACAGCGATGGCGTGAAAACGGAGGCAGGAGCAGTCTGCTCTTTGAACTCTTAAAGTAAGCGCCAAGGGGGTAGTACGCATTAAGGTCAGGTGAACTATGGTATGGTTCACCGTGGCCTGTGTAGTGAAGGAATCAATTTAACTGTAAGGACAGAGAAAATGAAACAATGATGTCTTTAAGGATTGAATAACCATGATATGGATATTATCATGAGATAAATCTATTGGATTAATCTTTTTTCAACAGCTGACAGTAGTTGAAAAAGGATATTTATTTCATACTTTCCGCCAGATGAATAATAAAATCCTGAAATAGCTCCTGTTGTTTTTGCGGTAAAGATTTTAAGGCATCCTGAACAAGATATTCGGTATTTGCAGATACCAGACTGTCTTGAAGCAGATATTCTGGTGATATGCCTGCTGCATTAGCAATTCCTATAAATGTTTCCAACTTAGGTGCTTTTACTCCTCGTTCAATATCGGCAAGATAGCGTTCAGAAATTCCGCATAGTTCTGCAAATTCTTTCATTGTCTGTTTGCGGGCAACGCGGCAGGCACGCAGCCGTTCACCGAAACGCAGTATGTTAAACGTAGTTTTTATAACAAACACCTCTTTCTAAACACATTCATGTTATATGAACTACTGGTACATATTCAGTATAAATACAAGACATATCAAATAAAATGATTTAATAAGAGTGATTATTAGTTAAAACATGAACAAATAAATCATAAAAAATATATAAATAACAAATTTCGACAGACTTCGCAAGAAAAAAGTTATAGTATAAGTTATGAACCAATAAATCTTAAAATATACACTGATAAATCATAAGGAGAGTTGCAAATGAATGTGAGAAAAATATATCGTCAGATTGCGCGGAAGAATGGTATGACTGTAAGAGAAGTAAGGAATGAGATGCAGGGAGCAATTTTGGCTGCATATCAAAACCCATCAAAAAATAACAGTGTTACGGCTGCATATCAAAGAAAAATACCTTGCAGAAGAAATATACCTACACCAGAGGAGTTAATTCGATTTGCAACAGGTGAGATACAGAAAAGCAGATGCGTGTATAACAAATAAGAAATATAAATTAAAATCCCATGATAAAGGTAATTCTCCAATCATGGGATTTTGTTTATTATTTTCCCTGAATTGCCATGTTAAGGAACAGTCTTGAAATAACTTGTGCATCTGACTTGCCTAAGAATATTGGCTGTTAGTATTCTATAAAAGCTGAAGAACAGTCTGAATGTTGATGTTTCATAGTATGATTTCTTTGAATAGCCGGTCAGACAATTTTCACTTAGGGATAAAGTATAGAACGAAGCCATTTTCTTTTTTGACTTGTAGTATGTCATAATAAAAAAATATTTTGCTATTAAGAAAATTTAAAAATGGACGATATAGTATATGAAATATCATAAAATGATATACGTTGCTAGTTGATGTTAAAATATGAATAGGAGGACGATGTTGAAAAAGAAAGATACCTTAAACAAAAGAGAAGAAGAACTAATGAACTATCTTTGGGAAATCAAGAAACCTTTGACTGCAAGCGAGATGGCAAAACAACTGGAATCCGAAGGCTGGACGAATATCACTCTATGCAGGACAGTACAGTCTTTGTCTGATAACGGTTATCTTGAGGTGGCAGGACTTGAAAAGACTGCAAAAACATATGCGAGGAGGCTGATACCTTCTCTCACGAAAGAGGAATATTATTCATCGGTTCTTATAAACAGAGGCATAAACGAAAACTCTCTGGCAGATCTTACTGCTGCATTGATTGGCGTAAGCAGAAAAAACAAGGGCGAAAAAGATGCAGAAGTGATTGCCAAGCTGGAAGAAGTCATTGCGTCCATCAAGGATAAATAAGGAAAAGCATGCATATTACATTTTTTTCAGTCTGGATGACTGTTCTGTGGAGCAGTATTCTTGTTTTGATTTACTATGTGCTAAGAACGAAATATGAATTAATTGATATCTGCAGTGTCTCAGGTGTGATTGTCTTATACTTGTTTTGCATGATGCGGATGGTCATTCCTGTTGAATTTTCATGGACAAAGGTACTATTCGGCGGAACGCTCTATAACAAAATATACTATTTTTTCTGTATCGAACGAAATATAGGAAATGATATTTCGGTGTTTGATATGTTACGTTTTATTTGGTATTTAGGAGCATTTTTGATTTTACTGCATTATGTGATTCAGTATGTGAAAGTTGCCCGATATTTTGGTGATATGCCGGTACAAAGAAATAGTAAAGCAGCACAAATTGCAGATACAATATGGAATGGTAGTAAAAAGCCTGACATAATTCAGACTGCAGCAGTCAAAACACCCTGCTGCTTTGGTATACTGCGAAAGAAAATTATAATACCTGATAAACTGTATACAGAGGAACAATTGCGGTTTATACTCCTTCACGAGTGTTCTCATTTGAAAAATAATGATATTCTGGTAAAGAATCTGATTAACATATTATGTGCATTCTATTGGTGGAATCCCTGTGTATATTTATTAAAAAAGGATTTGAACCAGAGTCTGGAAATCCGATGTGACCTGACGGCAGTAAAGGAATTGGATCTTCAGTTAAAAGGCGATTATCTGGCGGTTATACTAAATGAGTACAAAGACAGTCTTAAAGCCATGAATTCTACAGGACTTTGTTATGATAATCCGAAGCTGCTCCTTGAGCGTTTTAAACTGGTTGCAGATGAAAGACGTATTTTGGTAAATAAAGGAAATACTCTTGCATGGATTATCTCAGGATGTCTGCTTTTGATATCCTATTCTTTCGTTTTTCAGACTGAATATGAAGCACCAAAGGAAGATATAGAAACAGAGCAGGAGGCTTATGAAGTTAATACCAGTAATTCGTATTTAATAAAGAATGATGATGGAACTTATTTTCTCCACTTTCAAAATAAGGATATTCCTGTAGATGAAGAAGGAGCACAAAAAATGATAGAAGATGGTTTTGTTGTAATAGTAAACAGTGAAAATAAACAGTAGTTTGGAGTTATAAACGTATTATAAAAAATAATTGGGAAGGAAATTAGTATGAAATACAAAATATTTATTTTATTTGTTTTTTCAGTGATGATCTTTAGTCCTGTTGTTAAGGTTCGTGCAGCAGAATGTACTGGTTCATATCAAACTATGAGTACAAATACATCGCTTTTGCCTACGCTTTCTTTTGCTGCAAATCCTAGTTCATATCAAACTATGAGTACAAATACATCTATAGGGCCGAGGGCTGATATAATTATTAGGAAGTATAGAGTTTTCGATGGTGTGGTGCAATATCGAAGATGGAATAAAACACAATGCGAGTGGGCAGATGATGACTGGATAAATCTCTAATGAAAAAGTTTTAGTGATATAGGGAGGTAAGATTATGGCAATAACAGGTGTAAATAATTATACAACATATGCAAATTACTACACTCAAAAAAAACCAAAGGACAGTTCTGAAAATGCAAAAAATGCAACAGAACAGCAGACGGCAGAAAAAACGTACAGTAATACTCGTGAGTATAGAAATTATCTGACAGAAAAATATAAGTGCTTGAAAAGCACTGAGTATTCCGTGGAAATAAAAGATTCTCTTTTGTTAAAAGCGTTAGGAGATGAAAAGACATCAGAATGGTTGGAATACAATCTGTCTTTGATACCGGAAAATGTTGAAAAAATAAAGTCGACGCAAGCAGCAATGGGATGTAAGGTATTAAGTTGTAGCATAAAGATAAACGGATATGATAGTATGACGGCAGAAACTTGTGTTACAGAAGAGGTTGATACTGGAACAGAAAAAGCAAGACAAGAATTGAAAGAAAAAATAAAGAAGATAAGAGAGGAAAAGAAAGAAAAAGAAAGAAAAATAGAGGATGAGAAGTTAGAAGAACAGCGATTAGATGAAAATATGAAGTTGCCATTTGATTCGGGTATCGTTATTGCTGATAATATGATGAGAAGAAATAGCTTTGATCAAAAGATATAGAAATGCCAACGGCTTTTACTATATAAATACATAGGGAAGGAGGAAACTACAATGAAACTTGGTAAGAAGAATACAATGGAAACAGGTACTTTTATGGCATACGCTTGTTCATGTACTTGCTGGTGTGCTTGCAAATGCAATAATTGCCATAATATTGGAACTGCAAATGGGACTCAGATTGCAAACAGTGCTGAGACATCAAGTACTAAGACTCAGACTAGAGGACCATTATCAGTGCTCGGTTAGAATTGAGTAATTTCAATTGGGTAAGGCTTTGCTGAAATCAGTAAAGCCTTATGTACTATTTATATGACAATATCAGAATCAAATATACATATTTTAGAATTATATAACCAGTATTTTATGTATGATGTTGCTACCAATGCAATTTTTTCAATTACAAAAGATATGTGCAAATTTCTTTTGTCCAATCAAAAAGGCAGGGAAATGGAAGTAACGGGTGAATTAAAAGATGAACTTGAATATTTGACAAATTCGGGCTGCTTACGACCAACAAATAAAAATGTTATTGTTGAGCATTTTGAAACATCATTATTGGAGAGTTTATATGAAAATAGCCTGAATACTATTATATTGCAGGTTACACAAAACTGCAATTTAAGATGCCAGTATTGTGTTTATTCAGGAAGCTATATAAACAGGGTGCATAATAATAAAAGGATGTCCGTGGAAGTTGCGAAGCAGGCTATAGACTTTTTGGCAAAACATTCTATGAACAGTAAAGAAATATCCATAGGGTTTTATGGCGGAGAACCGTTGCTGGAATTTTCACTGATACAGGAGGCTGTGGACTATGCGGAGAGGATATTTATAGGGAAAAGAATTCTTTTTAATATGACCACCAATGCAACCTTGCTGAATATGGAAACTGCAAAATATCTGTATGATAAAAAATTTAATATTACCATAAGCTTAGACGGACCAAAAGCGACTCATGACAGCAACCGTATATTTGCGAACAGCAATAAGGGGACATTTGATACGATAATGCAGAATCTGGAACAAATTAGGAAAGAGATACCGGACTTTACAAAAAACATAGGATTTAATGCGGTTATAGATTTGAAACAAAATGTAGCCTGTTCAAGTGAGTTTTTCTTAAATTATGAAACTGTTAAAGGCATGAATGTTGCTTCAAGTTATATTAATCCGATTAGTAAAAAAGATGCAGAACCAGTTAATCCAGAACTAATAGCCATATCCAATTATGAAATTTTTAAGACGTATTTGTATGCGTGCAATAAGGAACTTTTTACCAGATTTAAGCCTACTTTATATAGCAGTGAGGTAGCTTCACTGAGACAAGTTATTAAAGAGCGGTTTGTCGGAATGCAGATGAATGATGAAAAAATAAGTCCGGGGGGACAATGTCTTCCGGGAATACAGCGTTTCTTTGTTACAGTGGAAGGAAAATTTTTTCCGTGTGAACGGGTAGATGAGGAATCGAGCGAATTATGTATAGGCAGCCTGGAAAGCGGGTTTGACTTAGAAAATGCCAAAAAGATTTTAAATATAGCAAAGATAACGGAAAAAGAATGTAGTGCATGTTGGTGCTATAAAATGTGTTCCCAGTGCGTGGCAAAGGCTGGTGAAGATGGCAGAATAGAAGCATCTAATCGCTTGAAATGGTGTGATCAGTCAAGAAAAAATGCTGAAGAATTCATAAAAAATTATATTGTACTAAAGAGTTTTGGCTGTGATTTCGAGGGAGGAGTATAGAGATATGAATATTGTTGTTTATCCATATTTGGCTGAGCAAAGCTATATTAAAGCATATAGGGAACTATTTAATTACAATATTGTACGTTTCATGTGCTGCAATGGTATTCTGCCGGTAAACTTTGAAAATTGTGCAAATGAAATTTGTACTTTTAATGATTATAGTGAGGGCAGGATTCAGTCTGGCGATTTTGAGACATTTTGCATTATTGATAAGGTTCCAGATGAGAATGAGCTTTTTCGCATAGTTGAATATATGTGTTCAAATGGAAAAGATATTATATGTATTGAGGAAGAATACCTTTCCCAAATAAGAGGGATTTGCGGAAATTATCAAGTAAAATTGCTGGAAATTGATTATGAAACAGTAAAAATAGCAGAAAAAAGCTGGAATGATACCTCTGAGATAATGAACATAGATGTACCCGTTGTTGCGGTCATGGGAATTGGTCAGAATGTGCAAAAATTTAATGTGCAATTATATCTTAGAAAAAAATTCATTGATAAAGGATATAAAGTTAGCCAGATTGGAACAAAGAAGATAAGTGCGCTGTATGGCTTTCATTCATTACCGGACTTTTTGTTCAATAACGAATACTCAGATATAGACAAAGTTTATGCACTTAACAGGATGATTAAAAATATTTCTATTGAAGAGAAGCCGGACGTTATCCTTTTAGGTATACCAGATTCTATAATTGCGTTAAATAATAAGCACCGTTTCAGCTTCGGGCTTTATGCTTATGAAATGTTTAATGCAGTACAGCCGGACTTTGTTATAACATCATTGATGGCTAATGAGGATTATAATGACGATTTTTACGCTGAAATATCAGAAATGGCAAAATATAAATATAATGTTAATATAGATGCGTATTTTGTATCGCAATTTTGTCCGATATCTAATTCAGTGTGGTCAGAAAAATTAACATATGGTTATCTGCCGCACCTGAAGATTCCGGAAAGCAGGTATATGGTTTATTCTGCGGAAGATTTAAAGGAAAACAGTTTTTTTGAACAAGTGGAAAGAAAATTATTGTTATACGGAAAATATGAACAATTTTAAAGGAGGACATATGGACAAGGAAGCAATAAAAGAATGGATTAAGCAGTATATTGAAAGTACAATTCATCTTACGATAAGTGAAGAAATAAGTCTGCTTGATCTGGGAAATGGACTGTTGCCCAGAGATTTACTACAGCTTTATTTTGCAGTAGAGAAACATTTTGGAATAAAATTTGAGGAACGGAATGTTTTGGACGAAAGGTTTGATTATCTGGATAATATGGTTGGGGCGGTATATGAAAAACTTGAGAAGCAGCAGAGCTGAGATGTATGGAAATGAAAAAAACAGAAATAGCAATACTTGACAGTGGAATAGATGAAAATATACTTGCATTATACGGATTGTACGATGTTATTCAACATAGCGAAGGACATACTGATGACAATGGGGATTTGTTTATGCATGGAACAAATTGTGCCATTATCATAGGATGGAACTGTGCAAATGTACGGTTATACAGTTACAAGATCCTTGATGGCACTGGCAGGGGGGATGTGTCTGCGCTGGAATCTGCTCTCAGATGGTGTTTGTCAAATGGTATAAGACTTGTTAATTTGAGCTTTGGGACAACGCATTTTAAGGATAAAGGTAAGATTCTGCGGACAATAAATCATTATGCCAACAGAGGGCTTATAATTGTGGCGGCGACAGCAAATAGTGGTTATACAGCGTATCCGGCATCTTTTTCGAGTGTAATTGGTGTAAGAACTGCTGATGCCTTTGGCACTGATGATGAAAGTCTGTGTAATAGAGGTGTTGATTTTACTGCTCCTTCACAACATGAATTCCAGCTGGCAGACAAGCGTATATTGCTTCAAAGGAATAACAGCTATGCGGCACCATATGTTACGGCAATGATAGGGCAGCTATTGGCAATGAAGGAAGATGCGAATGTATGGCAGATAAAGAAACAGCTTTATTTAAAGGCTGGAAAGGATTGTGTGCAGTATGTCCCTGACTGGATAGAGAACGGGTGGATATTCCAAAATAAGTTAATCAGTAAAGCAGATGTTTATTTTGATGTGGTCAAAGAAGCAGAAAATGCAGATACAGTTATATTATATGATGGGAATGAAGTGGAGAAATACAATGATAAGCATATTGTCTATCTTGGGCGGGAAACGATAGAAGAACCGGATACGCAGTATTTTTTTTGGAGCAGAAAAAACAGGGAGACACAAATTGAACGTTCAAGGGAGAAAAATGAAAATATTAATATACCAGTTATTATTTTAAGGCTTGACAGTGGGCAGGATGTTATATGGTGGCTGACGGAATTAAGGAAATGTTTTGAAGTAGAAGGGTATAATGCCTATACTGTTTCATCAGAAACGGAAAGTGTGTTATACTATTTAGAGTATATCCCATTGGATGCGGATACTTGCGTTAGAAATAAAACAGTTGATTTTATATATTGGCAGACGTATTATAATCAGTCAGATTTAATTGTCTGTGGAATTAAAAAAAATGAGAAAGATATTTTTAACGGATATGCGGAAATATTAATTGAAATAGAAAACAGGGGAGAAAAGACAGATATAGTGGTTTACTGTGATGGAATAAAAAGAACACAAATTTGTTTTGAAGCTATTGGGGAGAAGGAAATTAGAGAAGTGTATAATTGTCTGATTGTATTTTTGACGGAGGATGAAGATGAGCAATAAGGCAGCATTAAAAAGATTGTTTATGCTGTTGGAAGATTATAAAAAAATAATTGCTTTCATTCTATGCTGCCTTCTTATATCAACGGGATTAAATATGTGTATTCCGTTATTGAGCAGGAGAATTATGGATGATGGATTCATAGGAGGAGATAAGGAATTACTGGTAGAATTGGTGGTGAGTTCCTTCTTCATTTATATGGTCATAGCAGTTATCGACATTATAAAAGAAAAAAAGCGTGTGGATATAGCAGCAAACATACAGTATTTTTTGTCAGAACAGTCATTTAAACATTTGATGAAGATAAAAACAGGATATTTCAGCAATAAGAATTATGCGGAAATATTGAATAATATAAATATGGATATTGGCAATATAGCATCCATTGCGGATAATGGTGTATTTTTTGTATTAACTCAGGCATTTAGTGTGGCAGGCGGAATGATTGGACTTTTTATATTGGATTACAGAATGGCACTGGTGGTGATTTTTTTTATTCCCATAAAAATTTTTATGATGAAATACTTTGCAAAAAAACGGAAACTTATCATGGACGAATATATTGCAGAGAGCGAAAAATATGCTGGATGGTTTGGGGATACTGTTGGAGGCGTAAGGGAAGTTAAAA
>ERZ808054.1566-NODE-1566-length-12399-cov-5.334118_pt1 | contig 12399 bp, 9 predicted proteins | sample MGYA00380201_ERZ808054 | MGnify/ENA primary metagenome ERZ808054 (study PRJEB31490, sample SAMN06133419) | mouse gut metagenome | isolation source: Z5_2 | host: mice | place: China: Chengdu | collected 2015-05 ... | reverse complement strand
TCTGCGCAATCAGCTGGTTGATGGTTACTGTGTTTTGTTCCATGGCAAAACGCCTCCTTTGATAATAGTCAGACATTGTCCTGTCTGCTCTGTCTATTATCATGGAGACGTTATTTTTGCGCGAGAAGTATTATACCGAATTTCGGCATCTGCCCGATGAGGTGCCAGCAAGATCGCCGAATCTTGTAGAAAATGTTATACCGAATTATTTTGAGGGATCGTTGAACTACTGAGGCTGGTCCGTAAGCCTCGGTATAATAGAAATTTCGGTATAACAAAGTAGCGCACCACCGCCTATATGAACCTTGAATTATTCAATCTTTTCTCCGTAAGACGATTGCTCCTCGGCTACCATTTGTAGTTCCTGTTGTGGCTCAAAGTTATAAACAACCGACTTATGTTCTTGCGGTGGTGCTTCATATGGTTTTCCTTCCTTGTTATAGGTAAGATTAAATACAAGGTCAGACAGCCATTGCTTGAATGACGGATTATCTTGGAACTGCTTGAATAACTCCATATTGTCTGCCATGATAGCAAAGATGACCTGTTGCAAGGCACGCTCACTTTCAAGACGTGCGCTTTGCTCATCAGAGTTCTTCATTGCATTCTGATACTTTTCGTCCTTAGAAACCATAGCGGGAATTTCAAGGATTTGCCTGCGCACATTATCCGCGTCGTTCCAGTTGATATTGCCAAACATATCGTTAAAATCAGACAGAATAGCAGAAAGCAAATCCATCTCTGGTTCAATAATATGACCGACCTTGCCAACGGGAACGGGTGCAACCTCTGAATCGGAATCCTCCAATTTGATTGACATGGCTTCTCGCGCCTCATTGCGATAACTTTCCAAATCAATTGCCTCAAGAATACCCTGCGACAAATCGTCCTCACGAGGAGACGGAAGTTTTGGTATCAGCAAATTGAGAAAAATGGACAATCGCTCCCAATCTGCGTTGCCGTAAGGAAGTATCGCACCAAGAAAACCATAGGTGCGCACAAACGCTTTTGCGGCACTCTTAAACTTGATTTGGTCATCTGTTTCAAGTTGCTTATAAATGGCTGTGCAGGCATCTAATGTAGGATCAAGTTTGTCTCGGTCTGCGCCATCCAAATATAAGTTAACCAGTCGCTCTACATCCTCGTCAGAATATACCTGATATCCCTCCATCGTTGCTACAAGATCATACAGCTTATTTGGGTCTGTCTCGCCAGACAGAATCGTAGTACGATAATAGCGGGAGAATGACTTCTCGATGATTTCCGGCGCATTGGTAAAATCCAAAACAAATGTATCGTGCTTTTGAGGATGGCAGCGGTTCAGCCTTGAAAGCGTCTGTACTGCTTTGATATCGTAGAGCATCTTATCTACATACATCGTATGGAGCAGGGGTTCGTCAAAACCAGTCTGGAACATATCCGCCACAATAAGAATGCGGTACGAATCTGACTTAAAAGTTTTTGGAATCTTCGCATCCGAAAATCCATTCAAGCTTGCTGATGTCAGCGGCGGCTCTTGACCATTGTATTTGCACTCGCCGGAGAAAGCAATAATAGTTTTATAAGGGCTGTGTCGCTCCGCGAGGCTTTTGTTGATCGCATAGTAGTATTCGATACATCGCGGAATGCTGCCAGTCACGACCATAGCGCGAGCCTGCCCACCAATTTTCCCCTTAGCGATAATCTGTTCATGGAAGTGGTCAACCATCATGGCGGCTTTCTTTGCTATGGTATAGCTGTCGCTTTCCACGAAATTACGGAGTTTCTTCTGGGCACGCTTTTTGTCAAACATTGGATCATCCGCAACCGTTTTCATCAGCCTATAAAAACTGTCAATAGGCGTGTAATTCTGCAATACATCCAGAATAAATCCCTCCTGGATGGCCTGCTTCATTGTGTAGACATGGAATGGTCTGTGTTTGATCTCATCGCCATCCTGATAGGGAACGCCGAAGGTCTCCAGGGTCTTGTTCTTCGGCGTAGCCGTAAATGCAAAATAGCTGGCATTGTTCAGCAGTTTGCGCCCTTCCATCATGGCGTTAATCTTGTCCTCGTTATCCATCTCGTCATCGGAGACAAGGCCGGACAGCGCAAGATTCATCTGAGCAGAGTTTTGCCCGCTCTGCCCGGAATGCGCCTCGTCAATGATAATGGCAAAGCGATTATCTTTGTGGTCGGCTCCAATCTGCGGAACGATGTACGGGAATTTCTCAATTGTAGTAACGATGATACGCTTGCCGTCTGTGATAGCTTTCGTAAGGTCGCCAGAGTGTTCTGCCCATGCTACGGTATTGCTGACCTGCATAAACTGTTTGATGGTGTCCCTGATCTGTTTGTCAAGGATGCGGCGGTCAGTGACCACGATAACAGAGTCCAGCATCGGGCGTCCGTCCTGTTCAAGCCCAATCAATTGATGGGCCAGCCATGCGATAGAATTGGATTTTCCGCTGCCTGCGCTGTGCTGGATCAGATATTTATGTCCGATACCCTTTTCCCTCACAACACCAAGAAGCTTTGTGACAACATCCAACTGATGATAGCGCGGGAAAATTTGCTTTTCCTTTTTCTTTTTGGTATCCTCATCCACCTCAACAACGACCTGGGCATAGTTCTCAATAATCAGCGTCAGTTTTTCTTTTGTAAGAATATCCTTCCACAGGTAATCGGTCATCAAGCCATTAGGATTTGGCGGATTGCCCGCTCCATCGTTGTAACCCCTATCAAAAGGCAGAAACCAACTATCCTTGCCAGCCAAGCGAGTACAGAATTTAATACGAGCATCATCCATAGCAAAATGAACCATGCAGCGTTTGAACTGGAACAATATCTCTCGTGGATCACGGTCATCCTTATACTGCTGAACAGCGTCATCCACGTTTTGTTTTGTCAGCTGATTTTTCAGTTCAAAGGTAATAACAGGAAGGCCATTGATAAAAATGCATAAATCAAGGGCAAGCTTACCTGCATCCTGAGAATAGCGGAGCTGGCGCGTCACACTAAAAATATTTCTCTGGAACATCTCCTTTGCCTTTTCGTTATTTTCTGTTGGCGTGAGATAGAACACAATGAGGTCAACCGGATATACTTTGATACCATTGCGCAGGACATCAATAATTCCTCTCTTTGCAATCTCCCCCTGCAAGCGGTTCAGAAACTGTCGCTTTTTTTGCTCCGACTGAAACACGCCCAGTTTACTCATTTGCGTGGGCTGGGTATCTTGTAAAAAGCGAAAAAGTCGGGTTTCATCAATAGTGTATTCCTTATTGTAATCGGCGTTATTTCCCTCTTCATAGCCGTTCTGCTCAACCAGATATTTTACGATGAGGGATTCCAGGCCACTTTCTCTTGTGTTTGTAAATCCCAGCATAATCAGCCCTCCTGTTCTTCAATCCGTCTGCGCTCAGCTTCAATTTCATGCTGCAATTCTTCAGCGGTGGGCAGTGCAAGACGATAACGTGAAGCAAAGACCTGTTGGGCGTCATTCAGGACAGAGTATTTGACGATTGCCTCGTTCTTCTGTGAACACAGGATGATGCCAATGGTGGGATTGTCATCCTCGTTTTTGTAGAGGGCATCAAACATCCGAATATAGCTGTCCATCTGGCCAATGTCGCCGTGGGTCAATTTCCCGATTTTCAAATCAATCAGCACATGACATTTCAGGATGCTGTGATAAAATACGAGGTCAAGATAAAAATCCTCATCTTCATAGCGCATCAGCTTCTGTCTGGCTACAAAGCAGAAACCACGCCCCAACTCCAACAGGAATTCTTGTAATTTGTCAATCAATGCCTGTTCCAAATCTGACTCCCGCAGTGCCGGATAGTTTTTTAGGTCAAGAAATTCCAGCACATAAGGGTCTTTGATGAAGTTCTCCGCAACTAAAGGAGCCGTAAGGCCCATCGCTTCATCCCTCACAGGCGTCTGAGCCCTGCTTGCAAGAAGGCGCTCATAATATAGGGTAGAAATCTGCCTCTCCAGTTGGCGGCTCGACCATGCGGAAGCGATGGCCTCGTCCATATACCACTGCCTTGCCTGTTCGTTTTCCACCGACAGCAACAGACGATAATGCGTCCAAGTCAATTGCGAACGCAGTGCGTTCGTATTTGGAAACACTACATAAAATTTCTTCATCTGCTGCAATGTCCGCACAGAAAAGCCCTTACCAAAGTCCTTGGTCAAACGGCTGGACAACTCCTGTAGCACAGATTTCCCGTAACCGGCCCGCGCATTTCCGTCCTGTTCGTGTTCCACGATAATGCGTCCAATCTGCCAATAAGCCTGCACCATAGCGAAATTGACCGCGCTGTATGCCTGATTGCGCGACAGCAGGAGAGTTTCTTTTATTTCAGAATAGATATCCTCATAAGGGATTAGGTTATTGTTGGCCATTTTATCAGCCCTCCTTGGTGGGGAAACAACTCTTATAGGCGTTTTGTTGCTTCGCGGCGATATATTCCCTCGCCAATGCATTAAGCTGTGGAATTTCGGCTTGGCTATACTTGCTAACTTCGGTTAATGCTGTAATGATGTCGTTTTGTTGAGATTCTACATTGATGATCTCACTTTCATATCCCTTTAGTTCAGTTTCTTCATATTTCGGCGGCTGCCCCCGTGATTGCAGTTGCTGATTTAGTTCTTGGCAGTTCATGACTAAAGCTCGCTTTATTGCATTTCTGTCGCAGAGTGCTATATAAGAATCTATCATTTCCAATAGAGTGAAAATCCGATTGCTAATTTTTTCATATGTTTTTTGAAATTCCGGCAAGACCGTTGGAATCCTGCATGGATTTTTACAAGTGGAACATCCGGACGGCACTACGTAAATATCTGTGAAGAACATTGCTTTCAGTTTTAGAGTATTGATTTTTTGCATTTCCTCTGCCAACTGCTGCCGAATAACGGCCACTTCAACAGAATTGTATCCTGTGCTTGTAATACGCAAAGAGTTGAAACCGCTGATAAAGGATACTGGGTGCAAACAGGTTCAATTCGCAAATCACATTTCCCAGTCCATCCCTTTCTTTTTCAATGGTCTCCATCGCTTTTTCATATTGATGAATACCTCGTTCATGTTTTAATGTAAGCATTACGCCGGCAAGGGTCATTGTACCGCCCAAGTAACTGCCGCAAAAGATAAACCATGTGGAGGCATCAACATTTGGCACATTGATATTGATGCCAAAATAATTCCCCAGAGCAATTCCTATATGCAGACAAAGCATCAAAATAAAGGGAATAGCAAGGACAACCAAGAACCACCATTTCGACAATTTATTCTTCATATGTTTCGCTTTCCATCCCTTCCATGTTTTCATCATTCTCTGTATCAATGTTTTCCTGCACAAATTCGTATTCGGGGATTTCTATGCCACGGACATCAATCTTTCCAGTGACAGCATCGGCAATAAATTTATTTTTGAGTTCATGCAACAACTCAATTTGACTTTTCAATGCATTTTGAACACGGTCAAAGTCTGCAAGAATCTTATAAAGTTCATTAGAAATCATTTCCTGCTCATCCCGTGGCGGCAATGGAATAGGAAATGCTAATACCTTTGAAGCATTAGTACAGGCAAGATTTGTCGTCCGAATTGCGGTCACATCAAAATAAGTTCTTCCCACATCACTCGCAGAAACATATTCCAGCCATTTGTTTTGAAGAAGTTTGTCATTTACTGTTACAGCAAATATATGGTTTTGGTGAATACAATTTTTAATTTCCCCATTCCAGACGCACCCTCGTCCAAGTTTATCTCGATCACCGCCCTCAGTCATCAAAACGCATCCTACAGGTAATTGATACTGTTGAGCTTCTTGTGAAGTTACTCTTAATGTGGCAATTGTCACCAGATCCACATGCCCATTTTGCACATTAGCTACTCGAAGGTACGGTACTTCTATCATGTTCGAGTTGTCTGGATATTTTTTCCCGAGGGTAATTCCGGACTTCACTTTGGCACACCGCTTTAGCGAGACACAATTCCAATGTGCAGGAATACTGCCAATCCATCGAATTCCGGTTTCCTTCATAGGAACTCCCGGTTTTAGCCCATGAGTAATAATACCGGAGAGTTTGCGTTGTCTCTGCATTTTAAGCAAATCGATTTCTTTTCGCTTGATGTTAATCAGCTTATTGATACTCGCAACCTTCCAGTCCAGAAACCGCACAATCTGGTCTTGTTCGGGGCGGGGAGGAACAGGGAGAAGGATGGATTTCATTTCGTTGTATCGTGTTGTCCACAGATCAGCTACAATCCCTCTGCCGTTGCGATAATATTCCTCTGAAAAGGGATGGCTTCTCAACAGGTAATGTACATATCTGCTATTCCACAAATTTCTGGGTGTAAGCACGATATTGATAAGGGAAACTGATCCATCAATTTCTGATACACCGCAAGAGCCCTTCCTGTCCGACCGGCTATTGATAACGAAGTCCCCAATGCGTACCAGCTTACGATTATCCCCTGCATCGGTTTTCACTGCGGTGTCCAATTGAGGCACAACACCAATCTTTGCGACAGAAAGCGGAGGATACTCCTTGTCAGAAACTTTAACTTTTCGCTCAGTAAATAGAGCGCCAATTTTCTTGTGGTCCCAATGTGAGGGAATTCCCCCGAGCCAAGCAGGATTATTGAGAATATAATTTGCACTCATTGTATTCCCTCCATAATCTCTGCCATCATGCCGTCCGCCTCCTTTTCCAGCGCACGGAGGTCGGCAAGAATATCCGCCATTTCCCGCAGTTCCACCGGCTTATAGAAATATTTGGTAAAGCTGATTTCATAGCCAATCTGTGTTTTCTTCTCATCTATATAAGCATCGGGGGCATAGGGCAATACCTCATTTCGCATAAAGGCGTCAATGCCGCCTTCATAGGTAAATGGGATATTTTCCGTATCCCGCAAATCCACATCTGGCTCTCCGTCAATGGGCTGTGAGGTCAGGTCTTTCTCTGTAATGAAGGGGCGAATCTTCTTCAGGGCTCCAGCTTTCAGTTTCGTTGCTTTAGCAAATGCTGTCCAATCGTCCAAAGGAGCGGTTCTTGTAGCTTCGGCAAGAGCGCTTTTTACCGCTGCAAGCTCGTCTGTTTTCTTGAATGTATCGGCGGGAATTTCCCTGTCCGGGTACACACGTAAACGCAGAGGACGCTCTACAGTGACAGACCAGTAGCCAAACTCCTCGTTGTCAAAAATCATGCTGACTTCGCTCTGCTCCATCTCTATAAAAATACGGACAATTTCCCTGCGAATTTCCGGCGTGAATTCACAATTTTTCTTGCCCATGTTTTTTCGGAGCGGGGATTTCATGGCGGTTGCATCAATCAACTGGATTTTTCCCTTGCGGCGTTCCTCCTTCCGATTGGACAAAATCCAGATAAATGTCCCAATCCCTGTATTGTAGAACATATTTTCCGGCAGAGCGATGATAGCTTCAACCAGGTCGTTGTCAATCATGTAACGGCGGGCGTTGCTCTCCCCGCTGCCTGCGTCCCCAGTAAAAATGGACGATCCGTTATGTACTTCGGCAATACGGCTGCCCAGCGGAGTGTCCTTTTTCATCTTTGCCACGTTGTTCAACAGAAACAGCAGTTGGCCGTCACTCGTCCTCGGAATCATGGCAAGCTGTTCGCCGCCCTCCATATAAGCGTTGAAGCGGGTGTCCAAAATTTCCTTTCTACCGCCCATTTTCTCCGCGTCAACCTTCCAGCTTTTTCCGTAGGGAGGATTCGACAGCATGAAATCGAATTGCCTTGTGGCGTTTCCGTCCAGAGAAAGCGTAGAGCCATAACTGATGTGCTCTGCCTGTTCCCCATCGCCTTTGAGCAGCATATCCGCTTTGCAGATTGCGTATGTCTCCGGCTGAACTTCCTGGCCGAACAGGTGGATTGATACATTCTTTCCATACTGCTTTGCAATTGTCAGAAGCCTATCCTGTGCAACAGTAAGCATACCACCTGTGCCGCAGGCGCCATCATAACAGGAATAGGTAGCATCTTTGATTTGGTCGGCGATGGGCATAAACACAAGGTCAGCCATCAGTTCAACAACATCGCGGGGTGTCCAGTGTTCCCCGGCCTCTTCATTATTTTCCTCATTGAACTTGCGGATCAGTTCCTCAAAAATCGTACCCATACCGTGATTGTCCAGTCCAGGGTGCTTCACGATAGTCTGGGCATCATCCTTATAGACTGGCTTTGGGGAGAGGTTGATATCCGGCGAGATAAATTTCTCAATTACCGCCCCCAGAATATCCGCCTCAATCATCGTGTCAATCTGGTTGCGGAACTTGAACTTCTCCAAGATCTCCTGTACATTGGGAGAAAAACCATCCAGATAAGCTTCAAAGTCAGCTTTCAGCGTCTGCTTCTTTGCGCGGCTGGTCAAATCACGCAAACGGAACGGAGAGGCATTACAGAATGCCTGCCCCGCCGCATTACACAGTGCCGGCCACTGATTATCAATCTTGGCGGTATCCAGTTTCTTCTTCATATCAAGGACAGCTTCCTTGCTGTCCTCCAGCAGAGCGTCCAGACGACGGATAACCGTCATAGGCAGGATGACATCACGATACTTGCCTCGCACATACACATCACGCAGACAGTCATCCGCAATTCCCCATATAAAACTCACGATTGCATTGTGAATCTGATTGTCCATGTGTCCTTATTTCCTTCCTTATTGAAATTAGATTCTGTCAAGTTACAGGACTATTTTTGTTGCCCCGAAATTTATTTCTTATAAATGTTAGAAAATTATGTCAATCTTCATTTGCCATTTCCATGATATCACCGACATCACATTGCAGGGCTACGCAGATTTTTTCAATTATTTCAGTATTTACATTCTCATTCTTGCCGAGTTTGGTGATAGATGCCGCACTTATCCCAGCCAACTGTTGTAGAACTTTTTTTTCATGTCTTTATCAATCAACAGCTTCCATAATTTTTTGTAACTGATAGCCATGCATTAACCTCCGTTTTCTGAGGAAATGTTAATTTGAAGTTTATGTTATTACTATAACACGCTTAATCCCAAAACGCAAGATTCCCTCCTGCGATTGCAGGACGGAATGCCGTTTTCTATTGAATTTTTGCTTTAATCTGGCTAAATATTTTTTTGATTGCAGAGTTGCGCCCATGCCGCCCTCCATTCCTCCGCTTTGGTCTGTTCGTTCCAATCAGTGGCGGGAATGGATTTGCATTTGTACTGCCGCTTTTTCGGGTCATAGATTTTATTCCCGTCTTTGTCAAGAATATACTCTTTTTTCTGCTTCGCTCCCCATGCGCCGCGCTCGTCAAAAGGGCGCATAGTCAGCATGATATGGGCGTGGGGGTTGCCGCCGCCTGTGTCGTGCAGGCATACATCGGCGCACATTCCCGCCTCTACAAAATGCCGTTTCACATACTCGCGGACAAGGGAAATGCCTTGCTCCCTCGTCAGTTCGCGGGGTAAGGCAATTTCAATCTCCCGCGCAAGTTGGGCGTTCTTCGCTTTCTCGATTTTCTCAACCTGTTGGACGGCATTTTAAATGGAGTGGCGACTGCACAGTCGCCGCAAATAAAAATCTCCCTATAAAAGCAGTAACTCATACAGCGTGCGGTAAAAAACGGCACGCTTTTTTCTTGCATAGGACAGGAAAAGCAGTATGATGGTATCTATAGCAGGGAACACAAAAAGAAGAGAACCCCACCGACCAAAGTTTGGTTTTCTTCCCATCCATCAGCCAGATCCCCGAAAGAACCCGCCATATCAATGATACGACCATTTACTGTTTTTTGCAAGCTGAACCAAATATCTCTTTCCGACAGGCAGTGGTTTGACCAGGAGGCTGGGAGCCTCTCCCATACGGATGGTATCTGCCCTGTCTGCCATGCGAAAGCATGTCTGTCCCCATTTGCGTCCTATACGCGTTACCTGGTGGAGTGGAAGGAGGATCTACCCATTACACACGAAGTAACCGTACAACGTTACCGGTGCAGTTCCTGCGGTCATACCCATGCCCTGCTCTCCAGTCCCCTGGTACCCTATTCCTCTTATTCCCTGCGCTTTATCCTCCTTGGGCTGCGGGGCTGCTTCCTGCACAGGGCCTGTGTACAGAAGATTTGTGAACATGCAGGAATCTCTGTTTCTACCTTCTACCGCTGGAAAACCCTCTTCCTTACGCATAAGGCCCTGTGGCTGGGGATGCTGGAAGACCTGAAGGCGTCTGCGGAAGCATTCCTTGACGGCATGGACGGCATCCTCCTGCAGGGTTTCTGCCGGAAATTCCTCTTTTCGTTCCTCCAGCGTCTGCGCGGCGCCTCCCCGGATCCACCGTCCGGCGTACCGGGCCAGCCATCCGGCTCCACATAAGACGGGAATGGGAATTCGGAATGGTTTCTGTTAGTCTGTCTGTAACACCAATAGAAGGAGGATATATGTTTATGGAAACAGCACAGACGCAGAAGGAACAGATGGAAGTGGCGCAGATGCGCTTCGGGATCATCGCGCCGCTGGTGCAGGGAACTTATACGGATGATTCCATAGCCGCTTACTGCCGCCGGGTGGCGCTCACCCCGCAGCGGCTGCCGGACGGGAGGGTGTTCCAGTATAAGCCCAAGACCGTGGCGAAATGGTACCAGCTCTATGAAAAAGGCGGCATGGAGGCCCTGGTCCCCCGAACCCGTTGTGACAAGGGCGGCACCCGGGTGATCCCGGAAGAAGCGGAAAGGGAGATCCGCAGGCTTAGGAAGGAATACCCGCGGCTGAATGCCACCCAGGTCAGGGAGAAACTGGTGCAGGAGGGAACACTTCCGGCAACGGTGTCCGTCTCCACCATCCAGCGCTATATCAAACACAACGATCTTAAGGGTACGGAAGATACATCCGTGAAGGACAGGAAATCTTATGAGGAGGCGTATTTTGGGGGGATGTGGCAGGCCGACACCTGTTATCTTCCCTATATCAGGGAAAACGGGAAGTCCCGCCGTGTCTATCTGATCATGATCCTGGATGACCATTCCCGGATGATCGTGGGTGGGAAGCTTTATTACCAGGAAAACGCTGCGAATTTCCAGAAGACTCTCAAAGAAGCCATCGCTGCCTATGGGATCCCGAACAAGCTGTATGTGGATAATGGTTCACCCTATAGCAATGAGCAGCTTTCTTTTATCTGCGGCTCTGTGGGGACAGTGCTCTTACATACGCCGGTAAGGGACGGGGCCAGCAAAGGAAAGGTGGAAAGGAATTTTCGGACACTCAAAGAACGGTGGCTCTATGGGCTGGACGTGTCGCAGATTCAGGGCCTGGATGAGTTCAACCGGCTGCTTTCGGAATACATCCGCAGGCACAATACCACGAAGCATGGCGGCACGGGGCAGAGTCCGCTGGAGAGATACATGGCGACAAACGGCCGGATCCGCAGACCGCAGTCCCGGGAATGGCTGGACGAAGCCTTCCATAACCGGGTGGTCCGAAACGTAAATCGGGATGCCACTGTCCACCTGCTGAATGAATGCTGCGACGCGCCCATGCAGTTCATCGGCCAGAAAGTGGAGGTAAGGTTTCTGCCCGGCGACATCGGCAGCGCCTACATCCTCTATGGCGGGCAGCACTATCCCCTGCGCTTGACAGACCGGGTGGCGAATGGCAGAACAAAGCGGCAGGCGGCGCTTTCCATCGACTATGCAAAGGAGGGCCGTGGGGATGTTCACTGATTACTATGGGTTATCATTCAATCCCTTTGACAAGCAGAACACAAAAGAGAGGGATGCGTTCCGTTCCAGGGACCATAAGGAGATGCTCTCCAGGTTGGAATACTTAAAGACAGTAAGAGGGATCGGTATATTTACGGCCAGGCCAGGGATGGGCAAGACCTATGCCCTGCGCTGCTTCATGAACGGCTTGAACCCCAACCAGTACCAGACAGCCTATATCAGCCTCTCCACCATCAGCGTGACGGAGTTCTACCGGGAATTCTGCACCCTCCTTGGGCTGGAGGCATCCGGGAACAAGACGGGTATGTTCCGTGCCATCCAGGAGCGGGTGTATTACCTTTATCGGGAGAAGAAGCAGCCCCTGGTGCTGGCCATCGACGAGGCCCAGTACTTAAACTACAACATCCTGCGTGACCTGAAAATGCTCTTAAACCACAGCTATGACTCCTTAAACTGCTTCAGCCTGGTACTGGTGGGAGAGCCGTACCTGAACCACATCCTTTACAAGCAGGTGCATGAGGCCCTGCGCCAGCGGATCACGGTACACTATAATTACGAAGGGCTTTCCGACCAGGAGGTGCCGGACTATATCTGCCATAAGCTGGAGCTTGCCGGAGGAAGCCGGAGTATTCTGGAGGGAGGTGCGCTGAGCGCGGTCCACGGTTACAGCGAGGGGAACGCAAGAGAGATCGATAACCTGA
>ERZ808054.1563-NODE-1563-length-12414-cov-4.240901_pt1 | contig 12414 bp, 11 predicted proteins | sample MGYA00380201_ERZ808054 | MGnify/ENA primary metagenome ERZ808054 (study PRJEB31490, sample SAMN06133419) | mouse gut metagenome | isolation source: Z5_2 | host: mice | place: China: Chengdu | collected 2015-05 ... | reverse complement strand
TGGAGGCAATTTATGGAAAACAGTCCGGACAGTCCATCACCGGTGAAATCCTGCAGCGGAGCGGAAATGAGATCTTATTGTCCCTTGGGCAGAATCAGTTGATCCAGGCAAAGCTGGAGGGGAATATGTCCGCCCAGCCGGGGCAGCTTCTGACTTTTCAGATCAGGAATAATACAGGGGGGAAGGTGATTCTTTCTCCGTTGTTTGAGAATTTAAGCCAGGATCCCAATATTTCCAAGGCACTGCAGCAGGCAGGCCTGCCGGAAACCGACACTATGGCACAGATGGTGAAGGCAATGATGCAGGAAGGGCTTCCTATTGACAAGCAGTCTTTATATCAGATGAACAGGCTGATCAACAATAATCCGCAGGCAGATATACAGACACTGGTCCAGATGCAGCGGCTGTCTCTTCCGATCACCCCGGAAAATATTTTCCAGTTTGAAGCATACAAGAACTACCAGCACCAGCTAAGCGACGGGTTGATGGATATTGCCGATGCGCTTACACAGACTTTTCATGCAATTACCGGAAGCGGAAGTATGGCGGAGGGGCTTTCCTTTTATCAGAATGTGGTATCGGTTTTCCTTGAAAATGCACCCGAAACCATCTTACAGACAGAGGATGGTCAGGTGGTGGCGAAACAGGCGGAGGGCGCATCGCAAAATGGTCAGAATGTGGTCAAAGGGGAGCTGCCGCTTTTGGAGGAACTGTCGGAGGCAGAGTTTAAGGAGCTGGCAGAAGGGCTTGGAAAGGCTGGTGCATCGGGAAACTTTATCAAATCACTGGCAGCCGGGAAGATCGGCTCACAGGAGCTTTTGGGTGAGGTGTCAAGGCTTCTTTCCGGTGAGACGGAAGACAAGAGTGCATTGTTTTCCCTGTTAGAGGGCAAGGCGTTCAAGAGTCTCCTTAAAAATGAAATGGGCAGGCAGTGGCTGATGCTCCCGGAAGAGGTCGCCGAGGAGCGGAGCGTGGATAAACTGTATGAGCGGTTAAACAGTCAGATGAAGCAGCTAAGCCAGACACTGTCCCAGACGGCAAAAGGGGATACGCCTTTGGCGAGGACGATCGCCAATGTGTCCAATAACATTGATTTTATGAACCAGATGAACCAGATGTTCACCTATGTACAGCTTCCGCTGAAAATGCAGGGAAGGGAAGCAAATGGGGAATTATATGTATATACCAACAAGAAAAATCTTGCCAAGAAGGAAGGAACGGTCAGCGCGCTTCTGCATCTGGACATGGAGCATTTGGGCAGTGTGGATGTGCATGTGGCACTGACGGACCAGAAGGTTTCCACGAAATTTTATTTGAAGGATGACAGTGCACTGGATCTGATCGCAGATCATGTTGATCTTTTGAATGAGCGGCTGGAAAAGAGAGGATATTCCATGAATGCCCAGTTCCTGACCAAAGAAGATGATACCAATGTGATGGAAGAAATTCTGGAGCAGAATAAAAATATTTCCGTATTGTCCGGCTATTCTTTTGATGCCAGGGCATAGTAAAACCATATGGAGAATGAAAAATGGCAGAGCTGAAAAAAAGAGAAAAGGTAAAGCAGGCAGTTGCCCTTGCATATGACCCGCAGGATGAGGCTCCTACTGTCATTGCAAGCGGTAAAGGCGCGTTAGCGGAGAGGATCATAGAAAAGGCCCAGGAAGCTGCCGTACCGGTGCATAAGGATGATAAGCTTGCAGATACCTTGTCGCGGCTGGATATCGGGGAAATGATACCGCCGGAGCTGTATGAGGTGGTGGCTGAGATTTTGGTATTTGTAGATGCCATGGATAAGATTAAGGCGAAAATGGACCGTGCAAAATAAGAGATATGGAAAGAATCGGAGGCTATATTGAACAAAAGAAGAGTAGGGGCTTCTTACGAGCAGAAGGCTGTTTCCTATTTAGAGGGAAATGGGTTTCTGGTTTTGGAGAGAAATTTTTACAGCAGGCAGGGGGAAGTGGATATCATCGGCATTCACCAGGATTGTCTGGTGTTTGTTGAGGTGAAATACCGGAAGGATTCCCAGACCGGATATCCGGAGGAAGCAGTTGGTTTAAATAAACAGATGAAGATCTGCAGAACGTCAGATTATTACAGGATCAGGCATCCCGAACATGAAAACAGGCAGATCCGCTATGATGTGGTTGCTATATGCGGAGAACAGGTAAAATGGTATCGGGATGCTTTTTCTTATCTTTCGGACAGAAAAGGCAAAAAAGGATTTTCGTGGTAGCATAGGGCGGGATAGAAAGGAAGAGTGAAAGATAATTCTTTCACTCCAAGGAGTTTGTGTCTGCGCTGCATCCACAAACTCTGTCTTATGCGCAAAAAGCAGCGCAGAAATGAGGAAAAAAAGGTAATGATTTCTTTGATCAGAAAAGAATGCAAAGAGCATATGCAGGTGAGACAGTATAAGCAGATCCCTTATCTGACGTTTCCGCTTTTAGAGGAAACAGGTTTGGTCAGGCATTTGTTTACTACCAGAGAAGGCGGTGTCAGTACCGGGATTTATGCATCTATGAACCTGAGCTATAGCAGGGGCGATGACAAGGAAGCGGTGGATGAAAATTTCAGGAGGATTGCGGAAATTTTTGAGTCTGTGCCAGACCGGATGGTCTGCTCCAGGCAGACACATACCACCAATATCCGGCTTGTGACGGAAGATGATTGTGGGAAAGGCGTTACCAGGGCAACAGATTATGAGGATGTAGACGGTCTGGTCACGGATATACCGGGGATCATATTGTGTACCTTTTATGCGGACTGTGTGCCGCTGTATTTTGTGGATACGAAGCATAAAGCCATTGGGCTGGCTCATTCGGGCTGGCGTGGAACGGTGAACAGGATGGGAGTGCAGGTGGTCAAAGCCATGCATGGGGCATTTGGCACGCAGGCGGAGGATGTGGTTGCTGCAATAGGACCATCCATTTGCCAGGACTGCTATGAGATAGGGGAAGAGGTTGCGGACGAATTTAAAGAAAATTTTCAGGGAGACTGGAAGAAAATCTTAAAGGCAGGAGTTAAGGAAGGGAAATACCAGCTTAACCTGCAGGAGGCAAACCGGATCATTTTGGAAAATGCCGGTATTTTGGATGACAAAATTGCCATAACGGATCTGTGTACTTGCTGTAATAGCAAAGTGCTGTTTTCCCACCGCGCCAGCGGCGGCAGGAGAGGGAATCTGGGGGCATTTATGGAACTGAGGGGATAGGCGGAGAAAGACTAATGCTGATGGTGCGGTGTACATGCCTACGGAGTACGAATATGATAGTCGCGGAAATCAGATAAAAATGTTGACCAGTTATAATTCTGATTATTATAATAGCAGTAGTTTGTACGAATACGAGTATGATGCCAATGGCCGGCAAGTCAGGCAGACATATTATTCTGAAGGTGTGCTGCAATCCATAAGCTGTACGGAATATGATGATTATGGAAATATTATCAGAGCAATTGAATACTATACAGAAGAATCAGAATATCAGGTTAATCAGATTACAGAATATGAATATATCGAATTACAGGATTATCTGACTGCAAAGACATCCATTGACGAGAAAGAGATAGAGTTTGTAAATACGGAACCGATTGAAACTATATTATCAGGCTTGGGAATATCTGATGTAGGATCCGGGGCGGTTTTAAACGAAACGGCGGAGGGAACGGAAGCGGCAGGGAAAACAATATGAATGAAACGGTGATAAGAGAGCAACCAAAAGAAAGAGTAGATGCATTTTCAACTCAAACAATTATAAGAAAATGGGGAAATAGCCAGGGAATAAGATTGTCAAAAGAAATACTGTTACAAATGAATTTAAAAGAAGACGATACCATAGGAATAAGTATATATGATGGTAAAATGACTATTGAAAAGGTCAATAAGCCTAAATACCTTAATTTGGCAGAAAGGCTGGAAGCATTCTACAAAAGACCGATTGATGAAATTTACGTTGAAAGTATGCAAGAATCATAGCTCATTGGCATTTGTTTGTCCAATAACGAACACCAACAAAAAGCATCCGTTTCATATATGGAACGAGGCTAAAGAACTGATAATTAGTTTTATGTAGGCTGGTCGTAAGACTCAGGTCCATCTAAGGCGGGGAAGTTCCCCGCCATTTTTTTACAAATTTTGCAGATTTATATAAAAATTTTTCAGATAATCAACTCTTGCCGTCATGTTCAGCATACATGCATCTAAGAGTGTGAGAGCAGTCATTGCCTCCACCACCACCACGGCTCTTGGAACGATCACCGGATCATGGCGTCCTTTGATTTCAATTTGAATATTTTCCCCATTTTTGTTTACCGTATCCTGCTTCGTGAAGATAGAAGGAGTGGGCTTTACATGGGCACGGAGAATCAATTCAGACCCATCGCTGATGCCGCCTAAAATGCCGCCTGCATGGTTGGTCCTTTTGGAAACAAGTCCTTCCTGATAACAGAAAGCGTCATTATTCTCAGAACCTATAGCAGACGAAACGTTGATGCCGTCTCCGATTTCCACAGCCTTTACCGCGCCGATGGACATGATGGCTTTTGCAAGGTTGGCATCCAGCTTTTCGAAAACAGGGTCGCCGATTCCTGCCGGAAGCCCTTTGGCAATACATTCAATGACACCGCCGCTGGAATCTTTCTTCATCATGCATTCTTTCAGGTAGGCAGTTGCCCGGCTGTCTGCATCGAAATCCGGCATACAGGTAGCGGTGGTGTAAATAGCGCTTTGGTCAAAATGCGCCAAGTCGGCACTGACGGGACCGATGGAGCGGGTATAAGCGGTAACGGTGATTCCCATTTCCTTTAAGAGTTTCAGGGCAACGGCGCCTGCCGCAACACGTCCAGCAGTTTCTCTTCCGGAAGAACGTCCGCCTCCGGTATAGTCCCGGAATCCATATTTAGAATCATAGGTATAGTCTGCATGCCCCGGACGGTAATAAGACGCAATTTCACTGTAATCGGAAGATTTCTGGGAAGTGTTGGGAATCATCAGCGAGATCGGGGTTCCGGTGGTCCTCCCTTCAAATACCCCGGAAAGGATCTCCACCTGGTCGGATTCCTTTCTTGGAGTGGTGATCGCGCTTTGACCGGGTTTGCGCCTGTCAAGATAAACCTGGATATCCTCTTCCTTAAGGGGAAGACCGGCGGGACAGCCGTCGATGACTACGCCAAGGGCTTTGCCGTGGGACTCTCCCCAGGTTGTTATTTTAAATATTGTTCCAAATGTTGAGCCTGCCATAAATTGTTCCTTTCGTTCTTCATAGAGTAAACGACATTATTATGTTATTTATGATATGTATTATAGTAAAATTTTTAATATGTGGCAAGAATGAGATGAAAATCGTTAAGAATTGTTGAAAAACCAACCTAAAAACAAAATTTACCTATTGTAGAAAGCTTGATTTGTGTGTAAAATATTGTGTAAATCAGTTTCTAGTACATATCGGGGGAAAAATGAAAAAAAGTTTTCATGAAAAGACAAAAGCCTTTTTCATCAATATGGGGCGAAAAAATAAATTTTTAAGAGTACCGGCAATCGCCGGACTGGCTTTAAGTATGCTTTTTCATTATATTTATGAGTATTTCAGGAGAGGGAGCAAGCGATTTGCCTGTGCGGTCTTTATTTTGCTGTGCTTTATTGTAGGAAACAGTTTTGCTTTTCCGGTATTTCAGGAGGAAAACGGATTTGTGTCCGGGAGTGAAGGGCAGGAGGCTGTGGCGGCAGCGGTTGATTCGGATATTACGCTGGCCGAATCCCGGACGGTTTCCTATGATGAGATTGAAATTTTGGATGATGTAGATGTGATGGACAGTTATAAAGATGCAGAGCTTCACGGCATGGATGAGGCAGATAAGTATCTGCTGGATGAAATTCTGGATCAGGAAGTTTCGGAAGAAAGTATGGATGATACAGGCCGGAATATGACAGAAAGCAGCGGGATGGCGGAGAATGGCGGGCAGTGTGCAGAGTTTTCATCCGATGACTGGAAGCTGGTCCTGATCAATAAGCAGCATCCCATTCCGTCTGACTATACCTTTACCTTAGGACCCATCAAGACGATCAAAGGAGAAATGCAGTGCGATGAGAGAATCATAGACAGCCTTCTTGCTATGATGCAGGCTGCCTATGAGGAGGACGGGATCATTCTGGGCGTATGTTCCCCTTACAGGGATCTGAACTGGCAGAAGGTTTTGTTTAACAGGAAAATCAAGCTTTATATGAAAAAGGGCATGTCTTATATGGATGCTTATGCGCTATCGTCCCAGACGGTTACTGTTCCGGGAGCAAGCGAGCATCAGATCGGGCTTGCCGTTGATATGGTATCAGATACTTATCAGGAACTGGATGCAGGCTTTGCAGATACGGAAGCAGGCATCTGGTTAAAGGAGCATTGCAGCGAATATGGTTTTATCCTGCGTTACCCTGAGGGAAAAGAAGGAATAACCGGCATTGAGTTTGAACCCTGGCATTTCAGGTATGTAGGGAAGGATGCCGCCAGGATCATTATGGAAGAAGAGCTTTGTCTGGAAGAGTTCTGGGACAAGTATTTATAAGAGCTGTATTGCAGCTCCGTGGATATTGTCAGGATATGCTGGCAGACACAGAAAGGAATATGGTCAGAGAGAATGTACCGGTTGTTAAAACAGGAAGGAAGAGCAAAAAGAGGGGAGCTTACGACTGTTCATGGTGTGATACAGACACCGGTTTTTATGAATGTAGGAACTGTGGCAGCCATTAAGGGGGCTGTATCCACAGAGGATTTAGAGCAGATCCATACGCAGATAGAGTTGTCCAACACTTACCATCTGCATGTCCGTCCGGGAGATGAGATCATTAAGCGGCTTGGCGGATTACATAAGTTTATGTCGTGGGATAAACCGATATTGACGGATTCCGGCGGCTTTCAGGTATTTTCCTTAGCAGGGCTTCGGAAGATCAAGGAGGAAGGCGTTTATTTCAATTCCCATATTGACGGAAGAAGGATCTTTATGGGACCGGAAGAAAGCATGCGGATCCAGTCCAATCTGGCATCAACCATTGCGATGGCATTTGATGAGTGTGCCCCTTCCCTGGCTGACCGTGTTTATGTGAAAGCATCGGTAGAGAGAACCACCAGATGGCTGTTTCGCTGTAAAGACGAGATGGCAAGGCTGAACCGGCTTTCGGATACCATCAATCCTGCACAGCTTTTGTTTGGGATCAATCAGGGGGCGGTATACGCAGACATACGTGTGGAACATGCAAAAAGGATATCAGAGCTTGAGCTTGACGGTTATGCGGTAGGCGGTCTTGCGGTGGGGGAAAGCCATGAGGAAATGTATCATATCCTGGAGGAAACGGTGCCGTATCTCCCGGCGGATAAGCCGACTTACTTGATGGGCGTGGGAACACCGGCTAACATTTTAGAGGGCGTAGAGCGGGGGATAGACTTTTTTGACTGTGTATATCCCAGCCGGAACGGACGCCATGGGCATTTGTATACCAATCAGGGGAAGATCAATCTTTTTAATGCGCAGTACGAACTGGACCAGCGCCCCATTGAGGAAGGGTGTAGCTGTCCGGCATGCAGGAGATATTCCCGTGCTTATATCAGGCATTTGTTAAAAGCAAAAGAAATGCTTGGCATGCGCCTTTGTGTGCTGCATAATCTGTATTTTTATAACACAATGATGGAAGAAATCCGTGATGCATTAGACAGAGGTGAATTTGCAGCCTACAAGAAACAAAAACTTGAGGGGATGCAAAGCGGCATAAAGAAAATCTGAAAAAGGCTTGTCTTTGTCTGATGAATTGTGTATTATAGTTTTTAGACTCGGCAGTGGACCGAAACAAACAGGAGGAAACATTGTATATGGGTATTTTATTAACAGCAGATGCCGGTACGGGAGCCGCAGCGGGCGGTGGGATTATCATGGTCGTATATCTGGTTCTTATTTTCGGATTTTTATATTTTTTCATGATCCGTCCGCAAAAGAAAGAACAGAAGAAGATGGCAGCGATGCTGTCTGCCCTGGAGGTAGGTGACTGCGTCCTTACAAGCAGCGGTTTTTATGGTATTGTCATAGATATTACGGATGACACTGTGATCGTTGAATTTGGTAATAACAAAAATTGCCGTATTCCCATGCAGAAAACCGCCATTTCTCAGGTAGAAAAGGCTGATGCAGAATAAAGGCATCAACAGGAAGTAAGGCGCAGTTTTCTGCGCCTTGCTTTTTGCGCAGGGGTGCACAGAGGAATTTGAAAATCGGCATGCCCAAATGTAGAAAAGAGAGAGGTTAAAAATGAGACTAAATATTGTATGCATACCGGGTGACGGGATCGGACCGGAAATTGTAGCGGAGGCAAAAAAGGTATTGAATAAGGTTGCTTCCGTTTATGGACACGAAATGAACTTTAAGGATGTTTTGATGGGCGGAGCTTCCATTGATGTGCACGGGGTTCCCCTTACCGACGAGACGATCCAGGAAGCTAAGGCGGCTGATGCAGTGCTGATGGGATCGATCGGTGGTGACACTGCCACATCCCCCTGGTATAAGCTGGCACCGAACCTTCGACCGGAAGCAGGACTTTTGGGAATCAGGAAAGCCCTGAACCTGTTTGCAAATCTGCGCCCGGCAGTGCTTTATGAAGAGCTGTCCGATGCCTGTCCGCTGAGAAAGGAGATCAGCGAGGCGGGATTTGATATGCTGATCATGAGGGAGCTTACCGGCGGGCTGTATTTCGGGGAACGGCATACCACGGAAGAAAACGGAATCAGGAAAGCGGTGGATACCTTAACCTATGATGAAAATGAGATCCGCAGGATCGCAATAAAGGGATTTGACATTGCCATGAAGCGCAGGAAGAAGGTTACCAGCGTGGATAAGGCAAATGTGCTGGATTCTTCCCGGTTATGGCGCAAAGTGGTGGACGAAGTGGCAGCGGATTACCCGGAAGTGACGGTAGAGCATATGCTGGTAGACAACTGCGCCATGCAGCTTGTAAAAGACCCGGCACAGTTTGACGTGATCCTGACAGAAAATATGTTCGGAGATATTCTCTCCGATGAGGCAAGTATGGTTACCGGTTCCATAGGAATGCTTGCTTCCGCGTCATTAAATGACACAAAGTTCGGTTTATATGAACCCAGCCATGGCTCTGCACCGGATATCGCAGGCAAGGATATTGCAAATCCTATTGCCACAGTTTTGTCGGCAGCCATGATGCTGAAATATTCCTTTGATCTGGATCAGGAAGCGGCAGCAATCGAAGCGGCTGTAAAGAGTGTGCTGAAAAAAGGATACCGTACCGGAGATATTATGTCAGAAGGATGCAGCCGGATTGGCTGTAAGGAAATGGGTGATTTGCTTGCGGATGAAATCAGGTAAAAGATTTTCAAAACAAGAGATTGTTTTCTGGGTCTTGTTTGCAGGGATGGCAATTTACTATGGATGGCGGCTTTTTGCGCTGACTCCCTGGTATGATGAGTTGTATACGTATTATTATTTCATCAGCAGAGGTCCGGTCTATGCGGCAATCCACTGGCCATTGCCCAACAATCATGTTGGGTATTCGGTATTGTCGGCGGCGCTGGATCTTTCCGGCAATTCCTACATAGGCTTGCGGGGGGTATCTTATTTATGCGCTCTTGCGAATTTGTATCTGGTCTTTCGGATTGCAGGAAGATGGATGAAGGGCTGGATGCCTGTCAGTACGGTGGTTCTGTATTTGTCTGCAAATCTGGTGAACCAGATGGCAGTCCAGGGAAGAGGGTATACACTGGGCATCACCTGTTTTTTGACAGCCTTCTTCTGCATGGCAAAGATCTGTGAGGAAGGGCAGGTTAAGAAGAGGTATTATGTGTTCTTTTCCCTTTCGCTGACTCTTGGTCTTTATGCCGTGACCAGCAATGTATACTGGGTAGTGCCATTATGTCTGGCAGGGGGCTTTTATCTGCTTGTGCGGAGCCTTCGGGAGGGCAGAAAGGACCAGAAGCTTTTTTTGAAAACTGCCTCCGGTCAAAAGCTGTTAAAGCTGGCAGGCTTCTCCTTGGCGGCGGCTGTGCTGACCATCGGTCTTTATACCATTATCTGGCTGGCAATCGGATCCAATCTGCTGGTAAAAGATACGGCAAGCATATATTATGGATTAAGCCATGGAAAGATGATCTTAAGCGCTCCTTTTGCAGCGATCGGCAGAGGGATCCAATATATGCTGGATACGCCTTACATCCAGAGTGAAGCGCGCTCTGGCTTTGCAGGACGGCTGGGAGAGTTTTTGGTGACGCTTTCCGGTTACTATTTTGGTTTTCTTGCGCCGGCAGTGGTGCTGGTCTGGATCGCAGGACTGCTGGCATTGCTGTGGAAGCTGGTCAGTCAGGCGCGTTCAGGGGAAAAGGCGGGCATGCTCTTAGAATGGGTTTTGTTTTTGGAAATTCTGTTTGTGCCGGTTTGTCTGCTGATCCAATGCAAACGCCCTTATTACCGGGTGTTTACCTATGGTGGCGCACTTCTGGCTTTGCTGGTTGGCTGGCTTTTGGAAGAAATGATCGAAAGGATTGGTGCCCGGAAGGGCAGAGAGGGCGCGGGAGGAAAAGGGAGACTGGCCGTGCTGGCAGTTGTGGCGGCGCTTGGCGTGAAGTGTCTGTTCTTTTCCGGTTATGGAAGCCAGTATGGCGACAGGGAGCATGAAATTGAGACTGTCCTTTCCCATGGGGAGATACAGAAAGCCGAAAATATATGCGTGACGGATTGTAACCAGCAGTACCTGCTTCATTTTCTGTATGGCATTCGCTGCGAAAACAGGGAAATTGAAGGAGCGGATATGGTGATCCTGGATAAAAGGATGGCAGACCCCGATTTTGACGAGATGGTCTGGGAATTTTATCATTATTATGATACGGTTCCCTGGGATTATATCGACCAGTCCATGGAGCTGGTTTATGAAAGCGAAAATTATTTATTGTATCAGATAAGTGAAAAGGAGAGATAAGGAAATGAAAAGCGATTCTGTAAAAACAGGAACCCAGCAGGCGCCTCACAGAAGCCTGTTCAACGCATTAGGATATACGGAAGAAGAGCGGCGCCGTCCTCTGATCGGCATCGTCAATTCTTATAATGAAATTGTTCCCGGTCACATGAATCTGGATAAGATCACCGAGGCAGTGAAGATGGGGGTTGCCATGGCTGGCGGAACGCCTGTTGTATTTCCTGCCATTGCGGTTTGTGACGGAATTGCCATGGGGCATGTGGGGATGAAATATTCTCTGGTCACAAGGGACCTGATTGCAGATTCCACGGAATGCATGGCAATTGCCCACGGATTTGACGGGCTTGTGTGTATCCCCAACTGTGATAAAAATGTGCCGGGGCTTCTGATGGCGGCGGCAAGGGTAAATATCCCTGCCATTTTCGTATCAGGCGGTCCTATGCTTGCAGGGCATGTGCACGGACAAAAGAGGAGCCTTTCATCCATGTTTGAGGCAGTGGGAAGCGTGGCTGCCGGTTCCATGACCATGGAGGAGCTTGCAGAGTTTGAGGAAAAAGTATGTCCTACCTGCGGTTCCTGCTCCGGTATGTACACAGCCAACTCCATGAACTGTCTGACAGAAGCGCTGGGCATGGGACTTGGTGGAAACGGAACCATTCCGGCAGTATATTCGGAAAGGATCCGTCTGGCAAAGCATGCAGGAATGAAGATCATGGAGCTGGTTGAGAAGGATTTAAGACCCAGGGATATTATGACAGAAAAAGCATTTTTAAATGCGCTTACGGTAGATATGGCGCTTGGATGTTCTACAAATTCCATGCTCCATTTGCCAGCAATTGCTCATGAAGCAGGCGTGGAACTGAATCTGGATGTTGCAAATGAATTATCCGCAAAAACACCAAACCTGTGCCATCTGGCGCCTGCCGGTCCTACGTATATGGAAGATTTGAATGAAGCGGGCGGTGTGTATGCCGTGATGAAGGAGCTGACAAAAAAGGATCTGCTGCATTTAGAGCTCCCCACTGTGACCGGTAAAACGGTAGGCGAGAATATAGAGAATGCAGTAAACAAGAATCCGGAAGTGATCAGACCGGTAGAAAATCCTTATTCCCAGACAGGCGGCATTGCGGTCCTTAAGGGGAATCTGGCACCGGATTCCGGCGTGGTGAAGCGTTCCGCCGTGGTGCCGGAGATGATGAAGCATGAAGGCCCGGCCAGGGTATTTGACTGTGAGGAGGATGCCATTGCGGCCATCACCGGCGGAAAGATCGTGGCCGGCGACGTGGTGGTGATCCGTTACGAAGGCCCCAAAGGCGGTCCGGGTATGCGGGAGATGCTGAATCCCACCTCCGCCATCGCAGGCATGGGCCTGGGTTCTTCGGTGGCGCTGATTACCGACGGACGGTTCTCCGGCGCATCCAGAGGTGCGTCCATCGGCC
>ERZ808054.1562-NODE-1562-length-12414-cov-20.772311_pt1 | contig 12414 bp, 5 predicted proteins | sample MGYA00380201_ERZ808054 | MGnify/ENA primary metagenome ERZ808054 (study PRJEB31490, sample SAMN06133419) | mouse gut metagenome | isolation source: Z5_2 | host: mice | place: China: Chengdu | collected 2015-05 ... | reverse complement strand
AGTAGATTCGTAAACCCGGGTCTTTCCTGATTTTTTATCGAAGTGTTTAACAATAGTAGGCATAACGTTTTCTCCTTCCAATAGTGGCTATATATACATTATATTACAACCACTACAAAAAGTCAATATATAGTGGCTATATTTATCAATAAATAAAGCCACCAAAAGCAGTGCATTATGCCAATAAAAAAGCCCCAATGGGAATTCATTAAACATCAGAAATTAAAATGGCTGTGAATGGTAACAAAAAATTGGCAGATGAAAAAAGGGTATAGCAAAGCAAGCCGGTCGGCGTAGATTTTTGCGAACCGGCTGAACAGGGCTGATGTTATCGGTTAAGCGGCGGAGCTTGCCTCAGCATCCAGCGCTATTAGATGTGCCTTTACCCTAGGTCGTGTCCCTAAAGTCATGGCACCCGTCTTTTTCTACAAGGAGAGAGTGCTTGCCATTTTTATACCGAATTCGGTATAAGAATAGCAAGCAGGGCATTTGTTCCCACAAAGGCTCGAAACAGCGGTTCCCGGCGTTGCCGGAAACCGCTGTTTCTGCTTGTTGGGAAGCATCCCAAACCCTTTTTTCGCAGAATTTTGTTCTGCGGCTACGCACCGTTCCGGCACTTTTCTTTTTCTGACCTTGGCGAGATTTTGAACAATTGAGAAAAGAGTATATTGTAAAATATCAAACCACCCATCAATATTCGACATAAATTTACAGTAAACATTGATGAGAAGAGCCGTATATGCTATAATTGAAGCAAGTAACAGATGCTACGTTGCTGTCTTTAGAGGGGAACCAAGATGCAGGGGAAATATTATAGGGGGAGTGCATATGGCTTCACTAACACATGTCTGTATGTGGTCGGATAACGGATGGAAACATATTACAGCGGAACAAGCGGCCAGATTGCATCCCGACGGAACTGTATCTGCTCATAGTGGCCTGTTTATGTGTGAACTTTGTGGCCAGTATGTTATTCTTACCGATGGCGATATTAGAAAACGATACTTCAAACACAGTGCCTATGAAAAAAGCAAGGATTGCCCCGAGCGTACGTTTGGAGCTGGTTATTCAATTTATTACAGTTCCCAGGAACACGATTTGCCAATTCGTATTACAAGTGTATCCTCATCTTCTTTCAGATTTGAGATTGGTTTGATTCGTGCCCCGATATCATCTCTTAACAAGGACTTCATTATAGAACTCACACCAAAGGGAGTGTCTGATGTATGCTATGTGTTTACCAAAGAGCGACTGAACTACGATAGTATTACGTATTTGCCTATCGGGGAGAGGCCATTTGAAAAATACATTCTCAGTTTCAAAAACGGAAATGATAAATTATATGAGTTTTGGCCGAAAGAGATTAAAGGAATTGATCCAGAAGGCACATTGTTTGAAAAAATCTCCGGCAAAAAACTCACGTATGGTGCCGATGTTGAGATTGGGAAGGAATATTATCTGCTAAAGCGTGGCCTTATCCATAGGAAGGCATACGGAAGCATGCGAATTCAGGAAATCATGCAAAAACGAATCGGGTGGGAAACCTGGACCCTCTATGTGGTTGTTGCGTCTACATTTAATGAAGATGCAGCACGGTTCTACCTTGACTTCCATTGCCGCTTGACAGATCACCCTGTTTCATTGCAGCCGGTGTGGCCGCCGTTTATCGAAGGGAATTACATAGTAAAGCACAATCAAAACAGTATGTATATGCTTGTCGAAGGCAATGTAGCTGCGGTTAAAACCTTCCCCTCTGCGGCAATTCGTCAGCTAAATTATAATACACCTCATCCAAAGCTATATGAGGTGTTTTGTTCCGGCAGGCAGCAGTTAATATCTGCCGGTCGCACTCAATCCTTACAATATACATACTTTTGGAAAGAGCCTCTTGTCCAGGTGGGTTTGTCTCCAGAAGTTTTAGTAACTGATCTTTTAGGTGTTGGAGTTGATTCTGGCGAGACCAATATTCTGCCATATAACAAAACACTGCACTTCAAGTCAATATTTGATGGTGAGCTGATTATCTCCAACAATAACCGTGTTGTTGATAAGCTAAAAATTTCCGCAGACAAATATATAGAACTGGATGGACTATCCTACGGTTTAAGCATTCAAGTAGTCATTGGTCTTGATGTCATCTGGAAAATCGACTTCAAGAAACAACAGCCTATTGCGAAGGACGAAATTGAAATCCTGAAGCGAATTACGAATGTATCAGGGACAACAATCTCAGCTCCACACTCTTTGCAAAATATATTAGTGGGCATGAATCGCTATCCGCAGATATGCCAGTGGATACGAAAATGTATTAAGAGTGGCACCATCAAAGAACAATCCTATCGCAAATTGCAGATGGCCTATCGCAGCATGAATACGAATAAATAAGGAGATACATATGAATTACATCGGTCTTCTTACTCAGGAAGAAAAATCGATTCTTTGTGGAATCATCACCGGTCGAGATTTCAAAGAACTTTTTATGAGAAACGAAAGGGAATTCTCGAAAATACGAAAAGGATTCAGGGCGAAATCACTGACAGAGCAGTATGCGCTGTCAATTGCCATAGCCAATGTTGACAAGCCCTTTGTCGCAATGTGGATCAATACGAGGGTAGATATCTGGCTCAAGGAAATTCAGGAAAATGTGGATAAGCTTGAAGGAGAAGGTTCAACCCATGACATTGCCTTGGCAACGACCATGCTTGACTCCGTTTTTTCCAGCGAGGTTGATGTATATTTCAAACTTGCTGGAAAATCTTTAGATATGGATGCCCGCTCTAAACTTCACGAAAGAATGGAAAGCATCAAATCTGAACGTGCAAAGAATGCTGAAATAGCTGGCTATATTAAAATTTGGGAAGAAGAAAAGCGCAATCTTCTCAATCAAATCGAAGTTGCTCAACAGAGTGTTGATACTATAAGGGCAGAATACGAACAGAAAATACAAGAGATTGAGCAGGAAAAAGACCAATTGGAGTCCTTGTTGACTGAGGCGCAAGAGAAAATTGCAGAATTACAGGCCGCTCCTACCACCGTTAGAAGTGTCGATGCAGATCATCTTGTGTGTTTCGATGATACAGATACTTCTGTTTTGCCCTCCATCAATAATGATGAAATCGTTTCTTTATGTGGGGTTATCACAGATTATAATGGACAAAAATGGCTTATTCGTTATGCTGATTTGAGCCATAATGGGCGCTACTATATTTTTCATAGAGATGAAGATGTCTTGCCGTACTTCACAAATAGAGACAAGATTTTCTACAAGGATGGTCCTGCCACGGACGGTTTCTATGGCATTTGGACTTGGTCGGCAACTCCAAATGAGAAAGATCCTTCCAAAGATTACATATTATCCCGGTACAACACGAACCTTGAGGCTATTGAAGTTGTTATCATTTCAGAGGCATCAAACCTTGATGCTCTGATCAACCTGCTGAAAAACGGAATCGAAGTCCCAATTCATAGTCGTAGAGTCATGTTTTCCATTTGCGTATCCAAGGGGCAGTATACAGGTATTCTGTGCAAAGCCAAGGAACTGAAGATGTTTAATGGAATAACCACCTTTGCAGAAGATTGTATTGAAGTACCGGTATACGAGTTCACCAGTGATGACATTTTGCATTTGGATAATGGTTTTTCTTTCTATGGAAACGCATTCGCTGGCTTGCCGAGTAAACTTTATCATTTGAAAAGTCCACTTGATATTGTAAAGGATGTCGTCCTTTCTTCAATCTCTTGGGCAACGTACAAAACAAGGAATGTAACTCGCTCTGAGTATAGAACTTTTAAGGATTTCCTTGATGGAATTCCGGTTGATGACATAACATGCAAAATACAAACCGTATGCCGCTGTTCCAATCCTGCTGCGAAAAACTTGCTGGATGAATTCCTACAGGTGGTATGGAAATATGTTGATGGAGACAGTTTGGAGGATGAAATAATTCTCTCAGCTGTTTCTGCAAGTATTGATCTTCAGGAAAAAACAAAAGCACTTATCCGCACAGATTGGGAAACAGAGAACGAGCGCTTATTGACTGAAGCTCAGGAGAAACTCGATTCCCTTGAAGCTGAGTTGAGTTCTGTTGCCGCCAGTTTAACTGAAGCACGAGAGACGCTTCATAAAACCCGATTAGAGGAAAAGCACCTTGCCGGAATTATCACTGAAAAGGAAAAACTGGCTGAGGATGTTGAAAAAGCGGTCGCTGAAAAAATCCAAAAAGCACAGCAAAATACGGCGGATTTTATCGCAAATATGGCATTTGTTGGTGGACAATCGGTTCATGTTACAGAAACAGAGACTTCTGCCGCAGTTGAGGTTTTGCCCAAACCTGTTGTTGCCCCATATCACACTTCTTCAGCATCCGAGGATCCGAATGATCTCGAGGCTCATCACTCTTGGACGGATGTAATTGATACAGCTACCTTTGAACTCGGAGAGGCTGGTGTGGCGGAAAAACACAGAAGCGGCCTGGCTGCGTTCCTCTGCGCTGCCTACATTGAAAAGCAGCCAATCCTCCTTGTTGGCCCTAATGCAATTGATATTGCCCAGGCATTTAGCGTAGCTGTAACGGGTCATAGGTATGGAATGCTCTGCTGTGAGGGCAACTATAACAACCAGGTAATAGCAGAAATCGGCACCAATGGCGAAGACATCGTGATAATCAACAATCTTCTCGCAAGCGGTTGGATGAACAGACTCCCAGAGATTCTTTCTCGAAATGATATTTTCTATGTTGCTACCCATGCGTACGCAGAAGATCTTCAAGTTGAACCTAAGAGCTTGTACGGATTTGTGTTGCCACTATTTTCAGAGTTTTTTGTGGATAAAAAGGCTACGGGCAAATATTATGGCGGCTATTTTGCTGATGACTTCAAACCTTACTCAGCATCAAAAAGCGCACATAATGAATTAAGAGTCCTTTCAAAATTTATGCTGAGTCCTTTAGTCAGAAACCAGATTAACAGGCTTGTTGCTACAATGCGCAGTATTCATTCTACCACAACAGCGGATGATGAGTTTTTGTTTGCTGTTCTCCCTATTGCTTATGCGTCACTGGCATTTAGCGAGCTCACAGAGGCGATTACTGATTCAGAGAAAGGTATTGCAATTTCTGCAAATCTTAAGCGTGATTTGAAGTATGTCTTAGGAGAAATCTAATGAACAAATATAACGGACTGCTTTCAACCGTAGCGCACAAGCATCATATTCATAAAGGGACACAAGAAACAGAGAACGATTGGAAAATTCGTCTGATTTATAGTATCTGTGGAATAATGGCTTATGCTTCACTCTGGGATAACTCGGAAGAAGAACCCATTTCTATTTTGCACTTAAAAAGAAAGATCCGCAGTATGCTTGCAAGTTACAAATCAATGTATCCAGAGCTTTCTGGCAGCTTGCCATATGTCTCTGATGAACTCGAAGATGAGATTGCGGACCAATTCTTAAGCACAGGAGTGGTTTATCACCGCCCCAACCGAATAGCTCCATCAATGAAGCATGAAGAACCCTTCAGTGATATTCTGTTTCAGAGGGGCATTGCTCTGGATAGTATCTCCTGCGTATCCGGTATTGGTTTTTATTCAAAACAGACAAGTGCAACAAACCCGGATGGGGTAAAAGCAATGTTCGGTCTCGAACATGAGACTTTACAGGCATTGTGGCGCGCGACGCTGTCTGCTGCCTCCTGGAAAGCCGATTTGTCATTTGAGCAAAATACAGAATACCTTCGCTTAAATCCGCCCTTCTCTCAGGGGTATTGGGTAAACAAACCGGATACGACCGGTACGGCTTCAATTCTTCGAACCGGAATGAAAGGTTCACAGTTATACTATCTTTACCGCCATTCCGATGCAGCGATAGAAGTCAGTCCACTCCCTCAATGGCAAGTTGAGTCCTACAATTACAGATCGCTTGCATGCGCCTGCCTCTCAACCTATGGAACCTTGCCGCCGATAGAGTATTTCGGGGATGGAGCATTATTCCATGTGCGTATGAATTATTTGCTCCCGCCACGTGAACTTGCGTTTTTGAAACTCTACAGTTGGCCTGAAACATGCACATCATTCCCGTACAATTTTAGGAGAAAACTCTCAACAGAAGTTTTTGCAGCCATTAAAAATATTTTATCTGATGAAGGATATGAATTTAGAGGAGGGACAATCTGATGCCAAACGGAGCAAATTCTGTTCATAAACAGTTGAGAACGGAACTGGAAGACTACATTAAATCACAGTATTTCGGAAAGTCCCCGCTCTTGTTATCCGCATTAAGCAATCATATTGATGACGAGGGACTGCTTTACCAGAAACCATTCATTGAGTCATCGCCAGCATATGTTACTGTCCAAAACGGCATTGAGACAGCATCCATAGAGCCTTGGATGAAAGATTATTTCTTACAGTTGGCAGAAGCAGGCATCGGGGTTTTCTCATCTCCATTTGCTCACCAGATATCTGCGCTTGAAGCAGCGAGCAGAGGCGAAAATCTGTTTGTGTCAACAGGTACTGGTTCTGGTAAAACTGAGTGCTTTATGTGGCCGCTTCTTGCGAAGATGGCCACTGAGGCAAAGCTCTCTAAGGAATCATGGGCAAAACGAGGTGTACGTACAATTGTTATGTATCCAATGAATGCCCTGGTTTCAGATCAAGTCAGCCGACTCAGAAGGATGATTGGAGATCCTGATAAGAAATTTATCAAGATATTCAGAGACACCTGCGGTGACGAAGTTCGCCGTCCCCAGTTTGGTATGTATACCGGTCGAACCCCGTATCCTGGAGCGCAACCTTCCACAGAGCAGGACAGAAAACTTGAAAAAACCTTGGCAAGAATGTCTTTTCCCCAGAGTGATTCTGAAAAAGAATTTTTCAATCACCTCCTCAAGGAAGGAAAGATACCTGCGAAAGCAGATATGAGCCAATTTCTGCAAGGGCTTCATGAGAGTAGACACATTCCAAACGATGAGGATGCAGAGCTAATAACCCGCTTTGAAATGCAGCAATTCTGCCCGGACATCCTCATCACAAACTATTCTATGTTGGAATACATGCTACTACGCCCTAGAGAACAGAAAATCTGGAATGATACTCGTGAGTGGCTTGCATCGAACAGCGAGAGCAAATTGTTGTTTGTTATTGATGAAGCACATATGTACCGTGGTTCATCAGGCGGTGAAGTTGCGTTACTGATTCGCAGGCTATTCCATAAGCTTGGCATTAGCCGTGATCGTGTGCAATTTATACTCACTACCGCAAGTATGCCAAACAAGAATCAGCAGGATGTTGATTCAGTAATGAAGTTTGCAAATGAACTTACCGCTTCCGATATGGCGACCCAGTTCTGTTATCTCACTGGCGAAAGAGAGGTCATTGATGGTCAGTTGAAGTATGACGTACCTGTTGAGTTTCTCTTAAATGCAGATCCCGGTGAATTTGAGGATAAGGATGAATTAAAGCTTTCCGCACTCTTGTCGTTCTGGTGTCAACTGGATGGTTTTGACCATAGTATTGACTCCTTAGAAGCGATTTGCAACTGGATGTATGACAATCTTGTCTATTATCGCCCATTCCATGAACTCATCAAGTATTGTCGAGGAAATGCAGTATCCCTGGGAGAGTTGTCTTCGGGTATCTTCCCAGATCTCAGTCAGGAAGATGCATTAAAAGCGGTCGGTGTCCTTCTGGCAATTGCGCCAAATGCAAAAAATGCCAAAGGTTCTGTCCTTTTCCCTGCACGTATGCACATGCTTTTCAAGGGTATTTCCGGAGTTTATGCCTGCGCCAATGCGAATTGCAACTGTTCTCATTCGCAAGGTGGTCTCACTTTAGGTGAGGTCTATTTGTCTGATGGTAATTTGATTTGTCCCCATTGTGGCAGTGTCGTATATGAACTTTACAATGACAGACGTTGTGGTGCGCTATTCTTCAAGGGCTATGTCCTTGAAGATGACTCAGAACTTCATGGAAATGTATATCTTTGGCGCTACCCCGGTCAATTAATGGATCGCAGGATGAAAGAATTGCATCTGTTTATCCCAACTGAGGATTTTGAACTACCTGCAAAACAGGGTAAAAACGTCATCAAGCCATGTTATCTTGATGTCAAGAGCGGGTTTGTCAATTTTGTAGATGACTCTTCTGCTGGCAAGTCATGGATCAGGAAGTTGTACTACTGCAACTACTCTGCAAAAGGAAGGCCACAGATTATTACCTTCCCGACTTGTCCACATTGCAGGCATCAGCTTTCTACATCGCAGCTTACCTCATTTAGCACTCGAGGTAATCAGTCTTTTTTCAACCTGATTAAGTCGCAGTTCCAACTGCAACCTGCTGTACCAGGAAAAGATGGTGATCCTGATCGGTTCCCTAACGAAGGACGTAAAGTTTTGCTTTTCTCTGATAGCCGTCAACGCGCCGCAAAACTGGCTAGAGATATGTCTGATGCTTCGGATATTTCTGCTGCAAGGCAGTTGTTTGCAATAGCAATCAAAACAATGGAAGAGCAGACAGTCGAGCAATCCATGAATACGCTGTACGACTATTTCTGTCTTGCAGCCGGGCAGCATCATGTGCAGATGTTCCATGCTGATGAGCGCACAAAATTCGCTGAAGATTGTACTTCTGCACTGAATAATTATAATCGATGCGTAAAACGGAGGAGAGAATACGCTCCTAGATTTACTATTGCAAATGCGCCTTTGCAGATGCAAGAATACCTCCTTCGACTGTTCGCAGGAGGTTATAATACTTTGTACGACTCCGCCACGAGTTGGATTGAACCCACTGATCAGGCTCTTTTTGATGCTGTTGATGCCCTTGAAGAAAATCATGTAACAGTTACTGATGAGGAATTTATCGGGTTCTTCAATGCTTGGATCCTATCAGTCTGTGATATGTCTTCTGCCCTTGGTCATACCATCAACGATACAGTTCGATTGAAAGTTCGACCAAATTACGGTAGTTATGGACTTGATAAAGATTGGAGCTTTTCGAAGGTCATCCGAGAAATCATGGGTTGGAGCGATGGAAATGAAACTGAGATGACTTGGAAACGAGTATTGAAAGAAACATTCCTCGACTCAGCGCAACCTGATAATGGTAAACTATACATTGACCTCTCCAGAGTAAAAGCGCGCTTTGATGTTACGCATGTATGGCACAAATGTGAGCAGTGTTCTGAGTTGACACCCTTCGTCCTACAAGGCAAATGCCCAAGCTGCGGTTCCATGCACATCCATAAGATGGAATTTGAGGAATACGAAGCACTCAGCTTCTGGAGGAATCCTGTTACTGATGCTATCCAAGGTGAGCCAATCCGTGTAATTGACACAGAAGAGCATACTGCTCAGCTCTCACACAAAGATCAGCGTGATGATCTTTGGAGTAAGACCGAACAATATGAGTTGCGTTTCCAGGACCTGATTCAGGATGGCGAAACGCCTGTTGATATTCTCAGCAGTACAACCACTATGGAAGTTGGTATTGATATTGGTTCCCTGGTTGCAGTTGGCCTGCGAAATATTCCTCCAATGCGCGAAAACTATCAGCAGCGAGCTGGTCGTGCAGGCCGACGTGGGTCCAGTTTATCTACAATCGTTACTTTCTGCGAAGATGGTCCCCATGATACATTGTACTTCAACGACCCAATTCCTATGTTCCGCGGCGATCCTCGAAAGCCTTGGATAGATATACGGAGCGAGAAACTCATCCAACGACATTTGGCTATGGTTATCCTGCAGGAGTACCTCGCAGAAAATCATATGAGCCTTGATACAGTTCCTGCAGCCAGCTTCCTCTATGACTTCCTTGACGGTTTTAAGAACTATCTTGCTTCCTACAACATTGATAAGGACAGGCTTCTTTTGCCTATCGGAGCAACATTTCATTATTCGGCGTTTGAGAATGAACTCAAAGATGCCTTTGACACACTTAATAAAAAATGTCAGGATCACCCGGAGCTTTTCGGCGTAGATGAAGGCGCTAGAGAAAGCGATGCAAAGGTTCTCCTAGATGCCCTCTATGAAGAAGGGATCATTCCAACATATTCTTTTCCGAAGAATGTCGTAAGTACCTATATCCCGAATATGTACGGGAAGATTCTCTATGAGGTTGACCGCGGACTCGATGTGGCCATTGGAGAATATGCGCCTGGCAGAGCAATTGTTGTTGATAAGCAAACCTATCAGATTGGCGGATTCTACTATCCTGGAAGTGAACGCCGTCATGGACAAGCACTAACTCCAGCGCGTGCCTACACAGAAGACCCTAATTATGTGAAACAGGTTATCTCTTGCACTGAGTGCGGCTGGTTTGGCCTGATAGAAGAGCATACAAAATGTTGTCCATTTTGCGGGAACAGTGATTTGAAAATCACTCGAGAAATGATGCGACCTTGGGGCTTTGCACCAAGGAATGCTGAAGCAATACCAGATGTTCAGCTATCAGAAGAGTATACGGCTGTACAGCAACCTCTGTATTCAACCTTGCCAGATGCAGAAGAAATGAGACTTGTCCCAGGCTGTAAGAACATACGAATCGCCTCACGAACAAATCAGCGGATCATCATGCTGAATAAAGGTTCAGATGACAAGGGCTTCATGGTTTGTAAGGACTGCGGTGCCGCCATGCCAGGCGATGATATTTCTGTTCTGAACGATATTAACAGGCCATACAAATCGAAATATGCTCGAAGCAGATGCCGCCACAGCAATTCCTTTAATGTGAATCTTGGCTATGACTTCATAACTGATATGTTGGTTCTTGAGTTTACGATTGATGACAAGATTATTGATGTGCGCCGGAATGATAGTCCGTGGCTTAGCCGTGCGGCTCAATCCTTAGCTGAAGCACTGCGATTGATAGCAAGCAAAAAACTCGATGTTGAATTCACTGAACTTGTCACAGGTTATCGCCTCAGGACTGGATCTGAAGCCTCCTATGTCGATATCTATCTTTACGATAGCCTATCTAGCGGTGCTGGTTATGCTGTCAGTGTAGCCGATACAATCGCTGAACTACTATCTGATATGAAAGAGTTGCTGAGTTCCTGTGATTGTGGATCTGCGTGTTCCAAATGTCTGAAGCATTACAGAAATCAGTATGTGCATGGCATGCTTGACCGTTTCACCGCACTTCAACTTCTTAAATGGGGTGTTGAGGGAATAAAAGCATCTCCTATCAAACAAGAGGCACAGATTAACATGATCATGCCCCTGGCGAATATTCTTAATCAATCGGGCTGCGAAATTATTGCTGATGGTGAAATCACCGCCATTGGGCGAAGAAGCACAAAGAAGGTTGTTATTTACCCGGCAATGTGGGCTGAACCGCAAGCTAAAGACATCATTTTTGTGAGCGATGCTTATATTAAGTACGCCAAGCCGTATGCCGTCCAAAAGATTATCGATAACATTTGAGGCAGATATGTTAGATTCCTTGCTGTTGCTTTCACAGGCATTCCGACACACCGTATCCCGCAGAAAGCACCCAGAATGACAGGATAATTCCATTCCTAGCCAACAGAATAAAGACCAATCAGAACCGCCATTCTTCAGGTTAAGATTTGATGTTATAATCAGCATTCAAGTAACACGAGAGGGCAGCACCTTGTTATGGGTACTGTCCTCTGTCCCTTCAAGCACAAATCGATCCGTTCAACAGGTGATCTGTAGAAACTTAAAATCTACTAAGCGTTAATCAGTTCACTTTTGATGATTTCCTCGGCGCGGTTGGCAATACTGCTCATTGCTCTAATCCACGCCCACTGTGACTGACGCTTCAATTTTTCGGATACACCCTCATTCTCTACCATTTGGTGAACAATGCGCCGATAGCGATTCTGTGCCTGTTCGTTGATGTCAGAAAGATAGGCATGCAATCTGCCTGTCAAAATCAAATGATTAAGCAGAAGCGGGTTTGCATCTTCCAGATACGCCCTGTGCATCCGTCCCCATTTTCCGATAGGGCGATCATCATTCTCCGGCAGTTCGATAATCGGAATGTAGTAGGCCCCGGCAAGGACATAATCAAGGCTGTTTGCCTCGTCATGGATTCTCAGTTTCAATTCGCTCATTGTGTTGCCCTCCGTCATTTTTGGTAGCCGCTACCGTTAATACGATACTTGGCATGAAGTAGTTTCTGTCTGCGGTGCAAATCAGCTTTGTCGGAGGTAACAGGGATGCTATGTCCTGCGTGTAGTGTCATTCTTTATGAGAGAGTGTCATTGATGATGTTGCGGAACGGTGTAATATCCATTTGTGCGTTGTCTATGGAGTCCACCCCGTCATTGATTGCAATGTACCGCACGTTATGGTTAGGGAAAAATACCTCGATATAAGTACCCGTTTCAAGATAATTCCTCCCCAAACGTGACAGGTCTTTTGTGATGAGCGTTGACACTTCCCCGTCCTGTAT